>ERZ773252.4141-NODE-4141-length-10403-cov-15.580885_pt1 | contig 10403 bp, 6 predicted proteins | sample MGYA00580517_ERZ773252 | MGnify/ENA primary metagenome ERZ773252 (study PRJEB29015, sample SAMEA2737766) | human gut metagenome | biome: human gut; feature: human-associated habitat; material: faeces | place: China | collected 2012 ... | reverse complement strand
CACAAATCTTATATCAGTTTTTAACGTTTACACAAAACTTGAAACGGTCTCAAAACTTTCGTTTTTTCACCCGCCCTTTTAGCTTTATGATATTACAAGTCCGTTTCTTATGGTGTACTGCCGTCCATCTGCAAAAAATGTACCGCTATAACCAAAATCAATCGTTCCTCTGTTAAAGTACCACTGACCGTACTCGTTGCTGCCAATTCCGGTGTATGCAAAATCAATTACACCATTGTTAAAATACCACCAGCCATACTCGTTTACTGCCATTCCTGTATATACAAAATCAATTGCGCCATCTTTAAAGTACCACCAGCCGTAATCATTCACTGCCATTCCCGTATAATCTGTCAGCACCTGCCCATTCCGGACATAGAGCCATCTGTCATCCGGTATCAGCATTCCCGTAAATCCGAAGTTTAACTGTCCGTTTGTATAGAACCATGTTCCATATTCATTATCCGCAAGTCCGTTAAATGTCAGATTCAGCTGCCCGTTATTAAAATACCACCAGCCATACTCATTGCATGCCATACCCGTATAACTAAAATCCAGCTGTCCGTCTTTAAAATACCACCAACCGTATTCATTCACTGCCATTCCCGTATAATCTGTCAGCACCTGTCCATTCTGGACATAGAGCCATCTGTCATCCGGTATCAGCATTCCCGTAAATCCGAAGTTTAACTGTCCGTTTGTATAGAACCATGTTCCATATTCATTATTCGCAAGTCCGTAAAATGTCAGATCCAGCTGCCCGTTATTAAAATACCACCAGCCGTATTCGTTACACGCCATACCTGTGTATGTAAAATTAACATCACCATTCTGAATGTACCACCAGCCGTACTCATTGCACGCCATGCCGCAATAGTCTGCAGCAATCACATCATTTGCATAATAGTGCCATACACCCTCTGCATCCTGACGCATTTCATAGACAACTTTTTCCTCTGTGTCAGGCTTTGTCGGTTCTGTGTCCGGTTTCTGCGTTGGCTTTTCCGTCGGCTGTTCAGATGGCTTTGTCACCTCTGTCGTACTTTCTGTTGGTTTTGTTGCTTCTGTTGTGGCTTCCGTCGGCTTTGGTGTCGGCTTTGGCGCTTCTGTCGTAGCTTCCGTCGTACTTTCCGTTGGCTTTGGTGTCGGTTTTGGCGCTTCTGTCGTGGCTTCCGTCGTACTTTCCGTTGGCTTCTGCGTCGGCTTTATCACTTCTGTTGTAGCTTCCGTTGTACTTTCCGTCGGCTTTGGCGCTGCCTGCGTTATTACAAGTGTATGCTCTGCCGTATGTGTTCCTGCTTTTGCGGTAATTGTAACCGTTCCTTTTGAAAGTGCCATGACAAGACCGTTTTGATCAACTGCTGCAATATTGGTATCCGAGCTTGTCCACACAACAGTTGTATCATCTGTTGTATCCTGCGGAAGAATGACAACCGATAATGCCGCTTTATCTCCGGCTTTAAGTTCTCCTGTTCCTGTAATCTTTATATCTGTAATCGGTTTCTTTACTGTAACCGTACAGCTGTCCTGCATTTTCCCGTCTTCTGTTTCAACTGTAATCACCGCACTTCCGGCACCTTTGGCTGTAACCACACCTTCCTGTGACACTTCTGCCACACCACTGTCCGAAGATGTCCAAATTACATTTTTATTGGCAGCATTTTCAGGCAGCACCTCTGCCGTAAGCTGCTCACTCTGCTGCCAGTTCAGTTCCAATGCATGCTTATTTAACTTCACCGCCGTTACTGCTGTGTCCGGTTCTGCAACGTTATTTGTAAATGCCTTAATTCTGAAGTTTGTATTATTAGTATTTCCATAGTCGCTCCAGCCATAATATTCATTCAGATAAATATAACTCTGATGCGGCTGTGCAGCACAATTGGCCTGAATTCCGTTTAATGTTCTGGCACAGTCATAATAAAGCATAACTGACTGACCGCCCGAACCGGCAAATGCTGCTACTACTGAAAATATCTCTCCCTGATTTACTGTTACCGGTTCGTCAAACGCAACCGTCTTTAAAAGATTATCCTTGTCGCCGCTTGAAAAAGAGCCGCTTTTTTGTGCTTTTAACTCGCCGCTTTCAGGATTGTCCACATCTGTAAGACCGGTGTAAATACTGACGGTATAATCCATCTGTTTTGCCATAACCTCAAAAGATGCTGCCGCAATCTGCTCTGTGCCATTCTCATTGGCTTTTGCGGTAAATACATTTGCCGCCTTAAACTGCTGCTTTCCTGTCATCATTGCAAATGCACTTCCGTCATATTGATAATTATTATCATAATTATCCGCAGGTTCTGCTTCAAATGCCACTGCTGAACCGGAAAGACTTTGATCATAATATGAAATATAAAAATATCCGTCCTCGCCAAAATCACTTCCCCAGCTGTTACGGACTATCCATGCTCCATTTCCCTCCGGTGCTGTCGGGAAATTCTGTGCCGGATAATCATCATCCCAGCCTACAACAGTGACTGCATGGTTGGTTGTCTGTTCGTCATAACAATAATATCCGGCTGTATCTGCATTATAATACTGATTGCTGGCAAACCCTGAATATGTATATGCATAATAACTGATTCCGACTGCACCATAATCCATCACAGCCTGTTTTACATCTTCCATATTCTGCAAATTATAGCTTCTATAATTCTGTAAATGCGCCACATCTGCATAAGCAAGTTCATCCGAAAGTCCTGTATCCAGTACATCGGCTGCCGTTTCATACGGTGCGCTTTCCTCACTTGCCGCTGAAAGCCAGTCTGACAGCGTATTAACCGCCATCTCATAATTTCCGCCACGCATCAGATAATTTATATCTGTATCCGTATACACGTAATCATCACCTGTCAGTCCGCCCAGCTTATCCTTCACAGAATGCGTTGCAAAATAAATCAGTTGCAATTCCGACAAATCCGTTTCCCCGTAACCTTTTTTCATCAGATTGATTTCCATGCATGCAATCGTTGAAAATGCCCAGCATGTTCCATAACCTCCCTGATTTCTGACCGCCGGCAGCTGCTGCGTCCGGTATTGTCCCGGTAATTGTTCTGCTGCTGATTTTAACAGTCCTTCTGTATCCTCTTTTTGTACTTCCTGCCTTTTTTCAGAAAAGCTGTCCGAAATATAACCTGTCTGTGCAATGCCGTCTTCCAGCCTGCTTTGCTCTGTTATTACATCTGCCGGTACCGCGGTCTGCTGTATGTTTTGCGCAAATGCGGGACTTTCCGATGTAACCAGAAGTGCTGCACTTAATACCGCAGCGGCGACTTTTCTGATACATTTTTTCATATGACCTCTCATCGCTTGTCCTCCTTACATCTTTGTTTTCTTCCGCAAAAGTAAAAAAATCTACAAATGATTCTTAACAATTGCCTATGCATTTATAGCATATCCATTATTTACTATATATTGCTGTACATTTTCATTATACACACCCATACCGTCAAATGCAATCATTTCATGCACGCCACAATATTTTCCATAGAAAGTATTCTGTCGGCATAATCTGCCATCTGCCTGTCATGCGTAACCATGACAATCGTCTGTCCGTACCGCATAGACGCTCTTGATAAAATCGCTGCCACGCTTTCTGCATTTTCTGCATCTAAATTTCCGGTCGGTTCATCGGCAAAAAGCACCGCCGGTCTTGTAACCAGCGCCCTTGCAATTGCCACACGCTGTTTTTGTCCGCCGGACATTTCATCGGGATACCGCTCCCTGCAGTCCGTAATTCCCAGTTCTTCAAAGAGCCGCTCCAGCTGCTCCTTATCCACCGCCTGGTGTGCAATCTTTAGCGGAAGCAGTACATTTTCATATGCCGTATATTCCGGAAAAAGACTGTAGTCCTGATAAATAAACCCGATTTTTTCCTGCCGGAACTGTGCCAGCTTTTTCCCCTTCAGCCCCGAAATGTCTTCACCTTCCACATAAACCTTTCCTTCATCCGGTTTATCAAAACTCGCCAGTATCCGAAGCAAGGTAGACTTTCCTGAACCGCTTCTTCCGACAACCGCCACAAATTCTCCACGCTCTACCGTAAAACTGCACCGGTTTAGTGCCTTTACGACAACACGCCCCGCCTGATAGGTCTTTGAAATATTTTCTGCCCGTAAAATTTCTCCCATAATTTCCTCTTTTCCGCAGGTACTAGATTTTACCCTGCTTTAATGCAAACTGCGGCAGTACCACCCTGAAAACCGCGCCCTGCCCGTCTTGTCTGTTATATGCCTGTATCGTCCCGCTGTGTGCTTCAACCACAAGCCTGGAAAGATTCAAGCCGATACCTGTCTGAAACGATGCGTAATCTCCCTGCGTTTCAAACCTGTCAAATAAATGTGCCGTGTCGCCGTCCGCAAATCCGTTTCCGTTATCCACTACCTTAATAACACACTTATCCGCATGCACCACGGCAACTATTTTTACCTCCGGCTGTTCTTGCATCTGTTGTGCTGCCCGTGCCGCACGGCAGGCATTTTCCACAAGATTAATCAATGCTTCCGTAATCCACTGTCCGTCTGCATAAATCTGCGCATTCTTATCCTCACAGTCAAAGGTCAGTTTACAATCTGTCTGTACCGCCTGTCTGACATTTTCAAACAGACCTGAAATGCTGACCGGCTCTTTTATAAAACGCACCTTTCCGGCTTCAATGCGGCTGATTGTAAGTAACTGACGGATAAATTCCTTGATTCTTTCCACATGTAAAAAGCACTGCGCAATGTCATTTTGTATCGTCTGTTCCTGCGGAATTTCTTCCCGGATAACATCAAGTAACAGACTTAATCCCGCAAGCGGTGTCTTAATCTGGTGTGCGATATTTTCTGTGAATTTCTGTACTTGTTCTTCTTTTCTTTTGGTATATCCCAGTACCATTTCCAGTTCATCACTGCATTTTTTTACCTGCATTTCACAGCTTTCCAGCCGTGCATAAACGTCACTGCCGCCAATCTTTTTTATATACCACCATGAAATAAATCCCATGACAGCCAGTATCACAATGCCCGCAAGCAGAAAGCCCTTTCCACCCGCATACCACATCAGGCGGAAAATTCCCTGCTCCGTGTAACCGCTTTCATACACCGCCGATGCCGCAGAAATGAGATTTTCATGATTTATCTTTGCCATAAACATATGATGGGTCACTAAAATCCCCGCCGACGGATTACTCTGATAAACAGCACCAATGACCGCCTGACATTTTAATTCGTAAAATACCGCCATCCCCGCAAAGCTTAAAAGCCATACCGTAAGCCATGTCAGATTCATCACTGCTGCACGTTTTCTCACTTCATTTTTACCGATTTTATTTTTACCGTCCGCTCTCCCGGCTGCTTTCTTCTTCACTAATTACACACCTCAAATTCCACCGGTAGCCATATCCCCGGATTGTTTCTATATATTGCTGTTTTCCCTTTGTATACACGCCCAGTTTATTTTTTAACCGGCTTACCGAAACCGTCAGCGTGTTGTCCTCCACAAAATTGCCGTGTCCGTCCCACAGCTTTTCTAAGAACTGTCCTCTTTTAATAATAATTTCGGGATTTCTTAAAAAAATTTCTAACAGCTGTGCTTCTAACGGTGTCAGCTTTAACAGTTGTCCGTCCTTAAATATTTCCGCTCTTTTAAAATCCGCCCGGATATCTCCGCTTACCAGAATCTTGCGCCGGTTCTGCACCTGTGGCAGGGCAGACATTTCCGACATAACTGGTACTGCCAGCCTGCGCAGATTGGCATGAATCCTTGAAATCAGTTCTGCTGCCCGAAATGGCTTTGTAATGTAATCATCTCCGCCAATGTCCAGTCCCTTTGTGATACTTTCCTCGTCATCACATGAAGTCAGAAACATCACAATCGCCTGTGAAATTTTCCGGATTTCATGACAGATATCAAACCCATTGCCGTCCGGCAGCCACACATCCAGCAGATAAATGTCATACTGCTGTCCGCTCTTTATCTGCTCCACCGCCTGCTGTTTATTTTCAACTGCCTGTACCAAAAAATCCCTGTTCTGTAACAGCCGTACCAGACTATCCTTTAATGAAATGTCATCTTCTACGACAAGTATTTTTATTTTTGTATCCTGTTCCATTTATCTGCTCCTGTCTGACTGCTTTTCCCTATTCTGACATAAATCAGCGCCGTTAGCAACAATCCTGTACCGGCAACTGCCGCAGCAATTCCCGCGGTCTGTAAGCTTCCAAGCGCCGGTCCGCCCTGCACTGTCCCTGCTGCATAAAACAAAATGCCTGCCATGACGGCCCCCGGCACCATTGCCAGACTACAGTTTTGCATTTCATCTGTATAAATGGCACTCCGCTCCATTCCAAGTTCCATTAAAAGACGTATCCTCTTTTTCTGCTCCTGCAGATAAAACAGACTCCATACCACCAGAATCAATCCATACAGTAAAAGAATCCCGGCGATTGTAATACCATAGAAAAACAATTGATTGAGATATTGTATCCTGTACACGTTGTTTTCTTCAAAATGGCTCACATAAGAATAGCCGTAGGAATCCAGATATGCTCTTAACACCTCATCTGTTGCCTGATACAATGCCGATAATCCGTAGGATACCGTCATCACATTCTGACCTAAATCCCGATACTGCTCCGGGTCATATTCTTTTTCCATGACCGTACACATTCTTTTTGCAGACAACTGATAACGGTTATAAACGACACTTTCCGGCATAATCCAGTATTCCTGTGCATTCATTTCCTTTAATATAGGAAACTTCTCATAAAATGCCGTTTCGTTTTCTTCATCCAGATAGACAACTGCTGCCACTGTCACCGGATTTTCTGATTTATACATATTTTTACCGGCACGGTATCTATATAAAATCTTTTCCTGTAACGTTTCCGGAAGTTCCTGAATTTCCTGTCTGATTTCATCTTCCTGCTTGTCATCCATATCTGACAGGATTTCTTCTGCCGCATCAAACTCTGCTGTTGAAAAACGCATTTTCTGCATATAATCCGCGCATTCCTGATACAATTCCGATACAGCATAACTTGAGTGATTATTATTCATCCAATAAAAGTAGTCCGAAGATGACGATAGTGTATCACCTGCCTTACAGGTGTCCACATATTCCCCGGCAGCCCCTTTCTGAATCACCAGTACAGCCTGCTCTCCACGTTCAAAGGCTTCATAATCTCTGTATTCTTCATCGATATAATCTTCCAGCTCCTCATAAACTGCCCTGTTTTCCGCCACATAATAATCCAGACTGCGCGTTCCGTTAAATTTACTAAAAACAAAATGTGTCATTGTACGTGTTCCGCTGTATGCCGGCATTTCATACTTCATAACACCCTTGTTTAAAAAATTTTCCAGACCGTTTTCTTCGATGTACTGCTTATAAAATTCAGTATCATTTTTAGTCTTATAATACAGAACCATCCAGTTCTGCACCAATGCGGTATCTGTTTTGTCAATTCCGGACATCTGTCCGATATATGCCGTCAGTGACTGCGGCAGGCCATGAATTACACGCATTTTCCCCGTATCATATTTGTAATCCATCATTACCTTCTCCCCGTCCAGTACCGTCTCTGAAGATGTTGTGCCGCTGCTTTCACTTGCTGTATCTGAATTTCCTTCATCGATAATACCGTCCGGTGTAATTATTAAATCCGGCTGTCTTTTTTCATGGATGTATGCTTTCTGTACCGCCGACATTTTTTGTGTGCAGACAAGCACCGCAAGCACAACAATACCCGTAAATCCCGCTTTTATAACATGCTGTCCGTACCGCATTGTCCACACAGCCAGCTTCTTTTTTTGTTTTTCCCTGCCGGCTTTTTGGGCTGCAAACAGCCCCCACAAAACCGTTATTATACAAAAACATGCTGTCCATGCCGCCACACTGCCGAAGGCTGTCAATGTAAGCTGTGCCTGTGCGTTCTGCCGCTGTAATAAAATCCACAAAACCAGCCATACAATACCAACCCCCGCTGCTGTTCCTGCCACCGCCGCCGGTATCATCAGCACACACAATTCTATAAACTGATACCGTATCCGGTAAAGTAAAGACACACCCATTCTGTCAAACTGCCGGTACGCTGCCTGCCGTTCCCGCTGATACGTCCATATAACCGCCGCTGTCACAAAGATTCCCGCAGCCAGTGCAAAACACCCCGCATATGATGCCATTTTTCCAAAATCTGTTCCATGACTGTCATATACCTTACTGTTATAAATCAGCTTTGTATCTGCAGTCGATGCTGCATACATCCCCTGATATACCTGCCTGTAATCCGTTGTGTGAATGTTCTCATTTAACGCATATAACGTAGTTACTGATGCCGTCTGTTCATAGCTTTCTGCTTCTTCCTGCGTAATCAGCATTACCGGCATATAGCTTCCGCCATCCCAGTATGATGCATAATCCTCCAGCACCCCGGTCAGCTTATATTCCCTAAGCTCCATCTGCTTCTCATAAATGCTCGTCTTATTATTTTTATCCGAATAGAAAACGGTGATTGTCTGTCCGAGTTCTTCGGAATATCCGAGCGTTTCCAGCGTATGCCGCTGCACTGCAATTTCATCTTTGCTATGCGGCATTTCTCCTTTCATCAGTGTAAGTGATGAAAGCTGTACCGCTTCACTGTCCATATAACCTATTTTTATATCTGTCGATGATAATACTGAATCCGTGTACACAGCTGTATTAACGGCCGTTCCGCTTCTTGTCAGATACGGATGGTTTTTTAATTCTTCTGACTTTGTACCCACACTGCTGTTTTCCATTATAAACCAGCCGCCAAATGTTTTCTTGGTCACCGCTTTCTGATAACTTAAAATGCCATTTGCACTTACCACGATAACCGCTATGAAAACTGCCGCAACCGCCGCTGTAACCGTTACCTTTCCCGCCTGTTTCTTTCTTTTTGTCAGACTGTGTAACACATTTTGAAGAATCTGCATTGCACGTCACCTGCCCTTCCCCTGTTTTTATATGTTTATCTTATCACAGGAACGTGACAATTCCCTTACAAAAAAGAAAATTCTTTACCTTCGGTTAATAATCAGTTTTTGAATTTATATCTTCCTTTTCCGTGACCAGATACCGGTTCAATAATATCTGCCTGCACTAAATTTGAAAGAAATTTTGACGCACTTGAATTTTTCAAATCCAGCAATTCTATAACTGCACTTCTGCCAAATACTTCATCATATCCGAATTTTTCAAACATTCTGCGGATATGAACTGCTGTTTTAATAGAGAAATCCTTTCCCTTTTCTGAAAGTACACTTTCAATGTCTACTTTTTTATCTTGAATGTCTACTTTTCCACTACCAATGTCTACTTTTTTACTTTCAATGTCTACTTTTTCAGCGTTTAAAAGTCCACTTATATGCAAATCTCGGTTATGAAGCTCGTTATTCTCGTTCATAAGTAGATTTCTAAGGAACACTTCAAGATATTCCGTAGTTTCGTGAATGCCTTTTTGCAGGTTAGTATAATTGGCACGAACCAGTGCATTTCTAAAATACCACGCATTTTTTGCAAAAATATCATTGGTTGCGGAGAACCCAAGCGTTCTGAGATACTTGATAAAGAATACTGCCGTCGTCCTTGTATTGCCTTCTCCAAAAATATGAATTTGCCATAATCTTGAAACAAACACTGCAAGATGATGTATAATTTCATCTATTGAAAGTCCTTTATAACTAAAATCTTTTTCTTGAGAAAAATCATACTCGAGAGTTGCTCTAAGTTCCGAAGCACTTCCATACATTACAGTTGCACCGTCAAGCACCCACTCTTTTTTCGTGATGTTGTAATCTCTGATTTTTCCGGCGTGCTTATATATTCCCTGAAAAAGTTTACGATGGATAGAAATATACTCATTTGGAGAAAATGAAAATGCGTTTTCGGAAAGTATCTCTGCAATACGAGAAGAAACCTTATCTGCTTCTTCTGTACGTTCCTCATCTGATAAATGAACAGGACGTTCCTCATAATAGCTGTCAATAAGGCTCTGTGCTTCCTTCATTGTGATTTTGCCTTCAATATTTTGAATAGCAGTATCTATCAGATATTTTGACGTTTTGAGTCCATCTACAGCCTGAAGTCCAATTGCAGTACTCCAAGCATAACCTTTTCCTGCTTTGTCAGGTTCTGATTCTCTCAAATATTCCTTAAATGGATCTTTTTCCATTTTTGCCACCTCACTTCATAAAATTCTTGATTTTATAGCCATCTGTTACTTCTTATCTGCCTGCGCAATCATCTGTCTATACTGTTCTTTCACACTCACAGGTGCGAGTATCTGAGTCTTGCCATCAAAACTGAAATAAATCGAACTTGCTGATATATCATTCTGTATTCTAAACGATAATTTAGCGGCTTAATCAGCAATGGTGGCTTGACCATTCATCAGCAT
>ERZ773252.4140-NODE-4140-length-10404-cov-3.018456_pt1 | contig 10404 bp, 7 predicted proteins | sample MGYA00580517_ERZ773252 | MGnify/ENA primary metagenome ERZ773252 (study PRJEB29015, sample SAMEA2737766) | human gut metagenome | biome: human gut; feature: human-associated habitat; material: faeces | place: China | collected 2012 ... | reverse complement strand
TACAAGGCTTTGGGTGCCCGCATTCCGCGTGGCGTATTGCTCTACGGCCCTCCAGGTACCGGTAAGACGTTGCTGGCACGAGCCATCGCAGGCGAAGCCGGTGTGCCTTTCTACTCCATGGCAGGCTCCGACTTCGTGGAAATGTTCGTGGGTCTTGGCGCCTCCCGTGTGCGCGATCTGTTCGATGAGGCCAAGAAGAACGCTCCGGCCATCATCTTCATCGATGAGATCGATGCCGTCGGTCGTAAGCGTGGCGGTTCCGGTATGAGCGGCGGCCACGACGAACGTGAGCAGACGCTGAACCAGCTGCTCGTTGAGATGGACGGCTTCAATAACGACACCAATCTGATCATCATCGCCGCGACCAACCGCCCCGACGTGCTTGATCCGGCACTGCTTCGCCCGGGCCGTTTCGACCGTCAGGTAGCCGTCGAAGCGCCTGATTTGGAAGGCCGCGAGGCTATTTTGAAGGTGCATGCCAAGGGCAAGCCGTTCGTGCCTGATGTCGATCTGCGTATGATCGCCGTGCGTACGCCGGGCTTCACCGGCGCCGATCTGGCGAACCTCATGAACGAATCGGCCCTGCTCACGGCGCGGCGCGGCAAGAAGATCATCACCATGCGCGAGGTGAGCGAGTCGATGGAGCGCGTCATCGCCGGCCCGGAGCGTAAGGGCCGTGTGATGAACGAGAAGACCAAGCATACCATCGCCTACCACGAGAGCGGGCACGCGCTCGTGGGCCATTTGCTCGACCATGCCGATCCGGTGCACAAGATCTCGATCATCTCGCGCGGCCGAGCGCTGGGCTACACCCTTTCCATTCCCGACGAGGACAAGGTTTTGAACTCGCTTTCCGAGATGAAAGACGAGCTGGCGGTGTTCATGGGAGGCCGCGTGGCCGAGGAGATCTTCTGCGACGATATCACCACCGGCGCCTCCAACGACCTTGAGCGCGCAAGCAAGATGGCCCGCGCCATTGTCACCCAGTACGGCATGAGTCCTCTGGGCACTCAGGTGTTCGGCCAGCCCAACCACGAGGTGTTCTTGGGCCGCGACTATGGCAACACCCAGGATTACTCCGAGGAGACGGCCCGTCGCATCGATGAAGAGGTGGCCAAGATCATGAAGGAGGCCCATGACCGGGCCCACGCGATTCTGTCCTCCCATGCCGATCAGATGGACCTCATGGCCAGCGTGCTGCTCGAGCGCGAGACCGTGGAAGGCGAGGCCTGCGAGGCGCTGCTCGACAACAAGTGGGACGAGTACTTGGCGCGCGAGGACGACATCATCGCCGCCAAGGAGGCGGAAGAGGCCGCGGCCCGCGCCAAGGACGCCGAGCTTTTGGCGGCCCAAGGCGAGGGCGATGGCGCGAGCGACACGCCGGGCGCGCCGGGTGCTGCGCCGGCCGATCCCGATGCCGGCGAGACGCTGGCCGACCCGAACTGGCGAAACGAGCCGGTAGAGCCGGGCGACCAGGATCCGAATGCCCCCTTCCGCACGCCTGCCGAGCACGCCGACCGCGCCGATGCACCCACCCAAGCCGAGGTGAACGCCGAGATCGACCGCGAGGACGACATGGATTCCTCCGCCGACGCCCCTGATCCGAACAAGAAGGATTGAGCGAGGACGCTGCGCTTGGACGCGATCCTCGATTGTCAACATACATAACCTTCGTAGGGGCTGACCTTGGTCAGCCCTTTCTGCAACGGCAACCATGCCTGTAGCAAGGGGCGACCAAGGTCGTCCCCCTACGGAAGAGGCCGCGCTTGCGACAAAGGGCGACCAAGGTCGCCCCCCTGCGGAAGCTGATATGACGCCTTCGGGCGCTCTTTTTCGTGCATGCGCCTAAACTTGAAGCCCGCTCTAAGAGATATTACGGTACACTCATCTGAAAACCAGTGTACACGGGCTTTTTGCGCCGTTACACTTATCGGTTGAGAATCTAAGGGAGGAAACGCCGAGGAAGACGAGGCTTCAGCATTCATGATTTGGCATTGCGGACAATACGACTTCGACACCAGCACGCCCATCATCATGGGCATTTTGAACGTGACCCCCGATTCCTTCTCCGACGGCGGTGCTTATCTCGATCCGAAGGCAGCTGTGGCCCACGGTCTGGAAATGGTGCGCGCCGGTGCCGCCATTGTGGATGTGGGCGGCGAGTCGACGCGTCCGGGCGCCACGCCGGTCACGCCCGATGAGGAGTGGGATCGCATCGGCGAGGTCGTGGCGGCCCTGGTGGAGGCCGGCATCTGCGTGTCGGTGGATACGCGCCATGCCGAGGTGGCCGTCCGCGCCCTGCATGCCGGCGCTTCCATCGTCAACGACGTGTCGGGTTTTCGCGATCCCGCCATGCGCGAGGCGGTGCGCCGCTGCGGCTGCGGCTGCGTGGTCATGCACATGAAGGGCGAGCCCGCTACCATGCAGGACAACCCCGTTTACCAGGACGTGGTGGCCGAAGTGCGCGATTACCTGCGCGATGCGGCCGCCGCTTTGGAGGCGGCCGGCATCGACCGCTCCCGCATCTGCGTCGATCCGGGCCCTGGCTTTGGCAAGACGCCCAAGCAAACCATCGAGCTCATGCGCAATCTCCACGAGATCGTCCACCTGGGCTATCCGGTCATGGTGGCGGTCTCGCGCAAGCGCTTCGTGGGCGAGGCCTACCATGTGGAAGAGCTTCACGACCGCGATGTGGCCTCCGCGGCTGAGGCATTGCTCGCCTGCGAGCTGGGCGCCAGCGTGGTGCGCACCCATAACGTAGAGATGACGGCTGCGGCGTTGAAGGATCTGAGGCCGGCGGTGCTTCTGGGACTGGGCTCCAATGTGGCGCTCGTGGCCGAGCCCGGCGAGGAGACCGAGGCCAAAATCGCCCAGCTGAACCTCGCCGTGGGTCAGTTGTGCAGCCTGCCCGACACCCAGATCATGGACATGTCGTCGTTCTACGAGAGCGAGCCGGCCTACTACGAGGATCAGGATACCTTCGTGAACGCCGTGGTGCTTCTGCGCAGCGGCCTTCCGCCGAAAGAGCTGCTCGGCTACTTGCACGGCATCGAGAACTCCCTCGGTCGCGTGCGAACTATCGAGAACGGCCCGCGCACGCTCGATATCGATATTCTCGACTATCAGATGTACGTCGCTTCCGACGACGAGCTCACGCTTCCGCACCCGCGTGTGACGGAGCGCGATTTCGTTGTGAAGCCCCTGCTGGAAATTCTGCCTGACTGGGAGTTGGCGGACGGAACCCCCGTGGGGCGCGTGCCCGAGGCGCAGCGCGTTGGGAAGGCAAGGAGGATCTAGCCATGAAGCTGACCGTGCTCGATGAGGTGGCCTCCACCAACGAGGTCGTGAAGAACGCGTTGCGCGAGGGCAAGGCCGAGGGTCTCATTGTTCGCGCCCGACGCCAGTCCAGCGGCTATGGCCGCCAGGGTCGCGAATGGGACAGCCCGGAGGGCGGCCTGTACATGTCCATCCTCTTGCGTCCCGATGTGGCCGGCAGCGGCTTGGCTACCTTGAGCCTGGTGGTGGGGTTTTCGGTCCAGCGCGCCTTAGGCCAGGTGGCGGCGCCGCAGTTCGAGGACGGCATCCAAGTGAAGTGGCCCAACGACGTGATTTATATGCCCGCCGACTGCGAGCGCGCCGACGAGTACCGCAAGCTCTGCGGCATCTCGCTGGAGGCCTGCGGGGGCGGCGTGTGCGTGGGCATCGGCATCAACGTGTTCCGCCCCGAGGTCGACCGTCCCGTCCTGGGTCGCAACGTCCCCGAGTATATGGCCGAGCTCATGCCGGCCCCCGAATCCGAGCCGGGGCACTTCGTGTCGCTGGCCCAGGCCATCGCGGCGCTGCCGGAGCGCGAGCAGGCCGCCCGCCGCGAGGAGGTCATCACCGACATCCAGCGCGAGGTCATCGCGCGCATCCTCGTGAATTACGGCCGCTGGCGCGAGCTCGGCTTCATGCCGACGCTGGGCAGCTACGAAGGCTCCTCCTTCCTTACCGGTCGCGCGGTGCGCATCGAGGATGCCGCCGGCACCGCTACTTTGGAAGGCACGGCCACCGGTGTCGACGAGCGCGGTCGCCTCCTCGTCCGCACCGCCGACGAAACCGTCCCCGTCGCCTCCGGCGAGGCCCACGTCATGGTGATGCCGTAAGGGCTACAATAGCGCCGAAGAGAAGAAAGGCGCGAAGGCATGAGTGACGAGAAGAAGCTTGACGGGGAATTGAAAGAGGGCGCAGCTGCGCGGGGCGAGCGCGAGCTTGGCGAGAACGCGCAAGCAGTCGGAGACCCGCGCGGGGAGCGGTTGCGCGCCTCGTCGGCGGGTGACGACAAGGTGCTGCGGATGGGAACGGCCTCTATTCCGCGGCTCATCACGGAGTTCGCCATCCCGTCGGTGGTGGGCATGCTCATCAACGGCTCCTACGCCATCATCGACTCGGTGTTTCTGGGGCACGCGGTGGGGGAGATCGGCCTTTCGGCCATGACGGTGGCCAATCCCATCATGATCGTGTTCATGGCCATTGCCATGCTCATCGGCAACGGCGGCAACGCGCTGGCGGCCCTGCGCTTGGGCGAGGGCAAGCGGGAAGATGCCGAGCGCGCCTTGGGCAACGTGGTGTCCTTGAGTCTCATCGCGGCCGTCATCGTGCTCATCATCGGGTGGAATCCGGCGCTCGTCTCCTGGGTGCTCGATTTGGCGAGCGCCACGCCGGAGGTGCGCCCCTTCGCTCAGACGTTCATCCAGATCCTCTGCGCCGGCTTCATCCTGCAGTGCATCGGTCTTGGCGTGAACAACTTCATCCGCACCTGCGGCGCCCCGAACCGGGCCCTCGGCACCATGGTCATCGGACTTGTGGGCTCGGTGGCCTTCAACGCGCTGTTCGTGCTGGCGCTCGGTTGGGGCGTGGCGGGCAGTGCCCTGGCCACGGTGCTCGGGTGGGCCTGCTCGTGCTTGGCGGTGCTGCAGTACTTCTGCCTGCGCAGCGACGTGCCCATGCGGTTGCGTCTTTCGGCTATGCGCCCGAGCTTTCCCATGGACCGCACCGTCCTCGCCTTCGGTCTGCCGAGTTTCTGCGTGCAGGCGGGCATGGCCATCGTGAACTTCGTCATCAACTTCCAGCTGGTGCGCTACGGGGCGGCAACGCCCATCGGCGCTGACGACGCGCTGGCGGCCATCGGCGTGGTGCAGCGCATCGGGCAGTTCTCGGTCATGCCGCTCATCGGCATCGCCATCGCCCTGCAGCCGCTGCTCGGGTTCAACTACGGCGCCCACAACGTCGAGCGCGTGCGCAAGACGCTGTGGTACGGCATCGGAGCGGCTTCGTCCATCTCGCTGCTCATGTTCGTCATCGTCGAGGTGTTCGCCGTGCCCATCGCCCACGCTTTCGGCATCTCCCACGATGGCCTCGTGGACTTCACGGCCTTCGCCATCCGCGTGCAGTTCCTCATGCTGCCCTTCGTGGGCTTCCAGATTGTCAGCTCGAACTACTTCCAGGCCACAGGCCAGCCGGCTAAGTCGGTGTTCCTCACGCTGACGCGGCAGATTTTGTTCCTCGTGCCTTTGCTGTACCTGATGCCCGTGGTGCTGCCTCAGCTGTTTCCGCAGTTCACAGGGCTGGACGCGCTGTACTTCGCGGCACCGGTGGCGGACTTTCTCTCCATCTTCACCACGGCCGTCTTTGTGGCGTGGGAGATGGCGCGTCTGCGCCGGCTCTCAGCGATGTACGCATAGGCTTCATAGGTTTTATGCACTTGCACAAAAACAGCGAATAGGCGACCCGCTAGCCGCTCGGAGCGCGTCGAGGGGGTTGCGGACTCGTTTCGGCACCTACTATGGACTCCTTCGAACGGAAGGAGAGACCTATGGAATCAACGGAAACGCGCAGTATGCCGGCTCAGCGGACGCGGTCGGGAGCTTTTGTCGGGCTGACCATCGCCATTATAGCCGTGTCGGCCTGGGTGGTGGTGCCCATCGGCCCCATTCCCTTCACGTTGCAGATGTTCGCCATCACCTTCGCCATCGTGGTGCTCAGCCCCAAGGAGGCCATCGCGGCTATCACGGGCTATCTGCTGCTGGGCGCGGTGGGGGTGCCCGTGTTCTCGGGGATGCGCGGTGGCATCGGTGTTTTGGCCGGTCCCACGGGCGGCTTTCTGTGGGGGTACCTGTTCGGCGTGGCGGCGGCCGTGCTGTTCCTGTATGCGGTGCGCACGAAACTCGGGGTGGCCGGCGGCAAGAATGCGCCGCGGCTTACCCGCGCGGAGAAGGCGGCTCTGACGAGGGCCCAGCGCGCGGGCGCCTTCCTGCGCAGCTTCGGCGTGGAGATCGTCGCCGGCGTCATCTTCACGGCCATCGCTTACGCGTGCGGGTGCGCCCAGTACATGGTGGTGGGCCAGGTTGATCTGGCCACGGCGTTTCTCGTGGCCGTGGCGCCGTTTGTGGTGGTGGATTTCTGCAAGATCGTGGCGGCGGTCATCTGCGCCGCCGCCGTCCGCGCAGCCGTGCGGTAGGCGTCTCGCTGCCGCTAAATCCTCGAGCAAATGCCAGTTAGGCCCCGAAATGGTCGGCCGCGCGTTGCCATAACGGGGCCTAACTGGCATTTGCTTGCCATTTCACCCCTTAACTGGCATCGCAGCACGCCATAACGGGGCCGAACTGGCATTTACCCCTAGAAAATCGAAAAACGGTCGGTGGAAACCCGTCGCTAAGAGGAAAGGCTCCCGTTCGGGAGCCTTTCCTCTATGGGGGCTGATTTCTCGCGAGTCGGCTTACGCCTTGAAGCGGTAGCCGTAGCCGCGTACCGTTTCCACGAGGGCCGGGTCGTAGCCGGCGGCATGAATCTTGTCGCGCAGACGCTTGATGTGGGTGTCCACCGTCTTGGTCTCGGTGAGGTACTCCCAGCCCCAGGCGGCGCGGAGCAGATCCTCGCGGGAGACCACCTTGCCAGCGTTCTTCATGAGCGAGGCCAGAAGCTCGAACTCGCGGGGCGTCAGGTCGATCTCGCCGTGGTCGCCGGCGGCGGTGTGGGCGTCCTCGTCCAGCGTGATGCCCGAGGCGGTGATGGAGTTGCTCGCGCCGGGGAACTCGCCGCCCTGCCCGCGGCGCAGAAGCGCGCGGACGCGGGCGATCAACTCGCGCACGCCGAAGGGCTTGGCGAGATAGTCGTCGCCGCCGATTTCTAAGCCGACGACTTTGTCCAGCTCGGTGTCGCGGGCGGAAAGGAACAGCACGGGGGCCGTGGTCTTCGAGCGCAGCCGGCGGCACAGCTCGTAGCCGTCCATGCCCGGCAGCATAATGTCCAAGATAAACAGATCATAGTTGTTGGCGCTTGCCAACGCGAAGGCGTCCTCGCCGTTGTCGACGACGTCGGTCTCGTAGCCCTCCTTTTTCAACGCGTAGCTGACGAATTCGGTGATGGAAGGCTCGTCGTCAACGACAAGGATGCGGCTCGGTGTCTCTATCATGGTCTTGCCTTTCTCTCGTCATATCGACGAATGCCCGTCGGGGGCATATCGTTGAGACATTGCTATAATCTCTTACGCGTTAACTATACGCAAACAAGGGCGTTTCACTGGAAAACTGAGGAAGATTGTCATAATTATGTTACTTGCCATTGACATCGGTAACACCCATACCGTAATTGGGGTGTACGCTGGGGATTCGCTGCGCGCGATGTGGAGAATCGCCACCAATCGGAAGGCGGCGGCCGACGAGCTGCGCATCGTCTTCTCCACGTTGTTCTCCCTCGAGGAACTTGACCTGCGCCAAGTGCGCGCCTCGGCGGTCGCCTCGGTGGTGCCCCAACTGACCCGTGCGTGGATGCAGGCGATCAAGGATGCCACCGGCGCGCTCTCGCTGGTGTGCAACGCCGAGACGGCCGCCGGGCTCTTCGACGCCGATTACCCCAATCCCCGCGAGATCGGCGCCGACCGGGTGGCCGACGCGGTGGCGGCCCGGGCGCTTTACGGGGCGCCGGTGGTGGTGGTCGACTTCGGAACGGCCACGAACATCGAGGTCATCGATCGCGAAGGCCGCTTCCGCGGCGGGGTTATCGCGCCGGGTGTGCAGACCTCGGCCAACGCGCTGTTCACCCATGGCGCCCAGCTGCCGGATATCGCGCTGGTGGCGCCCCCGGCGGTCATCGGCACCAACACGGTGGAGGCCATCCAGTCGGGCATCATGCTGGGGGAGGCCGACCGCGTGGATGGCCTGGTGCGCCGCATTTTCGACCAGTTGGGATACTCGGCGAAGGTCATCGCCACGGGAGGTCTGGCGGCGGTGGTCGAGCGCTACTCGAGCACCATCGACGAGGTGAATACCGAGCTGACCCTGGAGGGCCTGCGCCTCATCGCCGATCGCGCCTACCGGTAGGGGCTGTTGGGCGCGGATGCCTTCGGGAATCCCCGCAATGAGGGGAAGTTGCGCCCTTTGGGGATAGAGGGGCGACGGGGCGCGGCCGCATCGCTAGAATGGGAGCGTCAGCGTTTGGCCGGCAGGACGATTCCTTCCGCCGGCGCTGCGCCATCTATCGATGAGGCTGCCAGGTACGCCTGCGCGCCGCGACATGAGAAAGAAGGGCCCGACGTGTTGACCGACATTGAAATTGCCCAGGCGACCGAACCGAAACCCATTGGCGAGATCGCTGCCATTGCCGGCGTCGACGAGAAGTACCTCGAGCTGTACGGAAACTACAAGGCGAAGGTCGATTACAACCTGCTGCGCGAGGAGGAGCACGCCCCGGGCAAGCTCATCCTGGTGACCGCCATCAACCCCACGCCGGCCGGAGAGGGCAAGACCACCACGACGGTGGGCCTGGCCGATGCGCTGTCCCTGCGCGGCAAGAACGTGGTCGTGGCGCTGCGCGAGCCGTCGCTGGGGCCGGTGTTCGGCATCAAGGGCGGCGCGGCTGGCGGCGGCTACGCCCAGGTGGTTCCTATGGAGGACATCAACCTGCACTTCACCGGCGACTTCCACGCCATCGGAGCGGCCAACAACCTGCTCGCGGCGCTGCTTGATGCGCACATCCAGAACGGCAACGAGCTCAACATCGACGTGCGCAAGATCACGTGGAAGCGCGTGGTCGACATGAACGACCGCCAGCTGCGCCACATCGTGGACGGCCTGGGCGGCAAAGCCCACGGCGTGCCCCGCGAGGACGGCTTCGACATCACCGTGGCCTCGGAAGTCATGGCCATCTTCTGCCTGGCCACCTCCATCACCGACCTGAAGGAGCGCCTGGGCCGCATCGTGGTGGGCTACACCTATGATGATGCGCCGGTCACGGCCCACGATCTGAAGGCCGAGGGCGCCATGGCCGCGCTTCTGAAGGACGCTCTGAAGCCGAACCTCGTGCAGACGCTCGAGGGCACCCCGGCTTTCGTGCACGGCGGCCCGTTCGCCAACATCGCCCACGGCTGCAACTCCATCATGGCCACGCGCATGGCCATGGCGCTCGGCGACTACTGCGTGACCGAGGCCGGCTTCGGCGCTGATCTGGGCGCGGAGAAGTTCCTCGACATCAAGTGCCGCCTCGCCGGTCTTAAGCCCGACGCGGTGGTGGTCGTCGCCACGGTGCGCGCGCTGAAGAACCACGGCGGCGTGGCCAAGGCCGACCTCGCCGAGGAGAACCTCGAGGCGCTGGAGGCGGGCCTGCCGAACCTGCTGCAGCACGTGGAGAACATCACGAACGTGTACAACCTGCCCTGCGTGGTGGCCATCAACGCCTTCCCGACCGACACGAAGGCCGAGCTCGACCTCGTGGAGGCCAAGTGCCGCGAGCTGGGCGTGAACGTGGCCCTGTCCGAGGTCTGGGCGAAGGGCGGCGAGGGCGGTCTGGCCCTGGCTGACGAAGTGGTCGCCCTGTGCGAGAACGGCGATGAGGCCGGGCGCTCGGCTGATACGTTCACGTTCTCCTACGAGGACGACCTGTCCATCGCCGAGAAGATCGAGGCCATCGCCAAGCGCGTCTACCATGCCGACGGCGTGGTGTTCGAGCCGGCCGCGCAGAAGGAGATCGCGCAACTGGAGGCCTTGGGCTTCGGCAACATGCCCGTGTGCATGGCCAAGACCCAGTACTCGTTCTCGGACGATGCTACCAAGTTGGGTGCGCCCCGCGACTTCACCATTACGGTGCGCCAGGTGAAAGTGTCTGCCGGCGCCGGTTTCGCGGTGGCGCTCACGGGCTCTATCATGACCATGCCGGGCCTCGGCAAGACGCCGGCCGCGCATAAGATCGATGTGATGGAAGACGGCACCATCACGGGGCTGTTCTAGCATTTACGTAGTTGTCCGGGCTCGGACTCGGCGCGGAAGTGCCGTGCTCAAACAGCATTGAAGTGCACCATCGGAGTTCTGCTCCGGGCATGCTCTATGCACTTCAATGAACTGCGCGCGGCACCACCGCACCGAGTCCGAG
>ERZ773252.4134-NODE-4134-length-10413-cov-2.973161_pt1 | contig 10413 bp, 6 predicted proteins | sample MGYA00580517_ERZ773252 | MGnify/ENA primary metagenome ERZ773252 (study PRJEB29015, sample SAMEA2737766) | human gut metagenome | biome: human gut; feature: human-associated habitat; material: faeces | place: China | collected 2012 ... | reverse complement strand
AAATGCGAAGCCACGGCAAATTCCGTTACTGGGCACGTATGCGTGTACAGTAACATATTATTTCCACAGCTTCCAGGGCGCATTGCCTTCCTGCCACATCTGTTCCAGCTGCATCTTGTCACGCTGGGTATCCATACATTTCCAGAAACCGTCGTGGCGGTATACCATCAGCTGTCCGTCCTTGGCAAGCTGCTCCAACGGCGCTTTCTCAAAGACGGTATCATCGCCCTCGATATAGTCAAAGACGCCCGGTTCGAGTACCATGAAGCCGCCGTTGACGATCTTGCCGTCATCATCGTTCTTCTCACGGAACTCGCGGATGTGTCCGTCGCTGTCAACATCCATGACACCGAAACGCTGTCCGATGTTGACTCCGGTCAGGGTCGCGATCTTGCCGTGCTGCTTGTGGAATGCCACCAGCGCGTCCAGATCCACGTTGGAAACGCCGTCGCCGTAGGTCAGCATGAACGTCTCATCCCCAATGTAATCGCGGATACGTTTGATACGACCGCCCGTCATCGTGTGCAGTCCGGTATCGACCAGCGTCACGCGCCACGGCTCGGAATAATTGTTATGCACCTGCATCTCGTTCTTCGCCAGATCGAAGGTCACATCCGACGTATGCAGGAAATAATCGGCAAAATACTCTTTTACTACATACTGTTTGTAGCCCAGACAGATCACAAAATCATTGAATCCATACTGGGAATAGTGCTTCATGATATGCCAGAGAATCGGCTGTTCTCCGATCTCGATCATTGGCTTTGGTTTTAAATGGCTTTCCTCGCTGATTCGTGTGCCGAATCCACCCGCTAATATTACAACTTTCATTGCACTTCTCCTTCCGTCCATCGTTTTTATCGAAATATGTTCAAATGGTTTTCTTCCAAAATTCTCATCGCATCCCGCACTGCATCCGGGTCGTTATGCAGGTAGGTTTCCAGATCCTCATCGCTCGCCGTCCGGTAATTCCGTCCCAGCTCCCTTGATACCTGTAAATATGCTTTCCGGTACGGCGCTGTCCGGATTTCTGCCCGGGTTGTCCATGCATTTCCAAAGACCGTCAGCACGGTAAATGCCAGCATACAGACCTTTAAAGGTGTGCGTACTGCCCGTTTCTCCGGCGCGCGTGTTTTCGCCTTATCTGCCTCTGTTTCCTGCGCCTTTTCCCGGCACATACTCCAGACGAGTGCAAACGTAAGCAGAATTCCTACAATTCCCATCTGATACTGTATCTCGTACCGCGAGGACATCCCGTACTCGTCCTTCAGGAAAATCCACCGCGCCGCCAGCACCAGCAGATGGTTACAGCCGCCGCTGAGAACCAGCAGAAGCGGAAAAATAGTCTTTTTATAAAGCTGAAACCGCACATTCAGATACAGTGCCAGCAGATACGAAACAAACACTGCCAGCCCCAGCAGATACACCAGATGCAGCCGGACAAACCAGGGGCTTCCTGCCTCCAGCTCCTGAATCTGCGCCACGCCGATCACCGACGATGCCACCGCTTTCAGCAGAAACCGCAGGAAAAAGAGTGGCTGGGCGGCAAATTCCTGAGCGATTGAAACATCAGTCACTGCTCCACGGTGTACGTAAACTGCCTGTGAATTGCTCCAAAGATATAATACCATCGCAAGAACCGTTGTCAATGCCCCGATGCACCAGGTTCTCCGGCACTTTCGGCTCCAGGAGCGGCTGCTTGTTTCAGCACCCCCGCGCCGATCCGCCAGCCACAGTGCGCCGTATGCCAGCACCAGAATCACCGCATAGCCGCCGCTGTACGGTCCTGCCACCAGCACGACCAGCAGGATCGGCAGAATTGCCAGAAGCACCCGGTCAGACATATTCCGGCACCGGGTCGCCGCTGCATGGTCGAGGACTGCAAAATGGAATAAAAATCCGGAGATCGACAGAGTGCAGACCCAGCCGGTCCCGTTCGTCATCATTTCCCATTTATTCAGGCTGAAATATACAAACTGAATCAACAGGAAGGAAAGATAGCCGACCGAGCGGTTCCGCTCTGCGTAGAGCGCCAGCACCGCCGCGCCCGCACCCAGGCTCAAAACACCCAGAATCATGTCAAAATACGTATTATAGCCAAATAGTTTCACATTGATGATGCGCCCCAGATACGTGATCGGAACGCGCGTCAGGATATCCGGTACAAAGAATTTCGCCGGATTTGTCACATCCGGCAGATATGAATTGATCAGCCGGATATAATCCGAATACGCCACATTGTCTGAGGCATGAAATATATACCAGATATAAAATAAAATCCCCAAAATAACCGGAAGCCCTAAAAATACACGGCGTTTCATCCGTCTCTCCTCTTTAAAATGCTCAGCTGGTTCAAGTAAAGTTCAAATAACTGACGGTGTTTCTTCGTGATAACCTCCAGAATCACACCGCTGATCCACAGCAGGAACGAAATCACATAAAGCCCGGAACACGCGATCAGGGTCGGGAACTTCGGCACCATGCCGGTTGCCAGATAGCCGCTGAGCACCGGCGCGAAAAATGCCGTTGCAATCGCAAAACAAATGAGTCCCAGCCATCCAAAGAACGCAAATGGCTTGTAATCCCGGAAGAGTCTCGCGATCGTGCGTAGCACCTTAAATCCATCCGAAAACGTATTTAACTTTGACACACTTCCCTCCGGGCGGTCACGGTATCCAACCGGGATCTCCACCAGCTTAAAGTTCTTGTCCAGCGCATGGATGCTCATCTCCGTCTCAATCTCAAATCCGGTCGAAAGAATCGGGAAGCTCTTGACAAATTCATAGTTAAATGCGCGCGCGCCTGTCATGATATCCTTGATATTACTCTTGAAAATCAGGTTGATAAGCCCACGCACCAGACGATTTCCCGTATTGTGGAACGGACGCTTATTTTCGGTAAAATACGTCGAAGAAAGGCGGTCGCCGATGACCATATCCGCTTTTCCCTGTAAAATCTGGTCTGCCAGCTTTCTCGCGTCCTCCGCCGGGTAGGTGTCATCGCCGTCCGTCATGACATAGCACTCCGCGTCAATGTCGCGGAACATGCTGCGGATGACATTTCCCTTGCCCTGCTGGTATTCATAGCGCACAACCGCGCCTGCCTCCCTGGCAATCTCATCCGTGTGATCCGATGAATTATTGTCATATACATAGATCGTTGCCTCCGGCAATGCCTCGCGGTAGTCCTTGACCACCTTGGCAATCGTCTGACCTTCATTATAACACGGAATTAATACCGCTATCTTGTCCATTTTTCTCCTCCCGTTTTCACTCTTCCACCGTTTTGGCGGACCATTCCGGATTGATCACAACAGCCCGTTTTGTCTCAGCTGTACTTACCAATTCCAATTTTATCTCTCTCTGAAGCCCTGTCAGATCAAGCTGTACTTCCATCGGTTCATATTCCTTCTGTCCCGCCTGGATCACAGCAGCCGTCCGGCTGTTTGTCCCATCCGAGGCGATGATTTCCACTTCAAATGGCTGCTTCAGCACCCAGTAGTCCGGATCACACAGAACCGCCCGGATAGTCGGATGATCGTCCCCGCTGGTATTCTCCCAGCGCCATTCTGGTACTTCTTTTTCCGGTTCCTGTGCATCCATGAAAATCTCCTGTGTGCGGTACCAGCAGTTTTCGCGTCCATGCGCCATCTCAAGCCCTGCCAGTGTAAAGGACTGGCTGCCCTGCAGGATTGTTTCCTGATACTCCATATCATGCACGTACCATCCCGCCTCATTCATCCATTCCAGATAGCTTTCCAACGTCTCAAGTCCCTGCGGGATCATGTCATAGACGCCCTCGCCTGCCTCCATCGCCTCCTCGATTTCATCGATATAGGCGTCTTTCTGCTCCGAAAGCTCATTGACGATCGAATACCGGTTCCAGACCGGCACATCTTCGCCCGCAAGCCGCGCATAACTTCCCACATCCGACCAGGTCAGGAAAATGCGGTCAATCTTGGAACGTTCTTCCGGTGTAAACAGCTGATGATCGTGAAATACGTAAGGCAGGTTGCTGCGGATACTCTCACGGCTCACCGCCCGCATCGCCCATTCCCCGCCGTTCCAGACACAGGTATAAGCATCGTAAGCGCGCCCGGCGTAAACAACTATAAACATAATTGCAAATACAACGCCGCCTGTCAGCCTGGGAGAAATGGAAGCCATTCCCTGCAGCACCAGGCACCCGCAAAGCATTCCGGCAAATAAGATTCCGCCCATAAAATAGCGGCTGTGTCCCGTCGTTGCCGCCCAGAGAATAAAGGATGCGGCATACAGCAGAAATAGGGTTCCCGTCCTGCTGCTGACCCGCTTCCAAATCCAGCAGAGCCCGGCTCCCGCCGCTCCCAGATACATCAGCGCCAGATCCAGGTTGTATTTCGCCGGGAGCTCACTCAGGCGGTAATCTGGATGCCGGATCATCGAATATGCCCACAAAAGGAACTCTTTTATGTTGCTGGGTCCCCATCTCGGATCCTTAAAGTCCATTTCCCCAAAATATGGCGAATGAAACAGGCTGTTGTAATAAGGATAAACCGGATTTTTCATCGCTATCCCATTGTAAATCAGGTACACGCTGACGGGAATCACCCCCGTCACCAGACACCCCAGAAACAGCTTCGGTGTCAGATACTTCCGGATTTTCCACAGATACAGAAGCACCAGCGGCACCAGATACACGATATTCGTCATCTTGAGGCAGAACAGGATTCCACCAAACAGGCAGAATAAAACCGCCTCGTGCTCCCGCTTCGCCTCATCCAGCCCGCGCAGAAGCAGAAATACCATTTCCAGCAGAAATGGCAGCGCCAGAAGCTCGACCATGTAGCTGCCGCTCTCCTGAATCAACTCCAGGCGGCTGACAATCAGAAATGCCAGTACCGGCGCAAGATGCCTCGACCAGCTGCATTTTTTTTCCAGCCGGTCTGCCTCCATGCTCAGGAACACCGTTACCTGACGATAAATCACAAGCATCGCCAGTGCGTTTAACATTGTCCCCATCCGAAGCCCAAAAAGCGCCCTGAATGGATAAAACATCCGGTCGCCCAGCCGGAAACCGAACATCTGGAACCGTCCCGGTATCACATGATAATGAAGGTTGTCCACAAATCCGGGTATCTGCGACAGCAGGTGATAGTTCTGCGTATCATAGCTCTGATCCGGGGCAAATCCCTTGACCGAAAAGAACGCCAGGATGAACAAGCTCCCCACTATAAAAAGCGGACTCACTCCCGCATGGTCCCATTCAAATCTTCCGATTGCCACCATGACAGCGCCACATAAAACGAGCGCTGCCGCCCGCGACAAAATCGTTCCCTGTGGTACATGTAAAAGCCATGCCAGAAGATCCAGCACTTCCAGCCACCAGATAAAAAGCGTATAGGCAAGCAGCACTGCAAAACTGCGGGTACTGACTCTCCATTTTGCCGTTTTGTCTGCCGGCCTGTTTCCAAATAACATACTTTTCCCTTGTAATCATCCAGTTTTCTTCATGAACCTGCTGAATCATTACTTCCTTTCCATGAAACAAAATATATCTTAAAAGAAATATTCTTCCAGCATCAGGCACAGTGCATGGTACACCGGAAGATGCAGCTCCTGAATCTTAAATGTCTCCTGCTCCGGCACGACAATCGCAGTGTCGCTGTACCCACGGATCCGCCCGCCGTCGCGTCCCAGAAGCCCGATAACCTTAAGCCCCTTTGCCTTTGCCGTCACGGCTGCATACAGGACATTTTTTGAATTGCCCGAGGTTGAGATTCCGAGGAACACATCCCCCTCTTTTCCATATCCAAGCACCTGTTCCGCATAAGTCATGCTGCCGTCCACATCATTCATAAATGCGGTGGTCAGTCCTGCATGCCCAGTCAGCGCGATCGCCGGAAGTCCCTGCTGCAGCTTTTCGGAAAGTTCCGCTCCCATCTGCGGATCCACCGTTTTCAGTGCCTTTTCTATCTCTTCCGAAACTGGGCGTTTCTTCACAAACCCCTTCATCAGCTCGCCCACGATGTGCTCCGAATCCGCACAGCTTCCGCCATTTCCGGCAATCAGAAGTTTTCCGCCGCGCTCATAGCACTCCTTCATCGTCTCATACGCAGTGCGAATATCCGCTTTCACCGGTGCAAGAACCGGATAGCGGCTGATCAGCTCGTCTAGGTACTCGTATTCCTTCATGATTTCTATTTCCTCCTGTCAGGTTTTTCGATGTCTATTGAGCTTCTGCATCATAAAATAAATACTCCCGCTCAAACATTTCCAGATTGTTCTGCGCTTCCTCCTCCGGCACCGCTGTGTCGGATACACGCGCAAGCATATTTCCATTTTCAAAAAACAGATCGGTCAGGCTGCCTCTGCGGATCAGCTCCCGCAGAAGATCCAGACTCCACTCCCAGCTTCCCGGTCCCAGATAGCCCGCTTCCACGTAGACGTAATCCGTCTTCGCATACGCCATATATGTTTCAAACGCCTCCGGCGAGTTGACGAGTTCGACGTTGCCCCACGGTGATGTAATGTCCTTATACGACTCCACATTGCACGGGAACTGCAAACAGTACGGATGCGTTCCAAATGCGATCACCCGGTTTTCCGGATCCTGCGACACTTCCTGCCAGATCAGCGTGTTTCCCTTTTCCTCCATCCGCGCCTGTTCCTGCGCCCGGTGATTGACACGCCCTTTATTCAGAAGATGAATCTCCGAAAATCCAGCCGTCCACGCCCAGCTGCTGATCGCCGTGACAATCAGATTTAATACCAGCAACGGCGTCAGGCACTTCGACGCGAGCGGATAAAAGCCGATTTTCTTAAAATACACCATCGCCCGGCATACCCCCAGAATCAGCATAGAATACAGAAGCATGAAATAATTTCCGTCGATCTGGTAAAGCATCGACAGGCTGATCAGGCTGACGATCACAAATGGGAAGAAAATCACCAATGCCGCGTTCCAGATATGGGACTGCTCATCTCCCTTTTTGGAGAAAATCCCATAAAGCACCAGCATCACAATCAGCACCGCCATCAGCGAGGTTCCCCACGCCAGAATTACATGCCCCATATCTTCACCCTGCGGCTGCATCAGCATCTGCCAGATGCGCCGCGCCAGCACATGAAGCGTTGATTCCTCCTGATAATTCTGCGGCAGCTCCGAGGTAGCAAATGGGTATTTCATTTTAAAACCAAACAATGCAAAAATCGAAGTAAACACCGAAGTGACCGGCATTCCCGTGATCTTCATCGTCCGCGCCCAGATACCAACCAATGCCCCAAACGGCAGGCATAAGGAGCCAATCAGGCGGACCATATGGTGAAACAGGTCAGCCGCCGCCCCGCGCTCATGAAACCAGAACCACAGAAGGTACAGCCCCATCATGCCAAATACGGCAGTGGAAAAGACCAGGGAGGTCGGCTTCATCGTGAGGGTCAGGAAATAGGAACCGGCTGCCCCGGAGAGGAATATCCAATGATTTTCATACACATGAATATACTGAAAGAAACATCCCAGCATGATAAGCTGCAGCAGCCACGTAATCAAATCCGCCTTGGCTGTGAGCGCCATATTCATGATGCCCGGCACCGAAACCGTCAAAACAGCTGCCATAATTCCCGGCAAGACGCTTCGATACGTTAGTTTCTTCTCTGTTCCGGCTTCCCGGCTCTCTTTCCCACGTTTTCGATCGCCCGTCAACATCACCGCATTCCAGACCATCGCCCCGATTCCCAGAACTGCCAGCCAGAGGTTAAAGAACGTCAGGTAGCTGTGACTCGCCAGATCGCAGAGCGGCAGAGTCAGCACCTCAAAGCCCTTCGAATACACATAGACCATGCCGACCAGCCCCGGATTCTCATACAGCCCGGTTCCGCCTGCCACAATGTACTGGGAACGCACACCATACCAGAGTGTATCAAAGTCGAGTGCGATATTCAGGCGTCCCACCTGAATCAGGAACATCAGGACACACCAGCCAGCCGCCAGCGTCCATGCCCGGCGCACCCGGCGCGGTATTTCCCTCGATCCCCCGCTGCCATCCAGCATCCAGGAAAGCGTCTGCCATCCCATGATGCACTGGCAGGAAATCGAGGAAAAATCAAAGCCCAGCGCCGCCACACCCAGAGCATAGACGCTCAGGCGCATCCAGGCGATTTTTCCAACGCCAAGGGCAGAAAGGATGCAATACACAACGATTGCAAAGGAGGTTCCAAAAAGGAAGTCCATATAAAAAGAAAAATAAGGCCGCTCCCAAATCGTTTCCCTGAAAAACACCTGTTTTCTCAGAAACCGCCCGATCGCCAACAGGCTAAGCATATATGCCGCCGATACCACCATTGGCAGAAATACCACGTGAATCCAGGAAAACACCAGCACCACCGCCAGAAGCCAGTACATCCGGCTGCGTCCGCGCTTCAAAAGCGCCAGCCCCCCAAAGATCAAGACTGCCAGAATCGCAATCTCCACATACATCCGCTTCGATTCCGTGAAATGAATGTAATCTGCAAAAAAACCATTTCCCGTAAACAGTGTTTTCGCCGGAATCAGAACCGCCGCCACACAGAACAGCACCAGAAAAAGACCAGCCATGCGCACGGCTGCGTTTGGTCGTCCGTTTTGTCTCTGATTCTGCATGTCGATGGTTCCTCTCTTTCTAGTTTATGTACTCCCGGAATCTTTTTGTGAGCAGCATTCTATATACGCCCGTCTAAAATCCCGCGCACCGCATCCAGCAGCGTATCTGCATACGCGTCATAACCGCCCGCCGGGCAGCTTCCGTCCTCTTTTATAAGTCCAGCCGCCCTATCTTCCGCATGTTCTTTTGCCCCATAGCCGGTTCCTACAAGGACTCCGGTCACGCCGAAGTTTTTTCCTGCCTGCGCGTCGATGCGCTTGTCCCCGATCATATAGGAATGTGCTTTATCAATGCCCCCCGGCAGATCGCGCTCTGCCATCTCAAACATTCCCGTCTCCGGCTTGCGGCAATGGCATTTTTTCTTATAAAGTCCAATCCCATGCTCCGGGTGGTGCGGGCAATAGTAGAACGCATCTACGTGTGCTCCGTCACGCCCCAGCACCTCATTCATATAATCATGAAGGATTTTTACATCCGCCTCGGTATAGTAACCTCTCGCCACGCCCGCCTGATTGGTAATGACGATCACCTTATATCCGGCCTCGTTCAGGAGACGGACTGCCTCTGCGGTACCGTCAATCAGCTTCAAATCTTCTTTTCGGTGAAGATAATTGACCTCCACGTTCATCGTGCCATCACGGTCGAGGAATACTACTTTACAGCTATTTTTACACATGGAATGTATACTCCTTATCCGGCATCTGCACCTGAATATCGCGGTAGTCCCAGCGGTCCTCATCGCAGATCCAGCTCTGTGCGCCGCGCAGTTCGAAATTCCAGTCCATCAGCTGTCCGCCTGCCGCTTCCAGACGGCGCGCCACCTGATGTTTAACGTTGTATGGGCAGTACACAAGAAGGAAGCCGCCGCCGCCAGCACCTAAAAGCTTTCCGCCGAGGGCGCCCGCTTTTTTCGCCTCGTCATAGAGCATATCAATCTGCGGATTTGTGATCTTGCTGCTCATCCGCTTCTTGCTCTCCCAGCCGTAATCCAGGAGGCGGCCAAAATTGTGGAGATTTCCCTTTAAAAGCTCGTCCTTCATCGCATAGGAAAGCGCCTTTACCTCGCACATCGCCTGAAATGCGTCTGGTTTCTTATAGTTGCTTACCTGATCCTTGATAATATTCGCGGATACATGGATATTGCCCGTGTAGCATAACAACAGGTTATACTGCAGCTCATTGATAATATCGCGGCGGATGCGGAGCGGGTTTACCACGACGTTGTTGCGTCCGTGAAATTCGATAAAGTTAAAGCCACCGAAGGTCGCCGCATACTGATCCTGATAACCGCCGGAAATTCCCAGATCGATCCGCTCCACGCCGTAAGCCAGATCCGCCATCGCATAATTATCCATCGTAATTCCTTTCCAGCGCGCCATCGCGGTCAGAAGACTTACCATGACAGTCGAGGAGGTTCCAAGTCCCGAACCAGCCGGAGCATCACACTGTAAATAAACCTCGCATCCCTGCTTGATATCCATCGCCCGCAGCGCTGCCGTGACAAGATCCAGCCGTCCATCGCAGACGTAATTTTCCTTCGCATTGTACTTGACTGTCATATCAAAATCCAGGGAATGAACCGTGATCTGGTCATCATCTCTCGGAATGATCGAACAATATGCATATTTATTGATGGTACTTCCGATAATGGCACCGCCCTGTTCTACACAGAATGGTTCTACATCCGTACCGCCGCCGCCAAAGCTCACGCGCAGCGGCGCTCTTCCTCTGATTACCATGTGATCACTCCTTCCTCCACGTCTTTCTGGAACCGGAAATAGTCCTCCGGCACA
>ERZ773252.4131-NODE-4131-length-10415-cov-3.494691_pt1 | contig 10415 bp, 5 predicted proteins | sample MGYA00580517_ERZ773252 | MGnify/ENA primary metagenome ERZ773252 (study PRJEB29015, sample SAMEA2737766) | human gut metagenome | biome: human gut; feature: human-associated habitat; material: faeces | place: China | collected 2012 ... | reverse complement strand
TGATTAACCAGGCAAATCTGGCTATTAAATATGTTCCTAATATCAGTATGCCTGATGTGGCAGACCGTAATGATTACCTCGGACAAGCGTATGCGTTGCGTGCTCTGGCTTATTTCTATGCTATCCGTGTCTGGGGAGACGTACCTTTGTTTACAGAACCTACTGAAAAGTATTCGGAGGCTATCTATAAGGAACGTACAGATAAGAATTATATTCTGGAACATGTTATTCTTCCTGACCTGAAAAAGGCGGAAAGCCTGATTAACCGTAATAAGAATTACGAACGCAAGCGTATTTCTATCTGTGGCGTATGGGCTATCATGGCGGACGCTTATATGTGGGCTGAAGAATATAATCTGGCTGACCAAACCATTGATAAAATGGCAACTATTGCCTCCAAAAAGGGTGGACGCTTTGTAGACTTCGAACCTAACATTGCTACTTGGCATACCATGTTTACAGAAGAACTGAACAATAAGCCTTCGGATGATACGCCCGAAAATGATGAATATAACTCCAGAGAGTTAATATTCCTTGTTCATTTCAACATGGATGAAGTCGGCACGAATGGTTACAGTTATATGTATCAATGGTTTTCCGGTTCAGGAAACCGTGCGGCAGTTATGTCCGACAAGTTTATGAGCATCTTTGATGAAAAGGATATGAAAGGTGATTTGCGCAAAGATTATACGGTGAAGAATTACCAGAATGGAAATGAATTGCGTAAATATATGGCAGGTGACATCAGTAACTCTTTGAATAAGACATGCGAAGTAGCCTATCCAATTTATCGTTACACAGATATGATGTTGTTGCAAGCAGAAGCTCGTGCTCATCAGGGAAAATGGGGTGAAGCTTTGGATTTAGTAAAAACTGTACGTGACCGTGCCGGATTGAACACGTTGACTGAAAATGATTTTGCTTCTGAAGACGAAGTCGTTAATTATATATTGCGTGAACGGCAAGTGGAATTAGCCGGCGAAGGACGCCGCTGGTTTGACTTGTTGCGTACCGGAAAGTGGAAGGAAGTGATGAAACCGATTAACGGAATGGAACAGGACGGAAACGAACTCTTCCCGATTCACTATTCACATATCTTGGAAAATCCGAAGATTGTGCAGAACACGTATTATGGTAATACTAACAACTAAAAAAGGTAGAAACAATGAAAAAGACAATATTATATAAGACCCTTTTCTTTTGTTGGGCGATATTGGCATTGACCGGCTGTGACCTGGACTTGCAGAAGAATTATGATTATGAGCCTTCGGTGGATGATCCGTATGTAAAAGTGACAGCGTGGGAATATTTCCAAGATCACAAAGATATGTTCTCGGAGTTGATAGCAGCTATTGAGTATACAGGTCTGAAGGACTATTATACCCAGACTGACAATAAATATACTTTTCTGGCTTTGAATAATGCAGGTATGCAGTTGTATCGTGAAAATGAATTTGCAGGTGCAGCATCCATTACCGATTGTGATAAAGAGAAAGTAACGAACATGTTGCTTTATCACATTGTAGACGGTGAATATAGTTCTTATGGACAGTTGCAGGTGGAACCGATGTTCGTATTGACGATGCTGAAAGGAGAGAATGGACTGATGACAATGTCTGTATGGAAAAACCCATGGCAGGCTGCAGTAGGTAAGATTCTGGTGAATCAGACCGGAAGCAACGGGAAATCTCCACAGCGTCAGGCTAAGACTAGCAACATTCTGCCGACGAACGGTGTGATTCATATATTTGAGAACTATTGCAAATATTCCAAATAACCACAGTTAATTAAAAAGAGAACTAATTATGATTCGTAAAATATATACCTTATTAATACTAGGACTTTGCCTGGGCTTTGCTGCCTGTAGCGATGATAATGATGGTCTGGATCCTAATGCGGCTGCTCCTGTGATTAAATTCCCGATGGAACAACTGGATGTGGATTTAAATAAAGTAGATAATCTGCCGGTAGTGGCTGTCATAAAGTCGCAGGCCGGACTCCAGAGTGTGACAATGAAATTGCAGACAGTGGAGGGGGTGACCGAATATAAAACGGTGACTGAATTTTTTAATCCCAATTCTTACAGCTTGTCTGAAAATCTGGAATACAATGCAAATTACGAAGCCTTTATCATTGAGGCTACGGATAAATTGAATCATGTTACGAGCGGAACTTTACCAATTGCTGTTACCGATGTAATGGCACGTCCTGTCATAACATTCGACCCGGAAGAGATTATATATGATGAAATGGATGAGAATCCGGTAATGCCTCGTACTACTTTTAAAATTGTTTCGGAAGCAGGTTTGAAGAAAGTGGAAAGATTCTTGGTCTCTACGGACGGACAAACACCGAAAGGCAGTGATATACTGAATGGCGACAAAACGTATGAGCACGATGAACTGATAGAATATAAAGAAGGCGATAAGGGCTTTAAAGTGAAAGCGGAAGATATCTATGGTAATATCACAATTTCTACTTTGCAGGTGTCATATAAGACTGTTCCGGTTCCTGTATTGACTTTGGGTAAAGAGCTTATTACTACTGATGAAGGAGTAGATACGGAAGTTCCGATGCACATCGAATCCGTTCGCGGTGTAAAACAGGTAGCTATCTTCCGGGTGGAGAATGGAGTAAGTACAGAGATTTTCCGTGAGCAGATAGTGGGCGATAACAAGAATTTTGATTATAAGCCTAAGGTGCAACTGACAGAAGAAACATCTCAACTCAAGGTGGTTGTTTCTGATGGTCGGGAAGGCAAGGAAGTTATAGGGATCGTAAAGACCTATGTGAATATGGAAGTTGTCCAACTTAAGGTTGGCAGTCATGTATTGGCCAATGCCGAACCGTTCGCTCTGATTTCGTTGAATGATATGAAAACGTATTCGGTAGATGAAGCTATCTCCAGTGTGGAAAGTGCTAAGAATGTTGATATAAAGTTCTTTATAAATTCTGCTAATAGTGTTCTTTCTTTCCGTTTCTATTCGATGGATAATGTAGATAGCAAGAATAGTCTGTATAAAGGATCGGGCGGAAAGTCCTTGAGCAATCTGCCGGCTAAGAATATGACAAAATTTGTGTTATTCCCGGCAGGCTTTGATTACGATGCGGCTTCTCGTTCTTCTATTAAGAATGAATATTTGGCCGGAAGTGCCGATCAGAAAGTGTATATGACAATTGATAACTTTGTCGGCAGTGTGATTGGATTTAAGACTAGTGGTAATTCAAGTGCCGGTGGAGAAAGATACGGTGTCATGAAGGTACTTGATGTCTCCGGAAAGATGGATAATAATACGACCAAACAGATAGCAACGGTTGAAATCAAATTCCCTAAGAAGAAGTAAGCAGGGTAGTATTACCTACCGTCTGAAGTCTTAATAGAAAACTTCTTTTCTATTAAGACTAAACTTCCCTTTCATTGGGAATAAAGTTGTTCTCTGTCCGATACAAACTATAAACGAAGCTTCCGTTTTTATAAATGCAAGTTGCGTTTATAAAAACAAAGATTTCAATTATAAAAACAAAGCTTTCGTTTATAGTTTATGTTAGGGATAAAAGAAGTTTGCAACAAGGGGGAAGGGAGTTCTCTCCTTGTAGAGAATAACTTTTCTATTAATAGCCAACGCGAGAGTTAGTAACAGCTATCCGGTGAACCGTAGATAGAGTATACGAAAGATGCGACTGATAACAAATACGATGGTTAAGTAATAATGTGCAGTAGCTGAAAGTAATATGAGAAAACATATAATATATAGGTATTTCCTCTTTTTATCTTTGGTCGGACTGATGCAGTTGACGTTTAGCTGTTCCTCCTCTTCCAACGAAATAGAACCTTTGAAACCGGAAGGAGAAGATACTCCTTTGGAAAAAGATGAATATACTTTTATGAATGTAGAATACCGGAAGTGGCAGAACGGAACTTTCCAGGCATGGACAACGGCAGATTCAAGGGAAACACGTACCATTGATAATATGAATTGGTATACTCCCTCTTCGGGTTATAGCCGGACTGCATGGGGAGGACGAATCGGTTTGCAACCTTCATCTGTGGTTGGAAAAGAAGGCTTTTTCCGAGTGGCTTATTGTGGAGGCCGTTCTTATTTGCTCGATCCGGATAATGGAGCTGTTATCATTCATGGAATTCAGCATGTTCGTCCGGGAGAATCTACTGCTCATAAGAAGGCTTTCGGTACTCGATACGGTAGTGAGGCGCAATGGAGTGAAGAGACTGGCAAACTGTTAGCAGGCAATCATATAAACTATATTTCGTATGGCTCGAACCGTATTGAAGTATTTCCTGCTGCAGTACGTGGTAACTTGTTGACCCCTAAGACGCAAAAGATTGCTTATGCAGAGAATCTGTATCTGCTTCGTACCTTTATGTGGGATATGAGTAAGAATTTGGGCTACGCGTTTGATGATGACAAATATAATCGCTTAGTTCTTCTTTTTGAACCCACATTTGCTACGTACATAGATCGTCTCGTACAAGAGAAGTCAGCTTTATTTGCCGGTGACCGGCATTTTATAGGTTTCTATCTTGACAATGAATTGCCATTTGCCAGTTATCAGAATGCTGACCCTTTGCGAGGAATTGATCTGAAACATTTCTTGTCTTTGCCCGAACGCTATAAAGCTGCTCGTGAGTATGCAGAAAAGTTTATGCGGGATAACGGTATAGCTTCTACCGGAGTGATAACCAAGAAAAATCAGGAAGATTTCCGGGGGATGGTTGCTGATTATTATTATCAGTTGACCACCGCTACCGTCAGACGATATGATAAAGAGCATTTGATATTGGGAACACGTCTGCATGATTGGAGTAAATATAATCAGAAAGTGGTGGAAGCGTGTGCTCGTTATTGCGATCTTGTTTCCGTCAACTATTATGCACGTTGGCAACCGGAGGCAGATTTCTTGGCAAACCTGAAAGTCTGGTGTGGAGCGAAACCTTTTTTAGTTTCAGAATTCTATATAAAAGCGGAAGATGCCAGTTATCAGGGAACTGGATATGCTAATACTGAAGGAGGTGGCTGGTTGGTGCATACACAAAAAAATAGAGGTGAGTTTTATCAGAACTTCTGTCTTCGTTTGCTTGAAACTCGAAACTGTGTAGGCTGGGTACATTTTGAGTATAATGATGGTTACGATTCTAACGGAAAAGCTTCTAATAAAGGAGTGGTTTCCATCGAATACGAACCTTATGAATCTTTTCTGTCGCACATGCGGCAGTTGAATCTTTCAGTTCATTCATTGATCGATTATAACGATACAAAATCGGTTCAATAGATTGACGGAAACTTTAAATAGACAAATTGAATATTTAGAATTAAAATAGTTATGACCATGAAGAAGTTTAGTTTATTTGCAATCCTTTTAGGATTTAATATAGCTTTGGGAGCATGTTCCGATGATGATGCCGCTCCTGTAGTAAAAAATGAAATCTTTCAACTTCCGGAAAAGGCTTATGTACTGGCGGAACAATCCAGACGGGCTATTGTCATCAGAGATGCGGAGACGCACCGCAATATTTGGAGTTGGGATCCTTATACAGCCTGTGTTCCTGCTGCACAGCAGGGTTGGTTTGTTAATCCGAGTGAAGTAAAACCGGTTTTCAATAGACGCTATATCTTGATGACTGCCTCCGGCGGAGCTGTGGCTTTAATCCGTTTGTCCGATCATAAATTAATGTTCTACGCAAATTGCGGACAGAATCCCCACTCTGCGGAGGTATTGCCCGATGGAAATATCGTGACGGCAGAATCTAAATCCGGTGAAATCAATACCTTTGTGGTTGACACGGTTAAGGTATTGGGAGCAAAAGCTAATACGGTGAAGTTGGGTAATGCGCATAATGTTGTTTGGGATAAGAAAAGATCGTATCTTTATGCTACAGCTACCAAAAAAGAGGGAGTGACTGCATTATTCCGTTTTAAGTACGATGGCAACCGGAGTAATCCCAAGTTAATAAATCAGACTACCCTTTATACATTCAGCAATGAATCGGGTGGGCATGATTTGTTCCCGGTATATGGTGAAGAAGATAAATTATGGCTTACTGCTGCTTCGGCTGTCTATAAGTTTGATTTGACTGGAGTTACCGACGCTACGACTAATGACTCTACCGAACCTACTTGCGAGAAAGTTTACAGCATAGCCGATATAAAAAGTATCTGCAACGGACCGGATGGAATCCTGATGTTGAAACCGACTGAAGAGTGGTGGGCAGAAGGACTTGTAAATGAGAAGGGAGAAGAACTTTTCAAAATGGACGGAGCCAAGATTTATAAAGGCCGTTGGATGATAGACAATCTTTTCAGTTATCCGGAAAAGCATGATTTCGTGTTGAGTGAGGACTGATTAAGTATGGTGGAAGATTGATTAAGTACATAAGTTGAATAATTAAGTTTGGAACAATGAGGAAACTTCTTCTTTTTTTATTGGTATCTATCGCATTACCGGCCTTGGCGCAGAATGGAAAGAAAGTGTATGCCGACTTCCACGGTGTACGTTACACCCGGCAGCATGACGGAAAGTTGGGCCGTTGGGAAATGTATGCCAATACGGAAAAATCAAGTACCGGAAGGAAGTCGCTGTGTTATAATGCCGATCTGATAGATAGTGAAGGGCGGCATGAGATAGCGGCAGTGGCTTATCCCCAAGTCGGAATGCAGTCCAATCTCGATCCTGATTATATCGAATATCAGATATTGTCGGCAAAAGCTGCCAAGATAGACGGATTCTTTATCGAATGGGGATTCAAACCTCACGAAAATGACATCTTGCTGCGTGAGATGCAGAAAGTGGCAGCAAAGTATGACTTTGAAATCGGCGTAAACTGGTGCGACGGTTGGTTATATTATGACTGGATTACGAAGATTTATCCGGAAGTTAACACCCGTGAGGCAAAGACCGAATACATGGCTAAATGTTATCAATATCTGGTAGATAGTGTCTTCACAGATCCGACTGCTCCTATGGTGAAAGGAATGCCTGTTTTTTATCATTTCGGTCCCGGAGCGAAAGTCGATGAATACAAGAAAGTGTTATCACAAGTGAAGTTTCCGCAAGGAATGAGGCAGCCCGTTGCCTTACGCCGTTGGGCGGATTGGGGAAAACTGGAAAATGATAAATACATTCCCGTCACCCGCAGTGATGATATGGATGCTTGGGAAAAAGTGGGAGAAATACCGACTGCATGGCTTCCTGCCCGTGTCCGTACAAGAGATCAGGCACATGCCGAATGGGATAATTACGCCACTCAGGATGATGTTATTGAGTTTATGAAACCTTTCCGTGATTCAATTTGGCATAGTAACAAGCCTGCTTATACCATTAAGTCGGGATTTGCCATGCCGGGAATGGATAACCGGGGCTGTGCAGGCTGGGGACGTGGACACTTCTATTATATCCCTCGTAACAATGGAGAAACTTATCAAAGTATGTGGAAGTTCTGTATGGCAGAGAAGGACAGCCTGGACATGATGTTTATCGCTTCGTGGAGTGACTATACCGAAGGACACGAAATAGAGCCGACCATTGAAAACGGTGACCGTGAACTACGTACGACTTTAAAGTATGCAGCGGAATTCAAAGACGAACAGGCGGACGAGCGTGGATTAACCTTACCTTTAATGCTTTTCCGGCTGCGAAAAGAAGCCCGTTTCCTGGAAAAGACGAAGATGGACGTATCCGCTTGTCAACGTTCGCTCGATAAGGCGGCATTGTTGATTAGCCAGGGACGTTATCCGGTGGCGATAGGTTTGTTGTCACAAATAGAAAATGATGTCAAGACAGCAAAATCCGCTTTGGCGGTTGAGATGATGCGTTTGCGTGAGTCGGACATGAAGATTCAGGGAAAGCGAAAATCAGGTGGTTACAATGCCGAAGAAACTCTCTCTATCTCTTTGCCCAAAGAGCTGGTTTCCAAATTACAAATGAATAACTATGTAGGGTATCTCTATTTTGAATACCTGGACAAAGGAAATGAATCTCTTTTTATACGTTCGTCCACACAGCGCGAACCGAAAGAACCGTTTAAAATTGTATCCCGGATACGTACCGACAATACAGGTGAATGGAAAAGCGCAAAAGTAGAATTGTATAAGGATAATATCATGAATGGATTCAATATGCCTACTTTCTATTTAAAAGGAAATGTCGTTATCCGTAATTTGTCATTGGGCTATACCATCTACACTGTCAAATAAATGTATTGATGAAGAGTTTGAAAAATTGGTTCTTAGTTTTATCCGTATTATCTTGTTTCGGGTGTTCCTCGCCGGTTCATGAAGACGGCAGGGGATGTGCTTTCGTATCTGACAGTATTCAATATCGGGTCGAGTTTATGTCGGCGGGGTGCGTGCGGATTCTGTCTTTTCCCGAAGGTGATACGCTGGTAACAAAAAGATTGGTGGGTGATTCGGAAAAGCCGGCTTTCAAAGATTATAAATGGGAAGATACGGGACAGAAGCTGCTCTTTCGCACCCGTGAACTTTCCGTAGTTTTTGATAAGGCAGATGCGGCTTTCATTTTTCAGGAAACATCCACAGGTAAGTTATTACTAAAAGAGAAAGGGGATAGAAAGGCACGGAACTTCAAACGTTCGGTTGCCGGAGGTGAACAATGTCTCGAAGTCACTCAACGCTTTGTTCCTACCGAGGATGAGGCCATTTACGGACTGGGACAGTATCAGAATGGAATCATGAACTATCGGGGGAAATCTGTACTTCTGTTACAGGCCAATATGGATATTGTCAATCCGTTCCTTATTTCGACCAACGGATACGGTGTCTTATGGGATAATTATTCTTCTACGAAGTTTGAAGATACGAAGGAGGGCTACTCATTTACTTCCGAAGTAGGTGATGCCTCCGACTATTATTTTGTCTATGGTAAGAATATGGACGAAGTCGTTGCCGGTTATCGGGAATTGACGGGGGACGTGCCGATGTTTGGAAAATGGGTGTATGGCTTCTGGCAGTCCAAAGAACGTTATAAGTCGTTCGATGAATTGAAGGCAGTCGTTAAAGAATACCGTAAACGGGGAATTCCGTTGGATAACATTGTGCAGGACTGGGAATATTGGGGAGACAAACCTCATTGGAACAGCCTGACCTTCCATCCGGCAAACTTTAATCATCCCCGTCAAGTTATTGATGAACTGCATCAACAGGACCATGTTCATTTTATGCTTTCCGTATGGCCCGGATTCGGACCGGAAACGGCTGTCTATCAGTCTTTGGATTCTATCGGTGCATTGTTTAGTGAACCTACATGGGCAGGTTATAAAGTCTTTGATGCTTACAATCCTGCCGCACGGGATATCTTTTGGCAATATCTCAAGAAAGGACTCTATGATATGGGTGTGGATGCCTGGTGGATGGATGCGACAGAGCCTTCTTTCCGTGACGGATTCACACAGTTGAAGCAGGAAGAGAGGACGAAAGCAGCCGGAAATACTTATCTGGGCAGTTTCCACCGTTATCTGAATACCTATTCTTTGGAAATGCTGAAGGACTTCTATCAACGTCTTCGAGCCGAAAGCGATCAGAAGCGCATATTTATCTTAACCCGTTCCGCCTTTGCTTCACAACAGCATTATGGTACGGCGGTATGGTCGGGGGATGTCTCGGCTTCATGGGAAAATATGCATAAACAACTGGTTGCCGGTTTGAACTTATCCATGTCCGGTATTCCGTATTGGACTTCCGATACAGGAGGATTCTTTGTCACAGAACGTGATGCAAAATATCCCAATGGGTTGAAAAGTAATGATTATAAAGAGTTGTACTCCCGTTGGTTCCAGTTCAGTGCATTTACTCCTGTCTTCCGTGCTCACGGCACGAATGTGCCGCGTGAAGTTTGGCAATTCGGTGAAAAGGGGACACCATCTTATGATAATCAGGTGAAATATATCCAGCTGCGTTACCGTCTGTTGCCTTACATTTACTCGATGTCCCACCAAGTCACAGCCAATAACTATACCCTGTTGAGAGGCTTGGCAATGGATTTCACCACAGATACCCGGACTTTTGATATTGATAACGCCTATATGTTCGGCACCTCTTTATTGGTACGACCGGTATTTCATCCGCAATCGGAAGAAAAGAACATCAGTGTCTATCTGCCGGAACACAATGGCGAATATTGGTACGATTTTTGGACCGGAAAGGCCTTTGAAGGAGGAAGAGAACAAATGCAGGCAAACACCCTTGACATCCTTCCCCTATATGTAAAAGCCGGTTCTATCTTGCCTTTGGCAGAAGTGAAACAATATGCGATGGAATACCCCGACCGTGAATTGGAACTGCGTATTTACGGAGGAGCGAATGCTTCTTTCTTATGGTATGAGGACGAAGGCGACTCCTACCGCTATGAAGATGGTGTATGTTCCAAAGTACTGATGCAATGGA
>ERZ773252.4130-NODE-4130-length-10415-cov-4.034073_pt1 | contig 10415 bp, 8 predicted proteins | sample MGYA00580517_ERZ773252 | MGnify/ENA primary metagenome ERZ773252 (study PRJEB29015, sample SAMEA2737766) | human gut metagenome | biome: human gut; feature: human-associated habitat; material: faeces | place: China | collected 2012 ... | reverse complement strand
AAATCTACCGCGCGTCAATTCGTCCAGATTCTGCTCATAGCAGGGCAGCATGTGCTCGATGAAATACTCCGCCTCGGGGCTGTGCATGGCGTGCAGGGCGGCCATCTGCTGGGCGTAGGCGGCCTCAAACTCGCGGTTGCCGCCGCGGTCCTCCTCAATGCACTTGATGACGGCGGAAAGCCGGTCCGCGGCCTTTAAAATTTTGCGCTCGGCGTCGTTCAGCACGCTGCCGGTCAGCCAGACCTGGGTCTCGGCCTGTAATTCTTCGGGCTGCAGGCTCGCCATCACGCGGGCGCTCTCGTGCTCCACGGCCTTGTACGCTGTGCGCAGGGCGTCGTTCTTGTACTTGACGGGCGTCGGCATGTCACCGGTCAGAATCTCCGGTGCATCGTGGTAAATGGCCGCTGTGGCTACGACCTCGGGCCGCAGGGCCGCGCCGGTGCCCGTGCAGTGCCTGCCGATCAGGCAGAGCGTGTGCGCCAGCATGGCCGTGTCGGCGGTGTGCTCGCTCAGGGACTCGGGGCGGGTGCTGCGCATCAGGCACCAGCGGGTGATGTACTTCATGCGGCTGAACAGCGCGCTGAACGGATAGGTTTTCATCTTCACGCGACCTCCGGTTTGTGGTATAATGGGGCGTATGCAGGGGCCGATGCCCGCCCCTACGATTGCGCCGATTCACCGTAGGGGCGGATTCCATATCCGCCCGTGCAGGTGTCCGGTGCGTTGCAGGGACCGGTGCGTTGCATCGGCCCGGGGGGGCGTCGGGGACGCCGCCCCTTACAGCTCTACGGTAAGTATACCACAACTTTCCTCAAAGTGAGGCCCCATAAAGGGGACTATCAATATGCAAACCACAATTTTTAAACAAAAATCGAACTATTGGCGCGTCTTTGCACTCTGCTTTTTCACGGCGGTGCTGTTGTTTGCGCCCCACTGCATCGTGGATGCCGTCGCGGGCGGCGGGTACTTCCACTACGCGGGGGACTTCAACGACCAGCAGATCAACTTTTACCAGTACGCCAACGCCTTTGTCAAAAACGGCGGGTCGTTCAGCTGGGCCACCGACCTGGGCAGCGGGTTTGTCAATTCCTACTCGTTCTACCTGCTGGGCAGTCCGTTCTTCTGGCTGTCCATGGTCGTGCCCGCGCGGCTCATGCCGTGGGCCATGGTGCCGCTGCTCTGCCTGAAAATGGCCGTTGCGGGCGGCGGCGGGTATCTCTGGGCACGCCGCTGGGTGCGGGACGAGACCTGGAGCATGCTGGCGGGCTGCCTGTATGCGTTTTCCGGGTTCAGCATCTACAACATCTTTTTCAACCACTTTCTGGACGTGGTGGCGCTGTTTCCGTACATGCTGGCCGCGCTGGACGACGCGGTCATCGACGATAAAAAAGGCGCGTTCCCGTTCTGGGTCGCGCTGAACCTTGTCGATAACTACTTCTTCTTCGCCGGGCAGGCGGTCTTTCTCATCATCTATTTCTTCTGCATGGCCGCCGGGCGGCGGTATGAGCTGGGCCTGCGCAAGTTCGTGCGCCTGGCGTGGGAGACAGCTCTGGGCTGTGCCTGCGGGTGCGTGCTGCTGCTCCCGGCGGGGCTGTCGCTGCTGCAAAATCCGCGCACCATCGACCCGTTCAGCGGGTACGGGTATCTGTTCTACGGCAAATCCCAGCAGTACGGCGCGATTTTTTACAGCACCCTGCTCATGCCCGACGCGCCCTATTTCAAGGACCTGTTTCAGGAGGGCATCCTCAAGCACACGAGCCTGACGGCCTATCTGCCGCTGGTCGGTGTCGCGGGCGGGCTGGCGTTCTGCCGCGCAAGGGAGCGCCACCCGTTCACCTACGTTTTAAAGGTCTGCGTCGCCTGTGCGTTTGTGCCGGTGCTGAACAGCGCGTTCTATGCGCTCAACTCGAGCTACTACGCGCGGTGGTACTATATGCCGATTCTGGTTTTGTGCGGTGCAACGTGCTATCTGCTCTCCCGCCCGGCGCTGGCCGAGCAGCGTCTGCCGCGGGCGCTGCGGCTGACGACCTTCCTGACGCTGACGGCGGTGGTGTTTGCCGTTGTGCCGGGCAAGGACGACGACGGCAACACGGTCTTTGGCGTGCTGGACGAGCCCGCGCGGTTCTGGGCTATCTTCGGCATGACGATGCTGGGTATCGTGCTTTTTGCGCTGCTGTGGCATTTTTGCCGCCGTAAGCGGCGGTGGGGCGCGATTCTGACCGCCGCCGTGCTGGGATTCAGCCTGCTGTACGGCAGTTTGCATCTGTCTCTGACGAAGTATGCCCAGTGGGACGTGGACAGCAATCTGATTGCCGAAACCTATGATTCTGTCGAGGACGTCGCCGCCGCGCTGCCGGACGATGCGTTTTACCGCATTGACGCCTACGGTGCGCACAACAATCTGGGGCTGTGGTTCAACAGGAGCTGCCTGCAATTCTTCAACTCGACGGTTGCGCCGAGTATCATGGCGTTTTACCCTGAGGTCGGCGTTAAGCGGGACGTGAACTCCAAGCCAGACGCCGAGAACTACGCCCTGCGCGGCCTGTTGAGTGTGCGGTACACGCTGGTCGCCAAGGACAAGGAGACCGAGTGGACCGACAAGGATCTGCCCGGCTGGCAGCGCACCGGCGAGACCGATGCCTACGCCCTCTACGAGAACGAAAACTGGGTGCCGATGGGCTTTACCTACGACTGCTACGTGACAGCGGACCAGCTGGAGCGGGTAAGCGAGGAAGAACGTGCCCAGATTTTGTGCCGCGCGATTTTGCTGGACGACGACCAGATCTCCGCCTTTGGCAGCCTGCTGAAACCCCTGCCCGACGAGGAGCTGACCAACCGCAGCGAGGATGCCTACGCTGCCGACTGTGCCGCCCGCCGTGCCGCCTGTGTGGCAGCGTTTACCGCGACGGACACCGGCTTTACCGCAAAGACCGCCTATGACACGGACGAGCTGGTGTTTTTCAGCGTGCCCTATGACGACGGGTTCAGTGCCACGGTCAACGGTGAGCCCGCCGCGATTGAGAAGGTGGACGACGGCCTGATGGCCGTGTACGTGCCCGCGGGGGAGAACGAGATAGAATTTACCTACCATACGCCCGGATTGAAGGTGTCCGCCTGCGTGAGCGCAGCGGCGATTGCGGTGTATGGGGTGTATTTGTTGGTGATTATGAGGAAACGAAAAAGCCAGCCGGGAAGTAAGCGGTAACATTTGTAGGGGAGGGGTCAAGACCCCTCCCTACGAATCAATTTAAAAGGGGTACGTAGGGCGGCCTGCCCCCAGGCCGCCGCGGGAGTTAGTGGGTGGATGCCCGTTGATGGGCGGCCACGCAAGGCCTGTCGGAAGCCTCGGCGGCATTAAGAAAGGAAAAACCATGCCAAACCATGCTGAACAGCTCGCACAGGAGCTGAACTTAAACGTCAAAAACGTGCAGGGCGCGATTGAACTGATCGACCAGGGCAATACGATCCCGTTTATCGCCCGCTACCGTAAGGAAGCCACAGGCTCGATGGATGACCAGGTCCTGCGTGACCTCGGAGACCGTCTCGAATACCTCCGCGGCCTCGATAAGCGCAAGGATGAGGTCACGTCCTCCATCACCGAGCAGGGCGCGATGACGCCCGAGCTGACCGCCGCACTGTCCAAGGCGAAAACCCTCGCCGAGGTCGAGGACATCTACCGCCCGTATAAGCCCAAGCGCAAGACCCGCGCCAGCATCGCCAAGGCGCGCGGTTTGCAGCCGCTGGCCACGGCCATCTTCCGCCAGGACACCGCATTTGACCCCGAGAGGGCCGCCGCGGACTACCTCAACGACGAGGTCCCCGATGCCGCCGCGGCGCTGGCCGGGGCACAGGATATTATTGCCGAGGCGGTCTCCGATGATGCCGCCTGCCGCGCCGAGCTGCGCCGCTACTACCGCGCGTTTGGCCGTGTCGCCAGCGCCAAGGCCAAGGACGAGGACAGCGTCTACGCCCAGTACTACGACTACGCCGAGCCGCTGAACAAGATTCCCGGCCACCGCGTGCTGGCACTGGACCGCGGCGATCACGAGGGCTTTTTGAAGGTCACGATTCAGGTCGACGCCGAGCGTGCCGCGGGCATCGTCAGCTGGATGTTCGCCCGCAAAAAGACCGGCGGCAAAAGCGCCGAGCTTGTGGATGCCGCCGCCCGCGACGCCTACAGCCGCCTCATTCATCCCAGCCTTGAAAACGAGCTGCGCGGCGAGCTGTCCGATGCTGCCGCCGAGGGCGCAATTAAAGTCTTTGGCGATAATCTGCGCCAGCTGCTTTTGCAGCCGCCCATCCGCGGCAAAACGGTCATGGGTCTGGACCCCGGCTACCGCATGGGCTGCAAGATCGCTGTCGTTGACCCCACCGGCAAGGTGCTGGACACGAACGTCGTCTATCCCGTGCCGGAGTTCAAGCGCGTGGACCAGGCAAAAAAGACCATCAAGGCGATGGTTTTGAAGAACGGCGTCGAGGTCATGGCCATCGGCAACGGCACGGCGGGCCACGAGACGGAGGAATTTGCCGCCGAGGTCATCCGCGAGCTGGCCGACGAAAAGAACCTGCATTTGCAGTATATGGTCGTCAGCGAGGCCGGCGCGTCGGTCTACTCCGCCAGCAAGCTGGCCGCCGAGGAGTTCCCCCAGTTTGACGTCAACCTGCGCAGCGCCGTGTCCATCGCACGCCGCTTGCAGGACCCGCTGGCCGAGCTGGTCAAGATCGACCCCAAGGCCGTCGGCGTCGGCCAGTACCAGCACGACATGCCCCAGAAGCGCCTGAATGAGACGCTGGACGGCGTGGTCGAGGACTGCGTGAACAGCGTCGGCGTCGATCTGAACACTGCCTCCGCGCCGCTGCTGCGCCGTGTGGCGGGCGTCAGCGCAGCCACCGCCAAAAATATCGTCGCCTGGCGCGAGGAGGAGGGCGCGTTCACCTCCCGTGCGCAGCTGAAAAAGGTCAAGGGCCTCGGCCCCAAGGCGTATGAGCAGTGCGCGGGCTTCCTGCGGCTGCCCGAGGCGAAGAACCGCCTGGACGCCACCGCCGTCCATCCCGAAAGCTACGCCGCCGCCAAGGCCCTGCTGGACGCCTGCGGCTACACGGCTGCCGAGATCGGCACAGACAAGCTGGCGGATCTGCCCGGCGTCGTCAGGGCCAAGGGGGCCGGGACCCTCTGTGAGGCGCTGGGCGTGGGCGAGCCGACGCTGAACGATATTGTGGCCGAGCTGTGCAAGCCGGGACGCGACGTCCGCGACAGCCTGCCCAAGCCGCTGCTGCGCAGTGACGTCATGGGTCTGGACGATCTGAAACCCGGCATGGAGCTGACCGGCACCGTGCGCAACGTTATAGACTTTGGCGCGTTCGTCGATCTGGGTGTGCATCAGGACGGCCTGGTCCACGTTTCACAGATCAGCGATAAATTTATCAAGCACCCGCGCGAGGTGCTCAAGGTCGGCGACATTGTGCGGGTCAAGGTGCTGAATGTGGACACCGCCAAGAAGCGCATCGCCCTGACGATGAAGGGCGTGCCCCAGCAAAACTAATACAAAACCGGCACGAACATATATAAATGTTGCATATAAAAAAAGATGGTGTTAAGACTTTAACGAGATAAGTCGTACATTTACACCAAAACACGACAAAAACATTCAGAAAACGAAAATATTTGTTGGTAAATACATAATATATGTGAAAGCGAAAGGCCACGGCGGGCAAAACTCGGGCATTCTGACCAAAAGCCAAAAATGAAGGATTTTCTCTTTTGTGCAGGAAATGGAAAAAATCGGATTTGTGCATTGTGAACAAAGAAACGGCACATAATTATGCTATAATGCCCAATGTAAGGAGCAGATAGAGCATGGTGGCTCACCTCCTTACCGCAAGCCGTGCGCCCGGTTCCGCCCTGGACACCGGTGCTGAAGATGCGGCTGATTGCGTGGGATTATTTCGGAGGTCATTTATTATGGTGAAACAAGTCAAGGTTTCCAATTTTACCGAGGTCAAGGGAATCGTGTCTGCTGCCGCCAAGTGTTATAACGATGTCGGCGTGCATGACATGAAGGGCAGCATTGCCGATGCCAAGAGCATCCTGGGCATGATGAGCCTGGATTACAGCCATCCCGTCAAGATCGTCTGTGAGGATGAGCGCGACCTGAACAGCGTTGTCAACGCGATCAAGCAGTAAAATAGGAAGGACCGCCCCACGGTGTAAAAGCCGCGGGGCGGTTTTTGCTGCCGCAAAAAGGCTTCCCCCGCGGGGGAAGGCAAGAAGTGCATCACGCCGCTGCGTAAAATTTTCTGAAAATAGAAAGTTTGAAAACACGAGAAAACAAGAGCATTTGAGAGAATTCGAAAGCAAGCACGGTATAAATTAAAATTCTTGCCAAAACCCGTTGACTCTGCTGCCCTTTTCTGCTATAATCACACTTGCGCGAAAAAGCGTCCTGCGGGGCGCTGTTAAATACCGTTATTAGACGGACGTGTTAATTTCTCAATGGAGGTTCCTACTATGAGCACGACTCTCGCTAAGCCCGCTGAAATGGCTGACCGCAAGTGGTATGTGATCGACGCCGCCGGCAAGCCCCTCGGCCGCGTTGCTGCCAAGGCTGCTGTCATCCTGCGCGGCAAGAACAAGACCACTTTCACCCCCAACGTTGACTGCGGTGACCACGTCATCATCATCAACTGCGATGAGGCTGTCCTGACCGGCAAGAAGCTGGAGAAGAAGTTCCATCGCACTCATTCCGGCTGGATCGGCGGCCTGAAGGAGACCCAGTACAAGACCCTGATGGCTGAGAACAGCGACAAGGCCATGACCTACGCTGTCAAGGGCATGATCCCCTCTAACACCATCGGCGCCAAGGCTATGACCCGCCTGCACTGCTACAAGGCTGCTGACCATGCTCATGCTGCTCAGAAGCCCGAAGCTGTTGAGATTTGAGTGAGGAGGCAATAGAAGATGTACGAAACCAAACCTTATTTCTACGGCACTGGCCGTCGTAAGCATTCCGTTGCCCGCGTTCGCGTTTACAACGGCACCGGCAAGATGACCATCAATGGCCGCGACATCAACGATTACTTTGGTCTGGAGACCCTGAAGCTGCTCGCCAACAGCCCGCTCGTTCTGACTGAGAACGAGGGCAAGTTCGACGTTGTCGTCAACGTCGTCGGCGGTGGCTGTGCCGGCCAGGCTGGCGCTATCCGCCACGGTCTGTCCCGCGCCCTGCTGCAGTTCAACCCCGAGCTGCGCTCCACCCTGAAGAAGGCTGGCTTCCTGACCCGCGATCCTCGTATGAAGGAACGTAAGAAGTACGGCTTGAAGGCTGCCCGCCGCGCACCTCAGTTCAGCAAGCGCTGATTTCTGCTGCGCAGCAAAAGCTTTATCCCACAGCATTTATGGCGTCGGTCCTTGTGGGCCGGCGCCTTTTCTATGGCAAAAAAGGAGGCTTTTCATGGCCTTATCCGTAAAAACAAGGGAGCATATCCGCCGCTGGGCGGCGCTGGCGGGCCCCAAGTGGGGGGCACTGCTGGGCGGGGCGCAGCGCTGGCAGCGGCCATCACGTTTACCGGGTCGGCGCTGCACTTTACCACCGTCGCCGATACCCACGGCGATACCGTGCGCATTTTGACGGCAGCCACCGATCTGGCTGCCGTTCTGCAGCAGTCCGGCACGCCGCCGCTGGGCGAGCACGACGAAGCCGTCTGGTCCCAGACCGAGGACGGGGAGCGGCTGGACGTCCTGCGCGCCTATACGGTGCCGGTCACGGCGGACGGCGCAATGCAGGAGCTGACCGTCACCGGCACGCACACAACGGCGGAGCTGCTTGAGCGCGCCGGGCTGACCTACACGGCGGACGACCTGCTGACCCCCGCAGCGGATGAAATCGTCCCCGAGGGCAGCGGCATCACGGTGCAGCGCGTTACCTACAACGAGTACACTGTCGATGAGGTCGTCCCCACCGAGATCGAGGAGATCCCGACGAGCCTGTTCTACCGCAAGCAGAGCAAGGTCATGACCCTGGAGGAGGGACACGATGGGCAGGACACCGTTGTCTACCGTGAGAAGTGGATCGACGGCGAGTGGGCCGAGACGAATGAGGTCGAGCGTGTGAATGAGGCCGAGATGGTGCCCACCGTGCAGAAAATTTACGGCGAGCAGGTTCCCGTTTCCGGCTTTGTCGGGCCGGATGTGGTCGATGGCGTACCCGTCGAGGGCGTCGCCGCAACCTATACGGGGCAGCGTGCTACGGGCTATTCCGCCTCCGCCACGGCCAAGGGTGCCAGCGGACGCCGACTGACCTACGGCACAGTGGCCATCAATCCGGGCGTCATACCTTACGGCTCTCTGCTGTACATCACCAGCGACGATGGAAAGTTCGTCTATGGCTACGCCTACGCCGCCGACACCGGCACGGCTCTGGTGCAGGGAAAGGCTTTCATTGATCTGTACTATGAGACGTACGAGGAGTCGGTGGAGAGCGCGGTTATCCCCGTCACGGTCTACGTGCTGGATGACGAGACTGCCGCCCGGTACAAAGAGCAGAACGACGCAATTTTAGAGGCGGATACGGTTGTAGGAAGATAAAAACGCTGCCGCCCTCAATTTTCCCGCAAATGACTGTTTGCCTTATACGCGCGGGCCGGGCATGCCCGGCCCCTACAAAACTGAAAAAACAGGGGCGTGAATCCATAACGGTTCACGCCCCTGTTTTTATTTTAAAGTCTTACTTCGTGCCGAAGATACGGTCACCGGCGTCACCCAGACCGGGGACAATGTAGCCGTTATCGTTCAGCTTCTCGTCCAGTGCGCCGACATAGATGTCCACATCGGGGTGGGCCTCATGCAGAGCCTTCAGACCCTGAGGGGCAGCAACCAGACCGATGAACTTGATGTGCTTGGCACCGCGCTTCTTGATCTGGCCGATGGCGTCGCAGGCGCTGCCGCCGGTAGCCAGCATCGGGTCGAGGACAAAAACCTCGCGCTCGTTGATGTCGTTGGGCAGCTTGCAGTAGTACTCAACGGGCTCCAGCGTCTCCTCGTTGCGGTACATGCCGATGTGGCCGACCTTGGCGGCGGGGATCAGGTTCAGCATGCCGTCCACCATGCCGAGGCCGGCGCGCAGGATGGGGACCAGAGCCAGCTTACGGCCGGCCAGGACCTTGGTGCGGGCCAGAGCCACGGGGGTCTCGACCTCGACTTCCTCGGTGGGCAGGTCGCGGGTAGCCTCATAGCAGAGCAGCATCGCGATCTCGCTCACGAGGTCACGGAACTCCTTGGTGCCGGTGTTGCGGTCACGCAGCAGGCTGATTTTGTGCTGGATCAGGGGATGGTCAACAATTTCAACAACGCTCATGGTACGATCTCCTTGCATTTTAAAGATATTCAGCCTGCCGTGCAGGCAATGTGAAACTTAGTGGTTTTCCAGCGCCATCATCTTGTCGATGCGCATCTGGTGGCGTCCGCCCTCGAACTCGGCGTTCAGGAAGGCGTCCACGATCTGGCAGCCCAGACCCGCGCCCACGACGCGCCCGCCCAGGCAGAGGGCGTTGGCGTTGTTGTGGCGGCGGGTAAACTCGGCGCTGAAGGTATCGCTGCAGCAGCAGGCGCGGATGCCCTTGATCTTGTTGGCGCACATCGACATGCCTACGCCGGTGCCGCAGCACAGGATGACCAGTGCGCAGCTGCCGTCCTGCACGGCCTTGCAGCCCTTGGCGGCAAAGTCCGGGTAGTCCACGCTGGCGGTGGAATCGGTGCCAAAGTCGGTGTAGGCTACACCCAACTCGTCCAGATGGGCCTTGATGGCCTCCTTCAGCTCATAGCCGCCGTGGTCGGCAGCAAGTGCAATCGGTTTGTCAAACTTCATTTTGTTTCCCCTCTGTTTTTTCACGTTCCGCGCGCTCCCGCTCGGCCTGGCTCAAACGGTGGTAGTCAGGCAGCAGGGCGGCAGGCGGCACACACTCGCCGCGCTCCCACATGGCCCTGGCGGCCAGTGCCACGCCCGCACCGCGCAAAACCTGCATCGGCTGCGGCACGCAGACCACGCCCGGAACATTCTTATATGTATTGTAGCACAAAGTTGCGCCGTCGCCAACAAAAAACAGAGGTTTTTTGCAGGTTTGGACAAAATTTTCCAGCGTTGTGACCGGTGCGGCGGTGTCCGGGGTCAGGCGGTCATGGGCCGCCAGGTCAAATGCGCCCCAGTAGACCTGCCCGCGGCGGGCATCCTGCGCACCGATGACGGTGCCCTCGCCCGCCAGGCCGTAGGCCAGCGCAGCCATCGTGGAGACGCCCGCGCAGGGGATCTGGCGGGGCAGGGCCAGCCCCTTGACGACGGCCAGCCCGATGCGCAGCCCGGTAAAGCTGCCGGGGCCGGCATTGACGCCGTAGAGGTCGATGTCCTTGCAGCCCATGCCGC
>ERZ773252.4129-NODE-4129-length-10417-cov-2.387763_pt1 | contig 10417 bp, 4 predicted proteins | sample MGYA00580517_ERZ773252 | MGnify/ENA primary metagenome ERZ773252 (study PRJEB29015, sample SAMEA2737766) | human gut metagenome | biome: human gut; feature: human-associated habitat; material: faeces | place: China | collected 2012 ... | reverse complement strand
AAACCAGCATAGAAAAAGACATGGAACTACAGACGCATACCGACACTGCATACCGACAACTGCTTCCCACCGAAATCCGACAACTGGAACAGCAAGGCTGCACGGCCGAGAACTGGCAACTGATTGAAGTCCATCCGGATATCGACCTTCGCCATCTGGCGTACGTGCATTTTTCCGGCTCCAACCGTATCGGGAATTTCCAAAAGACCGTCACGCTGCCGGGCGGAATCACGTTCCATACGGGTATCCGCCATGCCACGCTGCACTGTACCACCGTGGGCGACGACTGCCTGATAGCCCACGTCCACGGGTATATCGCCCATTACGACATCGCCCCGGGCTGCATCATCCTCCATACGGACACCATTGCCATGACCGGCCCGTCTGCCTTCGGAAACGGCACGGAACTCCATGTCATGAGCGAAAGCGGAGGACGGGACATCCTCATTCACGACCGCCTGTCGGCACAGGAAGCGTACATGCAAGCCATGTACCGCCACGATGCCTTGTTTACGCAAAACCTCCGCCGGTTGGTTTCGGACTACGCCGCACGGCAAACCGGCAACCGCGGCAAGATAAGCGAGGGCACACGGATACTCCGCTGCGGCCTGATCCGCAACGTGAAAATCGGGCCTTGCAGCCGTCTGGAAGGTGCCGTCCGGTTGGAAAACGGCACGATATGCAGCCATCCGGACGCCCCTACCTTCGTGGGTGACTTGGTCATCGCCCGTGATTTCATCCTGCAAACCGGTTGCCATGTCACCGACGGCGCGACGCTCACCCGTTGCCATGTAGGACAAGCTTCTTCCATCGGGCACGGATTTTCCGCCACAGACTCCTATTTCGGTTGCAACTGCCAGGCGGAGCAGGGTGAGGCATGCGCCATCCTGGCCGGTCCCTATACGGTGACGCACCACAAGTCCACGCTGTTGATAGGCGGCATGTTCTCGTTCATGAACGCCGGTTCGGGCACCAACCAGAGCAACCACGCCTACAAGCTCGGCCCCCGACACCACGGTGTGCTGGAACGGGGATGCAAAACCGCTTCGGGCAGCCACATCTCGTGGCCCGCGCATATCGGAGCGTTTTCGCTGGTCATGGGACATTGCGCCCCCGGTACCGACAGCAGCGAATGGCCATTCTCTTATCTCGTGGAGCAAGGCTCGTCCCATTACGTGATTCCCGGCATTACCCTGAGGGGCGTGGGAACGCTGCGCGACATCGGGAAATGGCCTGCACGCGACGGCCGCCTGCCCCAAGTGCCTCAAACGGACCGGGTCTCTTTCGAAGCATTCTCCCCTTATACGATGGGGCGGGTGTTCCGGGCACGGATTACCTTGGAAGAACTAAGCGGACGCTTCGACGCGGATACCCAAGAAATCACATGGAACGGCCTGCGGCTCAAAGAGAAATCGGTGAAGCAAGGCATAGAATGGTACCGGCTGGCTTTAGACCGTTACTTGGGCGAACAACTGATCCGGCAATTAGAGGCGCATGAGGGCATGCCCTCGGACGGGCTATGCGAAGCCCTGCATCCCCGTGCGGCATGCAGCGACCGTTGGGGAGACATCGGCGGCATGCTGGCCCCCATAAGCGAAATCAACGACATTACCAGAATCATCGCCACAGGACAACTCGACCGCATAGAGAAATTGGGAGAACGGCTCCGGCTTATCCATGACCGGTATGACGACTTCGCCTGGGCTTGGACGTGGAACCTCTTGCACGAGATATACCCCGATGCCTATGGCAAGGACTTTATCCCGTCGCTCTGCCTGCCCGTCATCCGGAAATGGGAAACCGCCGCCACGACACTCAACCGGCAGATCATAGCCGATGCCACAAAGGACATCTCGACAGGTTCCCTTGCCGGTTTCGGTATCGACGGCGGCGAGGAAACCGCCGTGGACGACGCGTTGGCTGTCCGGGGCACCGTACAACAATGCGGTATCATCCAAGAGTTGGAAAAACAACAAACGGAAATCAAAGAAAAGGCCGGATACTGGCTGCATAAATTAACTCTTTAACCCCATACGACTATGAACAGACAGCAAAACCCTTCACCGGAAAACCGTACTTCACGTGTAATGACAGCGTGGCCGGACGCCCTGAAACTGTTCTTTTTCGGCTTCTGGATGTTTTTCGGCATTTATTACGGCGACGTGCTTTACATCGCCCAACAGTACAGTTTCTTCAGCACAGCCCAAGGAGCCATGCGCCCGCTATGGGAAACCTCTTACGGTTCGTTGTGGATTATCGGGCGTGCCTTGCTCCAAGCGTTCCATTCGCCTTTTTGGGGCGGTGCCCTTCTCTCGGGCATGCTTACCCTCATCTCTTGGCTGTCCGGTTACGTCTTCAGGTTGCGCGGCCGGTTCGGATACCTGAAATACATCCCGGCATTCGTTTTTATTTATGTGGTCGTCTACCACGGTTTCGATGTTTACTATCAGGCGGAAGCGGGCAAGCTGCTCGGCATTCCTTTCTGCATCCTCCTCATTCTGGCCTGCCAAGCCGCCTTCGTACGTTCTTTCAGCCGGAAAAAACTCTTGGGGTTGTTCACCCCACCGGCTTACAACCGTCCGCTCGACGAATGGAAAGCCATGGGATTCATCCTCATTTTGGGAGCCGGTGCCGTGGGTATGAACGAATGGTACCGCCCCTACGTACGCCCTACCGCCAAGATGCAGCGCGAACTGGAACGGCAGGACTGGAAGGGCATGCAAGCCACCGCTTCCCGCTCCGACCTGACCTACAGCACGGTGGCGGCTTACTACGCCATTTCGCGAATGGAAGACGAAAACGACGTGCCCAAGGTACCCATAGACATGTTACCGCCGACAAGCCGCCCCATTTACCTGCATAACCGCGACGGTAACCTCGAAAACGCCCGGAATTACTTCCTGATGGACTACTGCATCGCTTCGGAACAATACCCCATCGCTTACGAACTGGGCAAAGCGGACTTGAATACCAACGGCCCGTCTCCGCTCCTGCTCAAACAGATGGTACGGATTTGTCTGGCCTTACATAAAAAAGAAGAAGCACGTTCTCACCTGAACGTGCTCCGTACGCTTCCTTTCGAGAAGGATTTCATCGAGACCTACGCCCCGGAGGCACAGGAATAGAAAAAAGAGAGTTCCTCCTCCCCTCCGGGCTTATTCCGTCCGCTTGACAGACAAGACCAGTTCGGCGGACTTCAGTCCTTTGGCTTCCGCTTTCAGGCGGATAGTTCCGGCTTGTCCCTTTTCCGCCACGATGGCGGTCATCTGTCCGTTGAACACCGGCATTTGCGGCCGGCCGAACGGTTCAAGACACACGGGGTTGCCGTTGGCTCCGGCCTTGTAATACCCGGCTCCACGGACAGAAAACTTCACCGTATGCTGTGCGTCGGGACAGAGGTTGCCCTCGCGGTCCACCACGCTGACCGTGACAAAAGCCAAGTCCTCATCCCGCAAATCCGCGTCCAACGTGTCCTTGTCGGCCTTCAATACGATGCGGTAAGGCTTACCTGCCGTACGGACGATCTGCTCCGCACGCTTCCGTCCGTTTTCGTCGTAGGCCACAGCCTTCACCTCGCCCGGCTCGTAGCGCGTGCCCATCCACATCAGCCGGTAACGTTTCTGGCGGGCCAAAGCACGGCGTGCCTCATCGTTTTCCGTCTCGTCGAGCTTGACGGTGGTGTCTTTCGTACGTTTCCCTTGGCTCTTGCCATTGATGAAAAGTTCCACCGTAGGGTAATTGGTGTACACGAATACCGGGGTCACCTCGCCTTCACGCCCCGGCCAGTTCCAGTGCGGAAGGATGTGCAAGGTTTCCGCTGCCTTGTTCCATTGGCTGCGGTAAAGGTAATAACGATCCTTGGGCAGGTAAGCCAAGTCGATGATACCGAACAGCGAAGAATGGCTGGGCCAATCGTCATAATACGGCGTCGGCTCGCCCAAGTAGTCGAAGCCTGTCCACACGAACTCGCCCATATCGTAGGGCAAATCCTCGGACAAGATAAAGTTGTCCTCCGGCAAGTCGCTCCACGGGCAATGTTCCACATCGTAGGAAGACGACTGGTGGTCGTCGTATTTCGCCCCGGCCTTGCGTTCCACAGGGAACTTATACACGCCGCGCGAGCTTACCGTAGAAGCCGTTTCCGACCCCAACACCACCCGTTGCGGCAATGCCTTATAAGCTTTCTGGTAAAGATTGGAACGGTAATTGAAGCCCGGGATGTCCATGATGGCCGCCACGTGGCTCTTGATGGCGGCATCCACACGGTCCATGCCTTGCGTGCAGGGCCGCGTGGGGTCTTCGCGGTGCACGATGTCCTGCATCATCCGACAAAGCTTTGCTCCCTGCGCCGAACCTTGGTCGGGCACCTCGTTGCCGATGCACCACATCACGACCGCCGGGTCGTTGCGGTAATGACGCACCACATTCACCAAATCGCGTTCCACCCACTCGTCGTAGTACTTGTTATAACCGTTGGCCATTTTCTTGGCTTTCCACTCATCGAAAGTCTCCACCATCAACAGCATCCCCATCTCGTTACAGGCTTGCACCAGTTCCGGCGACGGCATGTTGTGCGACGTACGGTAAGCATTGCTGCCCATATCCTTCAGCATCTTCAGCCGGTAACGGATGGCCTGCATGTTCACCGCCGTGCCCAACGGTCCCAAGTCGTGATGATTGCACGTGCCATGGAAAACCAACTTTTTCCCGTTCAACAGGAAGCCTTTTTCGGGGACGACTTCAATCGTACGGATGCCGAACGTAGTCTGGTAGGTGTCGCTCAAACGTCCCTGATAGTACACCTCCGTGTCCGCCCGGTAGAGGTTCGGATGTTCGCAATCCCACAACAGGGGGCGGTCCACCACGAAATCCTGTTCGAGCACGCCTTCGTCATACAGCGACAAGACGGTTTCGCGCTCCGCCACTTTTTGTCCTCCGGGAGCACGCAGAACGGTTTTCAGACGGATGTCCTTGCAGTCCGTACCGTCGGGATATTCCAATTCCGTACGCAGCTTCACTTTCGCAAAATCCTCACGCACCGTCGGCGTAGTGACAGTCGTACCCCATGTACGTACCCCGACTTTGCCCGACACGACCAGATGCACGTTCCGGTACAACCCGGCCCCCGGATACCAGCGAGAGCTTTCGGGTTCATTCTCCAAGCGCACCGCCAACACATTGTCTTTTGCGTTCACGGCATCCGTCACGTCGAAATAAAAGGAATTATAGCCATACGGCCAATTCCCCACCTTCTTTCCGTTGACATAGACTTGCGCGTGGCTCATCGCCCCGTCGAACATCAGCACCACGCGCTTGCCCGTACCGAAACCGGGCACGTCGAAATGCAGCCTGTACCAGCCTACGCCAACGAAAGGCAGTCCTCCCGTACGTCCGGACTGGTTCTGGGCTTCTTTCTGTCCGTCCTGCTCGATGGCCATGAACTGCCGGTCGTTGTTCGCATCGAACGGCCCGCTTATCGCCCAATCGTGGGGCACGGACACGCGTTCCCACTTTCCGTCGTCCACCTGCACTCCGCCGAACGACTCATTGTCCGCACGGGTAAACCGCCATCCGTCCCGCAACAGCACCGTTTCCCGTTCTCCACCGGCCTGCATCCCCAAGCAGAAGAGCAAGCCCCACACATACAATAACAGTTTTTTCATATTTCTCAGGTTAATGATGAACAGGTTCGTCAAGCCAGCGAATAGACCACGTCCATGACTTTCCGCCCGATTTCCTCCGCCTCGGCCTGCGTGGCTGCCTCGGAATACACACGGATAATCGGCTCTGTATTGCTTTTACGCAAATGCACCCATTTGTCGGGGAAATCAATCTTCACTCCGTCGATGTCGTTCACCTCTTCATCCTTATACATGTCTTTTACTTTCTCCAGAATGGCATCCACATCCGTCTCCGGCGTCAGGTCGATACGGTTCTTGGCCATGAAGTATGACGGATAGGTGGCACGCAGTTCGGACATTTTCTTTCCCGTCCGGGCCAGATAGGTCAGCACGAGGGCGATGCCGACCAATGCATCACGCCCGTAATGCGCCTCCGGATAAATCACCCCGCCGTTACCTTCCCCGCCGATCACAGCACGGGTCTCTTTCATCTTGGCCACCACGTTCACCTCGCCGACCGCAGCCGCGCTGTATTCCCCTCCGCGCATACGGGTCACATCGCGCAAGGCACGGGTGGAACTCAAGTTAGACACCGTGTTCCCCGGCGTATGCTGCAACACATAGTCCGCCACCGTCACCAAGGTGTATTCCTCGCCGTACATCGTCCCGTCCTCGCAGAACATGGCCAGACGGTCTACGTCCGGGTCTACCACGAATGCCAGGTCGTGGCCGCCTTTTTGCATCAAAGCCTTGATGTCGCCCAAGTTCTTTTCCAAAGGTTCGGGGTTATGGCCGAAGTTCCCCGTCGGCTCCGTAAACAGCCCCGTGACCTGCTCCACTCCTAATTGTTCCAACAACCGGGGCAGGATGATGCCGCCCACGGAATTGACGGTGTCTATGGCCATGCGGAAATGCGCCTTGCGAATCGCCTCCACGTCCACTAATTTCAGGTTCTTGACCAAGTCGATGTGCTTTTGGTCGTACGTCTGGTCTTCCCGATAGTGCCCCAGATGGTCCACGTCGGCATATTCAAACGCCTCTTCCTCGGCCAGACGCAATACTTCGTTTCCCTCCTCTTGATTGAGGAATTCCCCTTTTTCATTCAACAGTTTCAAAGCATTCCACATCCGGGGGTTATGCGAGGCCGTGATGATGATGCCGCCGCAGGCTCCTTCCATCGTCACCGCAAGTTCGGTGGTCGGCGTGGAAGCCAGTCCGATGTTGACCACATCGAACCCCATGCCCATCAGTGTGCCACACACCACGTTCTTGACCATCTCGCCGGAAATGCGTGCATCCCGTCCCACCACGATGGTATTGCTCTTCACCGTAGTCGTCCGGCGAATCCATGCGGCGTATGCAGATGTAAACTTCACAATGTCCAATGGATTCAGCGTGTCGCCCACGTGGCCGCCGATAGTTCCGCGTATACCTGAAATAGATTTAATAAGTGTCATAATAAGAGTCTTTATGTGTATAATTGAGTTTCATAATAATTTTACTTGGGGCAAAGATAGATATAAAAACAATAAACGGCGGACATCACCTAAGAAATTCTTGGTAGAAATTTATTGATGGGAGATTTTATTACTATCTTTGTACTTATCAAACCTAAACGAAATATCATGAAACGTAACATTGCACTCGGTATTGCATTTTGCTCTTCTCTCTTCGTATGGGGACAAGGGGAAAACGCAGCGCAAACCTCTGCCACCCCAGAGGCTTTAAGCCAGAAAGTAGAAAAATTCGGCACGGCCATTCCCCAAGAAAAAGTCTTTCTCCACATCGACAACACCTGCTATTTCGTAGGCGACACGATATGGTATAAAGCCTACGTCACGCGCTCAGACCGGCAGACCCTGACCGACCTCAGTAAAATATTATATGTAGAACTGCTCACACCCGACGGTTACTTGGTAGAACGTCAACAGGTGGAAATGCCGGACGGAACGGGACACGGGGCTTTTACGCTTACCGACTCCCTGTACGCCGGATATTATGAATTAAGGGCATACACCCGTTGGATGCTGAACTTCGGGCAGTATGAACACCCGCATTCAAAATGGTCGGAACTGATGTTCTACTTTAAATCAATGGCCAAAGACTTTTTCCGGGATTATGATAAGATTTATTCACGCGTATTCCCGGTATTCGACCAACCGCAAACTCCCGGAGATTACGTCAAAGACATGACGCTCAGGCCGATGCGAAGATACTTCAAATCCGACAAAGGCAAGCCGAAACTCGATCTCCGCTTCTATCCCGAAGGAGGAGACATCGTGGAAGGCACTACCGGAAGAGTAGCGTTCGAAGCCAACACCGAGGAGGGAAAACATATCGACATCGAGTTATCCATACAGGATAAAAACGGGAAGGAAATTGCCCGGACCAAAAGTACGAACCGGGGACGCGGCATATTCACTTTACCGGACATACCGGCTGGAGAGAAATATAAAGCCGTATTCCGATACGAAGGATATGATTATACATACGCATTGCCCGAACCGGAAAAGGAGGGCTGCGCCATGGCTGTCGTACAAAAAGGGAAGGTCGTCAACGCCTCTATCCAATCCTCCGGCCTTCCGGACCCGAAACCGATTCTCGGCCTGCAGGTCATGCACAACGGCGTATCGAAAGCCTATTATGACATCAAGCTCGACGACGGCGGCAAAGCGACCGTCGAAATTCCGTCCGACCAGCTTCCTACGGGAGTAAACCAGTTTACGCTGTTCGACGGGAAAGGACGTGTGTACGCCGACCGCCTGATATTCGTCAACCACCACGAATATGACACACCGCAATTAACCGTCGACGGGGTAAAAGCACAATACGAACCTTTCGAGCCCATTTCCCTGCAACTCCAACTGACGAACCCGACCACCGGCACGCCCAATGTGTCATTGGCGATACGGGACCATGCCACGGACGAACTGACATACGACAACGGCAACATCCTTACGGAAATGCTGTTGGGAAGCGAACTGAAAGGTTTCGTCGAGAATCCGGGTTACTACTTCGAAGCGGACGACAGTATTCGTCGTCAGGCACTTGATCTCCTCATGATGGTACAGGGATGGCGACGTTATTCGTGGAAAACCATGTCGGGCGTCGAACCCATGACCGTCCAGCACATGCCGGAACAACTGCAAACCATTTCCGGTTGCGTGAACAGGATAGAAGACTTCCGGTTGGCCTACGGAACGTATGTCAAAGAAGAAAACTGGTTACCCGGAACAGGAACCATGCGCGCTCCGGACACTTCCGTAGAACGGGACGCCACCATAGAAGACATCATGGAAGCCGCAGACCACCCGAACCAAGAAAACAATGGACTTGAATCCGGCAACACCACAGACAATAACCCGCTGACCCAAATGCTTCAGGACAACCAACGTGATCCGTTCACCACGGGCTCTATCATGAGCAACCTGAAAGAAGAAGTCAATGTATGGCCCACATTCATACAAGGCAACCAGACCATGGACCTCATGCAAACGACGGAGAATGGAATGTTTTATATGAAGACGCCTTTACTTTATGACAAATACATCCTGTTCCTTCCGGCTGCGGACAAAGATAAAGGAGAAGACTACATCAAGGACAAAATGAAGAAAGACTTCACCAACGAGGAGGCTTATCCGGACTATTTTGTCAAATTAAACCGGTTCAATCCCTTATTCCCCAAACCGTACAGCTATTACCAAGATGCGCCGCGCTATGACGCAGACGAACGGTTCGACAGCCAAGGCGGCCAAACATCTTTCACAGACCGCCAGCTTGCCACGATAACCGTACGCACCAAACGGGGAGGACTGCGCAAGCTCGACCTTAGCAAACCGGCCTTGGTAGTCGACGCTTACGAGGCATTCAACCTCACGGCCGACTATGGCATGAGCACCGGCACGCACAACTGGGTCACCTTTCCGCAGCAAGTCGCCCTGACCTATATCGGAGATATGGGCATGGACAGGGACTATTTCCTACAAGTCCGGTATGACGGCAAACCGATAAACCTGAAGAGTACCCGCAAGAACGTTGCCCCACAGCGCATGCTCAACGGCACGCAGATTGAGATTCCCCCCGTCATCACGGCCGGAGAAGGCAAAATGGAGGCTTACAGACACCTCCGAAACTTGGACAAGCTTTATATTTACACGGATTACGCTCCCCGCGAACAAGGCAGCTCCAGGTACAAAGGCGACAACCAACCGGATGTCATCGACTACCGTCTATTTCCCAACGACGGCTACCAGCCGACATACCGTGACCGACGTTACGTGTTGGACGGATACGCCGTATGCGAAGACTTCTACAGTCCCGACTACAGCCAAAAGCCCCTGCCGGATACGAAAGACTACCGTCGTACCTTATATTGGGTCCCGAACGTGAAATTCGATGCCGCAGGAAAGGCCACCGTCAATTTGTATAACAACAGCAAACCCACGGTACTCAGCATCCAAGCCGAGGGCATTACGACCACGGGCACCCCCATCGTATGGAATAGCAAAAATTAAAACCAGAACTTACCCCCAATCCCTAAAGCCATGAGGAATTACACTTTTCTTAGCATGTTCAGGAAATACGTGAACTCCAGTCTGATTCTGATTATCGTCACGATTGTGGCCATGATAGTGGCCAATTCCGGTTGGGGAGACGCCTACCGTTCCTTGTGGGAGAAGCCGGTCAGTTTCTCTATCGGTAACTTCAATCTGTTCAGCCACGGTAAAGAAAGCCTCAGCCTGATGGACTTTATCAACGATTTCCTCATGGCTTTGTTTTTCTTTTCCGTGGGGCTG
>ERZ773252.4128-NODE-4128-length-10417-cov-4.000579_pt1 | contig 10417 bp, 9 predicted proteins | sample MGYA00580517_ERZ773252 | MGnify/ENA primary metagenome ERZ773252 (study PRJEB29015, sample SAMEA2737766) | human gut metagenome | biome: human gut; feature: human-associated habitat; material: faeces | place: China | collected 2012 ... | reverse complement strand
CTCCATAATTTTCTTGAATAAACGTTCCGATCAGCATCTGTCTTCCAGACATCCTGCCCATCGATTAACCGATAACAGCCAGAATATCATTCTGTTTTACAATGACATATTTCTCATTGTCCAGCTCAACTTCTGTGCCTGAGTATTTCGAATAGATAACTTTATCGCCAACCTTTACCTGCATCGTGATTTCTTTTCCATCTACCACTCCGCCAGGACCAACCGCGATTACCTCTGCCTGCTGCGGTTTCTCTTTTGCCTGACCCGGAAGAACGATACCTGATTTGGTCGTCTCCTCTGCAACTAACTGCTTTAATACAACTCTGTCAAATAATGGTGTTAACTTCATTATTGGCTCCTCCTTATCCATCCAAATTTATTCCATCTGATTGCTTTTCTTTCGTAATCAGATATGTATCTTCTTCTTACGAAGTATGTTATAACACGTTCTGTTAGCACCGTCAAGTGTTGAGTGCTAAAATTTTAGTAAATTTTACGGGGAGAACTGAAATATTCCATTTCTCCCCGTTCTATTAATTGCTCTCCTCAAATGCCTTAATCGCCGCAACCGTTTTCTCATAACACTCTTTTACCGATGCAAAATCTGCCTCGTATCCGGTCAGTTCTCTGCCTCTCAGTTTTTCGGTCAGCGCTGCGCTTACCTCATAGAAAGCATCAAAGCCCAGGTTCAGACAGATTCCTTTCAGGGTATGTGCCGCGCGGAATGCTTTCTCCGCATCCTTTTCTTTTAATCCATCCTCCAGATCCTGAAAGCTGGAATCGCTCAGAAACTTGATGGCAAATTTTTCCACCAGCGCCACTGCCACCTTCATCACCCCGGCCAGTACCATCACAAAGATTGGGTTCTTTTTGCCTTTCTGCAGCAGAATGAGGCTGATGATAAAGATCACGACAAGACTCCAGTTCGTCTGCGCCAGCCGGATCACGGTATCTCCTTCACTACTCCAAAACGCCGTGACCAGAATTGAAATCCCTGCGGAACCGATCATCGCCACAACCGCCGGGCGGAGGGAGTGGAGGATTCCCTGGAGCATTGCCATTTCGCGGTATTTTAAATATAGCTTCGCAAGCAGTGTGACGAGAATACACGACGGCAGAATACATCCAAACGTTGCCACGAGCGCTCCTGGGATGCCTGCGATTTTAATTCCGACGAAGGTTGCCGAATTGACTGCGATCGGCCCCGGTGTCATCTGAGAGATGGTGATAAGATCCGTAAACTCCGACATCGAAAGCCAGCCGTGTCCCTGCACCACCTGTCCCTGAATCAGCGGCATGGCCGCATAGCCTCCGCCGAAGCTGAGCAGGCCGATCTGGAAAAAGCTTAAAAATAGCTGAAAATAAATCATTTCGCACCCCTCCGTTTCGCCAGAATCGTCCGCACCGCACCGATGGCACCGCAGACCAGTACAATATAAATCACGTTGACCTTGAAAAAACAGGCTGCTGCAAACGCACAGACAAGAATCACCAGCGACAGCGGATCTTTTTCTTTCACAACCCCGGCTCCCATCTCATACGTCACGGATGCAATCACGGCTCCGACGCCTGCCTGCATTCCTTCGAGCATCTGGCTCACGAAAAAATTATCCCGGAACGCCTGATAGCAGACCGAAATCACAGAGATAATCAGAAACGGCGGAATAATCGTTCCAATAATCGAAACCAGCACACCAATCATCCCCGCCAGTTTATACCCGACAACAATCGCCCCATTCACCGCAATCGGCCCCGGCGATGACTGCGCAATCGCCACCAGATCGAGCATCTCATTCTCCTCTATCCAGTGGTACTCATCCACAAATTTCTTCTTCATCAGCGTCACAATCACATAACCGCCGCCGAACGTAAATGCACTCAGATACAGCGTGGAAAGGAACAGTTTTTGCAGTACCTTACTTTTTGACTCCATTGTTTTCTTCACCTCATTTTTTCTGTTGTACCTATTCTACCATCTTTGGCACCAAAAAGCGACCCACTTGTTTTCACAAATAAGTCGCTCTTCTCGTTTTCCTATCTTATTTCTCTGCACACAGCTCCACAAACACCTGCACTGCCTCGTTTGCATTGCCGTACACGCCTGCTCCAATGCCGCGCGGATGGAATCCGGCACGCTGCCGTCGTTGATAAAACTTGCCTCAATATTTTTTGCATCCCGAAGCCCCGCATACCGCTCATCGGTTCCGTTTTCTGCCACCGACGGCAGGCCTTTAATACTGGCCATCTCGTCGATCTCTTTTTCCTGCATCATAAAGCGCAGAAACTCAACCGCGATCTCTTTCTCTTCGCTGTCTTTGTTGACCGAAAATCCATACCACGGCTGCTGGTACGCGTAAGCGCCCTTGTCCCCGAGCGGTGCGTATAAGAATTCGTATTCAAACGGATTTGCGCTGAATGTCTCCGATTTGGATTCTCTCTTTTTCATGCCGCTGACACACTCGGCATTGCAGACATAGAACGGCATATCCAGATCGGTTCCGGCAATGTTCGAATAATAGAAATAACAGTCCTGTCCTTTGGAATCCTTATATTCGAGCTTTCTTTCCCCCAAGCGAATGACGCATCTTCTTTTTCCCTCACAATCATAACTGTACCTTTTGTAATAGTGTCTTTTTCTTCCTGCCCATCTCCTGCTGTTTTTTATATAACGAAAAGATCCCGGTTTCCCGGGATCTTTCTTAGTAAGCTGATGACGGGAATCGAACCCGTGACCTCCGCCTTACCAAGGCGACGCTCTACCGACTGAGCCACATCAGCACTCGCAAGTTGTTTTGTTTTTTTTGTTAGCTCCTTGCTACATTTGGTATTCTATCAAAACTATAGTGAATTGTCAACAGTTTTTTCTACAAATTTGAAAATTTTTATTTGTTCACAGATTTTTCTGCACTTTTGACAATTCGCCGTAATTTTTTCGGTCGTTTTCCCATCTCACGAACAGACCTCCCGCACTTTACTGCGGATTCTCTGCAGTGCATTGTCGATTGCCTTCGGCTGCTTTCCAAGTTTTTCTGCAATCTGCGTATAATCGTACCCTTTCAGATACAATTCCAGCACCTGGTACTCAAATTTGCTGAGCCGTTCTTTGATCCGCTCATGCATGCCGATTACGTTTTCCCGGCTGATCATGATCTCCTCCGGTGTCTCCTCGTCCACCAGGCGCAGCTCTTGCTCGGAAACCGGTTCGCTTAACGAGACGAAGCTGTTCAGCGGCTGATGCTTCTGGCGCTGGGACGATGCCACTGCAGAATACATCTGACGGTCGATGCACAGGCCGGCGAAGGTGGCAAACGATGCCTCCTTCCCCGGTTTGTAGTCACGCACTGCCTTAAAAAGTCCGAGCATGCCCTCCTGGATCAGATCCTCGTGATCTCCGCCCACCAGGTACAGCGCCCTCGCCCTGGTCCGCACCAGCGATTTGTATTTGTCGATCAGATAATCGGTAATCTCGCGTTCTCCTGCCCGCAGACGCGCAATCAGCTCCTCATCCGTACAGGTATCGTAATCTTTCACCATCATATCTCTTGTATCCTTCATCTTTCTTCCGCCGGAGCGTAATGTGATTTTCCGCAATTTCTAGCAGCTTCTCTGTCTTACAATCTCATAAGCGAGCACGCCGGCTGCCACGGAAGCGTTCAGAGAGTCGATATCGCCTTTCATCGGAATTGTGGCTGTGAAGTCGCAGTTTTCTCTCACCAGACGGCTGACACCCTCTCCCTCATTTCCGATTACAAGGCCGATCGGTCCTTTGAGGTCGAGATCATACATTCTCTGTCCGTTCATGTCCGCGCAGACAAACCAGATGCCCTTTTCCTTCAGCATTTCCATGGTCTGCACCAGATTCGTCACCTTTGCCACCGGTGTGTAATTTAATGCACCTGCCGACGTTTTGGCAACGGTTGCTGTCAGGCCGACTGCGCGGTGCTTCGGCACGATGACACCATGTGCGCCTGCCAGGTTTGCGGTACGGATGATCGCACCGAGGTTATGCGGATCCTCAATGCCGTCCAGCAGAAGGATAAATGGCGGCTCTCCTTTCTCCTCTGCGCGCGCGAGGATGTCCTCAACGGTTGCATAACTGTAGGAAGCCACCTGTGCAATGACACCCTGATGCTTTCCGGTGGTGGACAGCTCGTCAAGACGTTCTTTTTCTACATAATTGATGATGGTATCGTGTTTTTTCGCCTCACGGATGATCGTGCGGATCGGGCCGTCCTGGCTGCTTGCAAGGACGAACAGCTTGTCCACGGTCTTGCCGGAGCGGAACGCCTCGATGACAGCGTTTCTTCCCTCTACCATGCCGCCTGTAAACTCCTCATCCGCCTGCTGTACTTCCTGTTTTCTGTCTCTGTCACGGTAATCTCGTTTCCCCTTAAAGTCACGTTTTTTTCCGTCTCTTCTCTCAAAATTTCTCTTGTCGTTTCTGTTGTTTTCTCTCATATCATTCCTGTTCCGCGGTCCCAAAAGCAGTGGGAACTTTTGCTTTTTCAAAAGCCCCACTGCCCTGCCGCTTCTTTTTTATTTTCTGAATCTTATCTGCTCTCACACTTCGCCAAGTCCTGCCCGGATCAGGTCGATCATCCGCTTGTAATCCCCTTTCAGGTACAGATACCCCATCACAGCCTCAAACCCGGTTGCCCGGCGGTAGTCGATCGTGGACGCATTTTTTGCCTTGGTATAAGATTTCGCATTTCTGCCTCTTTTATAAATCTGTTTTTCCTCTTCGGTAAACAGCGGCTCCAGAATTTCAATCATCGCCGACTGTTTCTCCGCCTTTACAAGCCCTGCCGCATGGCGGTGCAGCTTGTTGACCTGCATATTTGCTTTCCGCACCAGAATCGTGCGGATGACGATCTCATACGCAGCATCCCCGATGTAGGCCAGCGTAAGCGGCGAATACATGCGGATGTCATGCTGTTCCAGTCCGAATACCTCCGAAAGATAATCCTTCTCCCCGAAAACCGCCTCTGGAAAAAGCTCCTCGTTTTCTGTCTCTTTGCCCACTTCCGTCACTTCTGTTCTGTCCTTTCTTTTTTCCTCATCTGACGCAGCTCGCCCTCCAGCTCGAGCACACGGTTCGTAAGCTCCGTATTCTCCTGCTGCAGTACTTTGATATCCTCGAAAATCGGGTCCGGCAGATGAATGTGATCCATGCTTTTTCTCGGAATCCGCACATCATTCTGCTTCACAATGTGCCCCGGCACGCCGACGACGGTACAGTTCGGCGGAACCTCCTCGATCACAACCGATCCGGCTCCGATTTTGGAGTTTTCCCCGATCGTAAACGATCCGATGATCTTCGCACCGGCGCTGACCATAACATTGTCCTTCAGCGTCGGATGACGTTTCCCGGTCTCCTTACCATTACCGCCAAGCGTCACGCCCTGATACAGCGTCACGTTGTCTCCGATAATGGCTGTTTCTCCGATAATCACACCAGAACCATGATCAATAAACAATCCCTTTCCGATCGTCGCACCCGGATGGATTTCGATACCGGTTTTTCTCGCTGCCCGCTGTGAAATCCACCTGGCCAGAAAGTAATGGCCTTTCAGATATAGCTTGTGCGCCCGTCTGTACTTCAGCATAACACGAAATGAAGGATACAGCAAGACTTCCATGGGAGAATGTATCGCCGGATCCCGCTCCTGAATCACCTGAAATTCCTCTTTAAAATACGCGAAAAAACTCATCTTTCCTCTCCTTGCCTCCTGCTGGGACTTTTCCGGATTTTTATTTCTTACCATCATTCTGCATAACAGTAATATTCAAAAACGGAGCTGTTTCATCTCCGATAAAGACGAAATAGCTCCGTGGTTCCACTTTACTTTAAGGGCACACCTGCCCTCTTCTTTTCTTCTGCATAACGTGCAGGACCCGTGCCGGACTACCCACTTTTTCCGCTTCACCCGGCCAGCTTCCGGACGCACTTCAAAAACCCTCGTTTCAGGCAGCTTCCAGCCCCATTTGTCTGCCATTCTCTGTGAAACAATTCTGATTTTCTACTTTTTCCGTTCCAAGCCTTTTTCTGTTTCCGTTTGTTCTAGTTTATGCAAATTTTTCTCGTTTGTCAAGCAAATTTCCGCCGGATCCACTTGCTGATTTCGACCGCCGGAATGACAAGCAGTCCAAGGCCGATCGCCACATCATATTCCAACGCGCTGATCCGCTCAAAACCGAACGCACTCGACAGTACCGGGATGTAAATGACGGCGGATGTGAGGACAAATGAGAGTGCCATCGCGCCCCACAGATACTTGTTCTGATGCTTCATATGGAAAATAGAACCTTTCCGTGATCTCATATTGAAGGAATGGAAAATTTCCACCATGGAGAGTGTCAGAAACGCCATCGACATGCCGTCCGGGCTGTTGACGATTTCCCAGCGGCCGGCTTCCAGATAATGGCCGATGAAGTAGGACGCCAGCGTCAGCACCGTAATCACGATGCCCTGAAACGCAACATCAAAGCCGAGGCCGTCCGCAAAAATACCGTCATCCGCATTTCTCGGCGGGCGTTTCATGATGTCTGCCTCACCGTCCTCCATACCGAGCGCCAGCGCCGGGAAGCAGTCCGTAATCAGGTTGATCCAGAGCAGATGCACCGGATTTAAAATCGTAAAGCCCATCAGCGTCGCGCAGAAAATCGACAGCACCTCGGCAAGGTTCGATGCCAGAAGGAACTGAATTGCCTTACGGATATTATCGTAGATTCGTCTTCCTTCCTCAACCGCCGCGATGATCGTCGCAAAGTTGTCGTCCGCGAGCACCATATCTGCCACGTTTTTCGTCACATCCGTTCCCGTGATGCCCATTCCGATGCCGATATCCGCACGCTTGATCGACGGCGCATCGTTGACTCCGTCTCCTGTCATCGCGGTGATTCTGCCTTTCCGCTTCCACGCATCGACGATCCGCACTTTATGCTCCGGCTGGACGCGTGCGTAAACAGCATATTCCTCGATTCTCCGGTCAAGCTCCTCATCGCTTAACTGGTCAATCTCGGCTCCCGTTACCGCTTTCCAGCCCGCCTCCAGAATACCCAGCTCTTTTGCAATAGCAACCGCTGTGTCTTTGTGGTCACCCGTAATCATCACCGGACGGATGCCTGCCCCGCGGCATTCCCGGATCGCATCGACTACTTCCGGCCGCACCGGATCAATCATACCGCAAAGTCCTAAAAAGCAGAGATCCTGCTCCAGAAAGTCCGGCTCCTGGGAGGACGGCATCTGGTTCCACGCTCTTCCTGCTGCCGCCAGCACGCGGAGTGCCTGGTCTGCCATCGCCTTGTTCTGCGACAGGATTTCCTGCCGGAATGCTTCTGTCATCGGCTGTTTTCTGCCGTCACGCCAAACGGAGGTGCACCGCTTCAGAATCTCATCCGGTGCGCCTTTTGTGCAGGAAAAATACGTTCCGTCGTTTGCGCGGTGGATCGTTGTCATGCGTTTCCGCATCGAATCAAACGGCGCTTCCCCGACACGCGGATACTGGACGGACAGGCTCTTCTTCGGGCATCCCTCTTTCTGCGCATCGTTGACCAACGCACATTCCGTCGGTTCTCCGACTGCCTCGCCGTTTTCGTCCGGCTCCGCATCGGAGCAGAGTGCCATGACGGATACGAGACGTTTTATATCGCTTCCCTCATGTTTTACCACGGTCATCTTATTCTGGGTCAGCGTTCCTGTCTTATCCGAGCAGATCACCTGCGTACAGCCGAGCGTCTCGACAGCCGTCAGTTTCCGGATCACCGCATTCCGCTTTGACATTTTGGTCACACCGATGGAAAGCACGATTGTGACAACTGCTGCAAGTCCTTCCGGAATTGCCGCTACGGCAAGGCTGACAGCTACCATAAAGGTATTTAAGATGTTCTGCGGCGTCACGCCCTCTTTTAAAATACCGACAATGAAAATCACGGCACAGATGGCGAGCACCATCACGCTTAAGATTTTGCTGAGCTGGTTCAGCCGCTTCTGCAGCGGTGTGCTCTCATCCGCCGACTGCGTCAGAACATGGGCGATCTTTCCCATCTCGGTTTTCATACCCGTTCCGGTGATAACAGCGCGGCCGCGGCCATAGACAACGGTGCTTCCCATATAGACCATGTTTTTCCGGTCCCCGAGCGGAACCTCGCTGGCTGCGCCGGCGTTCAGAACATCCGCTGTTTTATTGACCGGGACAGATTCTCCGGTCAGCGCTGCTTCCTCGATTTTCATGCTGGCGCTCTCTAAAATACGGCCATCCGCCGGAACAGCATCGCCCGCTTCGAGAATTACAATATCACCGGGTACGAGCTCCTCGCTCTTTTTCACTTCCATTTTCCCGCCGCGCATCACCTTCGACGTGGCTGCCGCGATCTCCTGCAGAGCTTCAATCGCTTTCTCTGCCTTGCTCTCCTGCAGAACACCGAGCACCGCATTAATGATGACAACGGTGAGAATAATGACCACATCAGCGTACGATTCGCCTTCATACGCCGATGTGATGCCGGAAATCAGCGCTGCGGCGAGCAGGATCAGGATCATCGGGTCTTTCAGTTCTTCGAAAAACCGCTGAAGATTACTCTTCTTTTTTCCCGCCGCCAGCCGGTTAGGTCCGTGTTCGGAAAGCCGCCGCGCAGCTTCCGCCTCGGAAAGTCCCTGCTCCGTTGTCTGTAACTCATCAAGAATCTTCGAACTTTTTTCCAGATACTCTTTCATTTCCATCCGTCCTTTCTTCTGAAAACGCTTTTTGCGTTCCTGTGATAAGTTCCCACTGGTACACCGGTCTCTTTCTATATAGAAAAAGACCTATCCGCACCATATTTGTTGATACAGATAAGTCTTGTCATTTCATACAAAGCCAGAAGAAATGCTTTTTCTTCGGTTGTTGGCCTTATAGCGTCACGTATGCCGCCGACTACTCCCTTATTCTTCTTCCAGTCTACCACATCTTCCGGCCTTGTGCAATCGCATTTCTCTTTTATTCTTCTGCGTTCTTTGCGCATCCCGGGCAGCCGCTGCATCCGCCTGCGATCCGGTCGTCCGGCATCAGGTCGAGTGCCTTGGAAATGCAGCAGATCGCCTGTGCGGAAATTCCCTCTTTCTTTCCGGTAAAGCCAAGTCCTTCCTCGGTCGTTGCCTTGATATTGACCTGATCCTCTTCGAGATGAAGCGCCTCCGCCACATTTTTCACCATCGTGTCGATGTATGGCAGGAGCTTCGGCTTCTGTGCAATAACGGTTGCATCGATATTTTCAATCAGATACATCCGCTCCTCGAGCATCTCACCCACTTTTTTCAGCAGTTCGATGCTGTCTGCGCCCTCATACGCCGGATCATTGTCCGGAAAATGGCGTCCGATGTCCCGCAGTGCTGCAGCGCCGAGAAGCGCATCCATAATGGCATGAACCAGCACATCCGCATCGGAATGTCCCAGAAGGCCATATTCATACGGGATTTCCACACCGCCCAGAATCAGTTTCCGGTTTTCCACCAGTTTATGCACATCGTAACCCATTCCTACTCGCATTGTTCGTTCCTCCGCTTCGTTACTTTCTAGTTAAATCCATACAGCTTCTGCGCTACCTTGTAGGCATAGACTGCAATTTTCTGTCCCGGTTTTGATTTGCTGCTCATAACAGTTCCGAAAATGCCGTGGCGGATGCGGAAGTAATCGGCTGCATCCTCCTGTTTCAGGTATCTCCAAAGATCGTTCTTTTTCTCGAGATTTTCTTCCGTTCCAGAGCGCATCATCATCACGGAAGAAACCGTCATAATAATGGTCAGATAGCTGATCATATATTTCCGCAGGTGCTTCGACAGCCCTTTCTGTTCACCAAGGTAATCGATCATCAGCTTGTTGACACGGATCTGCTGGTCAATTCTGCCGATCATGACTTTCTCGTTAACCGACTGGTCGGCTCTCCCGATAAAGTAGCGGTAGAAATTGACATCGAGATAATACATCGTTTTGACGTACGGAAGCGGAATAAACGCAACCAGATTATCCACATAGAAGGTGTGCTCCGGCAGCTTCATGCCGCACTCTCTTAAAAGAGAAGTCCGGTAAATCAGCGAATGCATCAGCAGATAATGTGTTTTGCCGAGAGCTTTCGCCTCATCCCATCCGAAAAAGCGGCCTTCCGGCAGCGATTTCGCATAGCGCATCACACGTTTTCTCTTGGCGCCCTCTTTTTCATACACATAGTTACTGATCAGAAGGTCGAGTGTTTTCGGTCCGCGTACGACTTCTGCCAGAACATTTAAAATCTTCTGGTATGCCTCTGGGTTTACCCAGTCATCACTGTCCACAACCTTAAAGTACAGACCCGTCGCATTTTCCACACCCGTGTTGACTGCTCCGCCGTGGCCCTTGTTTTCCTGATGAATCGCTTTTACAATCGTCGGATATTTTTCCTG
>ERZ773252.4114-NODE-4114-length-10448-cov-5.380737_pt1 | contig 10448 bp, 6 predicted proteins | sample MGYA00580517_ERZ773252 | MGnify/ENA primary metagenome ERZ773252 (study PRJEB29015, sample SAMEA2737766) | human gut metagenome | biome: human gut; feature: human-associated habitat; material: faeces | place: China | collected 2012 ... | reverse complement strand
AGTTGCATTTGCAGACGCATAGTACACCGGACTTGCGATTACAAGACCATCTGCTTCTTCAAACTTCGGAGCTAACTCATTCACTACATCGTCAAAAACACATTGTCCTTTTTCGTAGCAGGAACCACAGGCGATACAGCCGCGGACTGCTTTGTTACCGATAACAACTGTCTCAACTTCTACTCCGTTTTCTTTGAAAATATTCTCCATCTCTTTTAATGCAATGGCTGTGTTTCCGTTTGCTTTCGGGCTTCCGTTGATCATAAGTACTTTTAAATTTTCTTTCATGATAATGATTCTCCTTTTCTGACAATTTACTACTTCTATTCTATCACTTTTTTTGGGTTTTGCAGAAAATGTTGTCAGGCGAATAAAAAAATAAAACGGGACAAATCCAATTGTTGTGCAATGGAGAGAAGACTCAGAAATTGTGGAAGCCTTTGCTGACACAATTTTCACTCTCAGAGGCTTCTCGGAATGCCCTGCGCAACGGATTTGTCCCGTTTTATTTTCTTATTCGCCGTCAATCCTGACAACGCTTACTTTCCTTCCCCTTCCGGGAAAATAATCTTATTTACGAAGAAGAATACCACCATCGATACCCCTCCATTCAACACTGTCGTTCCAATATTGTATAACCATCCCGGCACAAACATCCCGGCTACCGCAACCCAGATACAGTTGATCGAGTTTACGATACAGGTAACAATACAGAATGCGATCAGATACCAGAATGCCTGATACCATACTTTTCCTTTACTGCGGAATACAAAATTTCTCTGGATCGGAAAGTTAATACACTCTCCGACTACCATCGCGATCATGTACGCACAAAAATAAGGAAGTCCGCCATGTGCGGCGTCATATCCGATGATGTTCCACTTGAAAGTCTCACCGAATAAAGTAATGTCAATTCCCGGAAATCCGAAATCTACTTTTGGAAGTCCTGCAAATGCCAACGGCAGGAACAACAAGAGTAAATATTTGAGCACTGTGATCAGGTTGCTGACGATCACGAACAGACCGCCCTCCCGGATCCATTTGGAGGCTCCGGGATGCTTGTCTGCGAAGTGCTGCCATGAATTTTTAATACTGTCTATCATATGCAGTCCTCTTTCATACATTCTTATTTTTTCTTTTTCGCAAGCTTTTCCTGTTTCTTCTTTTCATAATAGCCTTCTGCTTTTAAAATTTTTCTCTTTTTCACATCTTTCCAAAGAGCATAAGCCATCCAGAGAATTAAAACAGCAGCCAGAACATAAAGTACCTTTACGATCTTCTGAACCAGATTCGTCTGCTTTGTAATCGTCGGTCTTAATATATCCGTATTTCCTGTTTTTTCTGCATAATTCATGTTTGTCACACGAGCATTCAAATAAGTATAGATAATATGTTTTGCCGTTTCACGAAGTGCTTTCTGATAAGAAGCCGACTCTGTTTCTCCATTGATCGGACTCATCATATTCATCCAGATATCTCCACCTGCACGAAGCATCTGTCCACCGTTCATATATTCTGCATGGTCAGAAAAATCTGTGACAACCGTTCCTTTGAATCCCCATTCATCACGAAGAATTCCAGTCAAAAGTGCTTCACTTCCGCCAGCCCATACAGCTCCGATACGATTATAAGAAGTCATAAGTCCGGTTGCGCCATAATCTTCAACCAGGATTCTGAATGGCTTCAGATAAACCTCACGTAATGCCTGCTCTGGCATCCACAGATATACAGAATCACGGTAAATTCCGGACTCTCCATCATTACAGATAAAGTGTTTTATATACACATACATACCTGCACTCATAACACCTTTTACTTCATTTCCGGACATCAAGCCAGAAAGTATTGAATCCTCTGAAAAATATTCATAGTTTCTACCATTAAGTGGAGAACGATGGATATTAACGGATGGACCATATAAACCACCATATCCAAAGGCTGCTCCTTCCTGTCCCATCTGTAATCCCTGATTAAATGCCAGATCTTTATTCCATGTCTGTGCCAGTACTGTTGCATTTGCGAAACCAGTTCCTGATGCATTCATTCCCTGTGTAAACGATCCAACCTGGTTCGGTCCGTCAAAATCCAACGCAATTGGCTTTCCAACACTTTCAAATGCCCCTGTATTTACATATGCATAATTTACAGCTGTCTGCATTTCTTTGATTGTCAACTGATCCAATACATCTTCCCACTTTGGATCATCATAATCAGATCCAAGTTCTATTCCAAGCTCTGTAAGCTTACCGTTTTCTTCTACCTTCAGATTATTCTTTGCACCTGTTGTGATCGGCTCATCATTTTCATCGATCCAGTCATTTGCCATCTCATCGGTATACAGATTCAGTTTTTTGACATTTTCTGCCATTTCCCTTGTTTTGGTATTTTCTTTTGGATATGTTCCTGCAAAATCCGAACGTGTTAAATATATAATTCCTGATTCACTTTCCGAACCATCCAGACTGACTCCGTCTACTGCGTCTGCACCGGTAAATTTATTCGATACCGTATTTCCGGTTGTTCCGTCTTCCTGATATTGAATGTTATCCTTAAGATCAATATTAAACTGATTTTTTACAGTATGGGAATCTGTTCTGATAGAAAAAGTATAGGTACCCTCATCCAGCTCATACCCCGCAAAACCATTCTTATTATTATCATAAGCATCATAACTTGCCATATCCTCTGCTGATACAGTTACAACAACTTCTTCTGATTCTCCCGGTCCAAGTAATTTTGTTTTTGCATAATCACCAAGCTCTACCGCGCTTTTTTCGATTCCGCCCTTCTCATATGGAGCTGTATAATAGAATTCTACAACATCTTTTCCTGCTTTATCTCCTGTATTTGTCACTTTTACTGTAGCCGATACTGATCCATCTTTAGCTATCTCTACGCTGTGATCTTTCAGCTCCCAGTCAAAAGTTGTATAAGAAAGACCATATCCAAACGGATACTGAACAACCCCTTCGTATCCTTTTCCATGATCATTCTCTACTTGGTTCCAATAGCCTTCTGCATCTGCAGTTTCATACCATTTGTATCCAACATAAATTCCTTCCGCATAATCTTCATAGGATACCTGATCATACTGAAATTCTTCTCCAAGGTTACCATTACTGGTTCCATTATACGGATAAAGTCCTTTTCCATTAGAATAACTTCCTACACCATTTTCCCCAGCATTTGCATAACTGGCTGCTGTATTAAAATCATAAGCCCATGTATCCGCTGTATGTCCACTCGGGTTTACATCTCCCCACAGGATTTCCGGCAGTACACTCGCTGCATACTGTCCTGTATATCCGGCGAGCAGGCATGCATCAATTCCATCAATCGTTTCAATCTGTCCAAGCGTCATTACATTTCCGGTATTTAACACAACGATCACATGTTCAAAATTCGCTCCTGCATAAGTAAGTAATGCTTCTTCTTCCGTTGATAAATCTAAAGAAGTTCTGGTATCGTCTACAACAACTTCTCCATCCTTTTTATTGATCTTATACTGCTTCTGCGGATTATCATTACTCTCACCAGTCGGGCGACCAATTACAACAATTGCTGTATCTGAATAATCCTTTGCATTTTGCAATAATTCTTCTGTATAGGATTCTCCATCATTGATATCCGGCTCATATAGACGGCTGAAATCTTTCGGCCTGCTTGACAGTGCATTTTTGTACTCTCTTTCACCACAGAAATCCTGATACATTTTTTCCAGTTCTTCATTATATTCAATTCCATAATTTTTAAGCGCTGTAAGAATTGTTTCATCAGTACTTATAATCTGTCCAGAGCCAGAGCCACCTCCAAGCCACTGTGTAGAAGCCCAGCCAAATACATTGACCTTGTTTACATCTTTCGCTAATGGCAATGTTTCATTTTCATTTTTCAGAAGTACTGCTCCTTCCCGTTCGATATCCATAGACAAATCTTTCCCTTGATTTAAGATATCCTGCGTCTTTTTTTCTGTAATATCAATATCCATATCACCCATAAATCCCTGGAGCATTCCATTAAAAGGCATTGTAATCTGTGGAATTACAATAGCTGCTCCCAGAAAAATCACTCCAAATGCCATTCCAAAAGAATGTCTCACAAAATGCGGTTTTCTTTTTCTTTCCGCTTTTCGCTGTTTTCTTTCTTCTTTCGTTTTCATAACCTCTTTCCTCCGTTTTATTTATCTTATGTTCTTATCCTATCACATCATTTCTCCCCTGGTAAAAATCTGCATAATCTGCACTTTTTCCGCACAAACGGTTTCTGTGCTATAACTTTTTCACAAAATAAGCGCCATGTTTTTATGCATTTTCACATAACCATGACGCTTTTTTACAAAATCTTTTTTAATTCTCTTTTTTATTTTCTTTCATCGGAATCAGAATTTTCAGGTCAAACCAATGATCCTTCGTATCAATACTGACCGCACCTTCATATTTATTGACCGTATACTTAATACTCTTCAGTCCATATCCATGAGATGATTTTTCTTTTTTGGTTGTGATCAGCAAACCTTCTTTATACTGCAATTCCTCTTCATAATAATTCTCAAACCGGAGAATCAGAAAACTTTTCTGCCTTGATACCGTCACATGAATCAGGCGTTTCTCCTTTTCCGGGATCTTCATTTCGCACTCGATCGCATTGTCAAGTGCATTCCCGAAAATGCTGCAGATATCCATGACATCCATAAAATCCAGAAGTGTTCCGTCTGCCACACAGGTGAATATAATCCCATGCTTGTTGCAGTACAGGCTTTTCGTTGTAAGTACCGTATCCAGAACTTTATTTCCCGTCTTGTTCTGCGCTTCATACTGGCGGATTTCCTCCTCCATCCGGTTCAGGAATTCTTCTCTTTTCTTCGGATCTTCCTCACTTCTGAGTACTGCGATCTGGTGTTTCAGATCATGATATTTGTAATTGATCAGGTCAATGCTTTCTCTGGACTGCTTATACTGCACATACTGGTTCTGAAGGACATTCTGCACTGCTTCCAGCTCCTTTTTCACACGCAGTTCCCCACACTGGATCAGATGCGCATACAGAATCGCAATTCCTCCGATATCGACTAAAGTTCGGATATTTCCGATTTCAAAAGAATACGTTCCAGAAAATGGTGTATTACTTGTCAGGAAACTCAAATTACTCACTGCAAATACCGCAATAGCAATCAGCTGTGCAGAAAATAATTCTTTCGGACTGATATTCATTTTCCCGTCTTTCGGCAGATGTGTCTGCATGATTTTCAGCAAAACAAATGCAATGCATCCATAAATTCCAATCAACAGTAATGCCCTGATCCAAAGTGCCGGCATCTGTCCCTTCCAGATAAAACACACGACCTGCCATTCGATTGATGCCAGGAACTCCGCCACTACAAACGCGATCATCCCAAAGTAAATTGCATCTGTACTGCCAATATCACAGCATCCATAAATAAATCCGATCATCAAAATTACCGCAATGACCATACACGGAATCCAGAAATAAATCATCAGATTCCCTGTCACAACAAGGAACACGCTCTGAACCACCAGTGCCCCTGCCATCAGCGGAATCGTCTTCTTAGCCATTCTTTTCTTCAGTGGCAGAATGAAAATCATACATGCCAGCCACTCCGCAAGTGCCGTATAAAACCGTGGGATATCCGGCATTATCGTATCCATCATTTTACAATCTCTCCCCAGTATTTTGTCAGTTCTTCCATAAATTCTTTTTTCCGGGCACGGCTCAGCACCAGCTGTTCCCCTTTTACCGTCGCACATCCATCCTGGATCCCGTCCACATGCTGCAGGTTGATCAGATAGCCTTTATTTCCACGGCAGAAATTCATCCCCTTCAGTTTTTCTTCCATTTCCTTCATCGTTCCGCTGGTCTCATAATCTCCCAGGATCGTATGCAAGATCAGAGTATGTCCCTGACTTTCGATATAGTAAATATTAGCGATATTGACGCGCACGGCACCGCCTTTGATATTCACCATGATCACTTTCTGTTCTCTCTTCTTCATTCGTCCGATCGCCCGGTTCAGGCGCTGGGAAAAGGCAAAATAAGAAACCGGCTTCAACACGTAATCCAGGGCATCCACTGCATATCCACGGATCGCATACTGTGCCATGTTCGTGATAAAAATAATGACAACCTCGGTATCCATCTTGCGGATTTCTTCTGCCGCAGACATACCATCCATGAATTTCATTTCCACATCCATCAGGATCAGGTCGTACTGTGACTGATATTTGTGTACGATCTGGTCTCCATCTGTGTAAACTGTAATATCAAACAATTCTCCGTTCTCTTTTTCATACTGATGCAGAAAACCCTGTAACTGCTGCGCATACAGTGCTTCATCTTCTACGATTGCAATCTTTATCATTGGTTTCCCTTCTCCTTTCCCATTAAATACGCCAAAGGGGGACTTGCACTTAAAATTATTTTAGTACAAGTCCCTGTCTATTTCTACTTTTTTCTTTTAGTCTCGCTTTACTGCTGCCCGGATCAGATGCCCTGTTCCCTTAATCCGGTGTCCGTTCGCCATTTCGGTCAACGCTTCTGCCATTTCCATCGTCACAAATCCACCGGTCATCTTTGCGTATCCACGGATCGGCATATTATAGTTAAACAGTACATTTAAGTTTGGTTTACCCTGCCATTCGCTGATCTTCAGCAGGATTCTCAGTACACCATAGAACAGCTTTCCAAAAATCCCTTTTCCATAATACAGTTGGCACACAGCATCGTTCATTCGGATCTCGCCGCTCCAGCTTCCATCCGGAATCTCTCTTCCGTAAAGACGGGTAAATTCTTCATCCGAAATGTCTTTGATCTGTCCACTGAAATATTCCGGCATTTCTTCTTTTTTGTAGCCGCCATTTTCTACAGTTCCCACTACATCCAAAGTATCTTCCAGAAGCATATGTTCAGCGTTCTCACCGATCATGATCTGATAAGTTCCGGATTCAATTTTCCAACTGTCCGTTCTGGTATCATAGAACCGGAAGCTATTATCATCAAATAAAATCTGGACTTCTTTTTCCTCTCCCGGTTCCAGTTCCACTCGCTTGAAACCTTTCAGCTCGCGGACCGGACGGAAAATGGTATCGGATTGCTTTCCTACATAAAGTTGTGTGATCTCAGTTCCTGCCACATTTCCTGTATTCTTAACAATAAATTTCACGCCTTCGGAAGATACCTTCAGATCCTTATACTCAAAATTCGTGTAGCTGAGTCCAAATCCAAATGGGAACCGTGTCATTTTTCCAACCGTTGTATAATAACGGTATCCCACATAAAGGGATTCTCTGTATTCACTGCTCCGTTCCTTGCTCGGATAATAAGCATATGCCGGCGTATCTTTGTAATGAAGCGGATAAGTCTCATTCAGCTTTCCGGACGGATTTACCTTACCTGTCAGCACATTCATCATCGCAGAGGCGCCTGCCTGTCCACCCAGATATCCATGTACGATTCCTTTTACATATGAGTACCATGGCATTTCAATTGCAGATCCTGCGGAAAGAACAACAATTACATTAGAATTGACCGTCGTTATTTCATCCAGAAGCGTATCCTGCGCATATGGCATATCCATATGGGTACGGTCAAGTCCTTCCGATTCACTGATCTCATCCAATCCACCGAAGAAGAGAACCACATCTGCCTTTCTTGCCGCTTCAATTGCTGCTTTCATCAGCTTTTTATTCGGTTTCCTATTACGGATATACCCCTGCTCGTAAGCAATGACATCCACGCCGCTCTCACCGATCACGTCCATGATTGCCTCCGGCTGTTTGGTCGGATTCACAAGGGAAGAACCTGCTCCCTGATATCTTGGTGTCTTTGCAAAATCTCCGATCACGGCAACTTTTGTCCCCGGTTTTAATGGAAGGATCTGATCTTCATTTTTCAGAAGAACAATGCTTTCCTCCGCTGCTTTTCTTGCGAGCTTATGATGTGCTTCTATATCAAACTGCTTTCCTTTTGCATCCTCAGTTGCCTGATGGGTTGCAAAGATTACATTTAACAGCTCATCCAGTCTCTGGTCCAGCACAGATTCTTCCAGATCTCCGTTCTCCACTGCACGGATAATGTCACGCATACCGGATTTCCCGGTTCCCGGCATTTCCAGATGACTTCCGTTCTTTACACCCAGCGCATGATCGTTGCTTCCACCCCAGTCAGAAACTACAAAGCCATCAAATCCCCATTCATCCACAAGGATTTCCTGTAGCATATGGCTGTTTTCATTTGCATAAATACCATTCACTTCATTATAAGAAGACATGATCGATTTTGATTTTCCTTCTTTGACTGCAATCTCAAATCCGGTGGTATAGATTTCACGGAATGTTCTTTCATCAACTACAGAATTATTCGCCATACGGCGAAGCTCCTGGCTGTTTGCCGCAAAGTGCTTTGGACATGCGGCGATTCCTTTACTCTGGATTCCACGCACATAGGCTGCTGCCATCTTTCCTGCGTGATACGGATCCTCTGAAAAATATTCAAAGTTTCTTCCGCACAGTGGACTTCTCTTGATATTCAGTCCCGGTCCAAGGATCACATTGACTCCCATGGTAACTGCTTCTTCCGCAAGTGCCTCTCCGATTTCTTCTCCAAGTGCCTCATCCCAGCTGTTTGCAACGCCTGCTGCCGTCGGGAAACAGGTCGCCGGAAGGCTGGCGTTTAATCCAAGATGATCCCCTGCTCCTGCCTGTCTTCTCAGCCCGTGAGGCCCGTCTGACATTGTCATCGATGGAATTCCATATTTTTCAAAATCTACCGTCTCCCATGTATTTTTACCTGACATCATCCGTGCTTTTTCTGCTAATGTCATTTGTTTTATGATATTCTCATACTTCATTTTCATTTTGAAACCACCTTATTTATTCTATCTCTGTTTCTTTTCCTGCTGAAAATAGCATAACACAGAAAGCAGGCTGTAAAAGCCTGCTTGCATAAATGGTTGAAAATTCTTCACGAACTGCATTTTTAATTACATTTTTCAGTTATAACTTTTTTATATTTTGCTTTACTGCGCAGTTGAAAAATGATAATATTTATCAACATAATACATTTAACCGGGAAGCCGGGGGACGTGCTGCACCCGCTCCGAGCCTGTCGGAGGTGGTGCTAATGAGTACATATGAAGAATTACAACTCATCGTATCCGTTGCGGTACTTATTGTTGCAATACTTAATTATACACATAAAAAGTAGCCGTCCTAAACTTTTGGCGAGTTGACGACTACTTTCTAAACTAGATTATTTTCGCCGGAGTGGGTAAATTGCGGTTACCTTCCGACTTTCCTGTTAAGTGTATTATAAAGCACATATATAAATTTGTCAAATACACAAAAATAGTGCAATAGCAATGCTACTACACTATACACTAAAGTGGAGAATACGAGATTCGAACTCGTGACCTCCTGCTTGCAAGGCAGGCGCTCTCCCAACTGAGCTAATCCCCCATATGACGTTTGCGACTTAATTAAAATATCACAAACGTCCCTCTTTGTCAACTGTATCTGCTGATTTTATAACAGCTGTATCATTTCTACAGCTGTGTTTATTTTGCTCAAATATTCTCTACTATTTCTTTTCCGTATTTTTATACGCCGTCTCATAGAACACTTCCTGTGAATCCAGCTTTTCTTCATTGATATCACGATCTACATAATCGCCGTCTGCAGTCAGTTCTTTTCCTTTTTCATCATCCTTCATCATGGTGTCAAACATCCAGTCCAGTCTTTCACGCAACGTATCATCCAGAACCGGAGCTGCAACCTCCACACGTCGGAGCGTATTTCTCGTCATATAATCAGCCGATGCAATATACACTTTTTCTCTGTCCGGCGTTCCGAAACGATAAATACGGGAATGCTCCAGAAATCTTCCGACAATGCTGATTACTTTAATATTTTCTGTGTATCCTTTGATACCAGGAATCATACAGCAGATTCCACGGACGATCATTTCAATCTTCACACCTACCTGTGATGCTTCCACAAGCTTCTCAATGATCACTTTATCAGTCAGTGAATTGATCTTGATTCCGACATACGCATCTTTCCCGTTCTTTGCGTGACGTATTTCCTCATCGATCATATCGAGTACTTTATTCTGGAGACATTTCGGTGCAACCAGCAGGATGTGCGTTTCCTCTATCGTCTCACCGCGCAGCAGACATGCAAATACTTCTGCCGCTTCTTTTCCGATTTCCTGCTTTGCTGTGATCAGTGACAGGTCTGTATATAAAGTAGAAGTCTTTTCATTATAGTTACCGGTTCCGATCTGAGTAATATATTCCAGACCTTTATCTGTCTTTCTGGTGATCAGGCAAAGTTTTGAATGTACCTTGAATCCATTCAGACCATAAATTACACGGCATCCGGCTTCTTCCAGCTTTCTGGAATATTCAATGTTACTTTCTTCATCAAATCTTGCAC
>ERZ773252.4110-NODE-4110-length-10458-cov-2.860521_pt1 | contig 10458 bp, 8 predicted proteins | sample MGYA00580517_ERZ773252 | MGnify/ENA primary metagenome ERZ773252 (study PRJEB29015, sample SAMEA2737766) | human gut metagenome | biome: human gut; feature: human-associated habitat; material: faeces | place: China | collected 2012 ... | reverse complement strand
ATGTATGCACCACTTCTATTGCATGCTTTTTCTTCTTTCATCACTTTATACCTCTCCTTTTGTATAAAAATTATACTTTGCTATTGAATTATAGCATGGCATTGTGCATAGTGCTACAAAGGAAAGGTTAAATAAAAATAAAGTATACAAAATATATAAAAAATTACATAAAATATGAGAATAATTGGCTATGAATGACAAAAACTGGTAAGCTAGCGTTTCTTATCCGGTGCTATTATTTTAAATTTTATTTTTTCCGGAATAGCAAAATACCGGCTCCTGTGATCAGAAGTAAACCGCCAAAGATCCAATGCAATGTCTTTTCACCGGTAGCTGGAGAGTATTTTGACAAGGTTTGTGGAATTGGTCTTGGTGCCGGTTGTACAAATGTTACTTTTTTCTTTGTGACTGTTACCTGTCTGCTTGTCGGAGAAGCAGTTGGAAAGGCCGTGATCTGTGTGTTACTTGGTGCAGGTGTAACCGATGGAGTTGGTGCTGTTGTAGCGGTAGGTATCGGACTTAGCGGTACGGTAGGAGTAAAAGCCGGTGTTATTGTCGGAGTGGTTGATGGTGTTGTCGTTGGAGTAGTTGCCGGTTTGACGGTAGGAGTAGGCTTTATCGTCGGAGTGATTGACGGTGTTGCCGTAGGAGTAGGAGTCGGCTTGACGGTTGGAGTAGGAGTTGGTTTTACAGTTGGAGTAGGAGTCGGCTTGATCGTTGGGGTTGCACTTGGGCTTGGTGGCGTAACTTCTTTATAAGGATAGAAATGTCCTTCAGCACCGCAACAATAGAGATTGTTTACAATATAGCTGCCTTCAAAACAGCCGTTTGTGATCGAAACCGTTGCATTCGGAGCGACAACATGCCCCGGCATATATTCGCAATGAAGTTTTTTGTTTTGTGGAAAATTCCAGATCAATTTGACACCGGAAAGATCCATTTGTCCGGCACGTATCGTTTCAGCACCTTCGATGTTTTTTAAACCATGTGCATCATCAAGCAGATGAGCTTTTTTCTGGTACGTTCCAAAGAAGTTTGTAAAAAGACTGCTCTGTCTGTCATTCGTAGCGATAAAGACTGCTTTTTTCCAGTCGTCCGGACGGACAAAAGAATAGCTGCCACCGATGGAGAGCGGATCACTTTGTTCTATACTAATAATGTGATCGGTTTCTGCTAATTCTTTTAAATCTTTCACACCATCGATCAGGATCCAGTCTGCTTTTTTGATGATCCGTTTAGGAATCCGGACGGAATGGACGGTTTTACTAAATGGAATCGTCAAAAGCCATCCGTTGTTGCCATCAAACGATACATAGTGCATCTGATTCATTGACAGAGTCAAGGAAGCCTGATCCATCATATCGGCTGATTCACGGATCAGAGATGTAAAAGCAGAATCAAATCGGATATATGCATTGTTTTTATCAGGATATTTTGTCAAAGAAGGGTAATTACGGTTTGCATTTTTATAATATGCTGGCTGCTTGCAAAGATCTTTATATTTGGAATCAGATGCAAGATAGTGGCTGTTATTTTGTCCGTTGTAGTTATTCAGGGAGAGAACAGTATCAAAATAAGAAGGAACGATCGCACCGTCTCCAAACGTATTTAAATAGGCTTTGCCGCCACAGGCTGCTGCTCCGACAAAGTGATTATTGCTTTGCAATTCGTTTCGGACAAAGAATTGATAATCACTTGTAAGCTGACGGATCGTATACGTTTTTTGTGTGTCTGTATAGGATGGGGAAGCGGCTTTTCCGTACATCACACTGCATGCTGTACTACATACCAGTAACAGGCAAAGAAAAAAGGATGTTAAAGTTCGAATAGGATGTTTCAATAGTTATTTCCTCCATTCATTTTGTTTTTGTGCAATGATAAAAAAACGGGTTTTGGAATCAGAACCACAAGTTGATAAAACTAACCATTGTGATTTTTTGTCTTTGGAAGCGTCTAAAAGAAGTATTTTGCTTTGGGAGGTTCCATGCAGATCAATCGCCCGGACAAAGTGATATATGCTGTCAGGTGTATTAAAGAATGTCTTTGTTACACCATACAGCACTGGATCGGATACGATATAAAATTTTAGAAGTAGGAGTAATGATGTAGATAAAATAGACTTTTTTTACAAAATCCGACTTATCAAGCTGACGAAGTGCACCAAACATCGTTCCATTTCTCATATTATGCCCATAGAGTATAAGGAGTGCATCGGTGAAGTCTTTTTTTGATTGTGTCTTAGAAAAAATACAGCCCGGATATCCGGTACTGCCGTTCAGATTGTGGTTTAGATAGTATGTATCATATTTAGAATGTTGTAAGATTGGATAAGAGACATTGGCATCCGGGATCATGATCCAGGCATAAATGTCAGAATTATATTTCCATAGAAGCGGAAAATCAATATTTGGTATGGTTACCGTTCTTTTTTGGTATTTCTTTTTGGAATAATTTTGTTTCTTTGAAATGGTCTGTGGCGGGCTGCGCTGGATCGCCTTTTTTTGAAGTGACCGGTATTGCGATTGTGCCTGTCGGAGTTGTTGATCATATCGTAAAGAATAGATACCAAAGAGTATCAGTGTAATAAGAAAGGCTGTTACTGACAGCCAAAAGAAGCTTCTTTTCCAAGGTCGTAAAAGACGCAAAGAAATCCTCCTGTTTTGTCAGGCTGTATTGACATTGTATTTGAAAAAAAAGAGAATATGCCATTTGGCTTGTTCCCTTTTTGTGGAATATTTTTCTTTTGTGTTTCATAAAGTGGTAACAAGGCTAAAGAAAGAATCAGACAAAAAGGCAGGAATGGAGGAAAAATATGAGTGGCTTTAAAGTGTATCAGGATTTAGCAGAACGAACCAATGGAGAATTCTATCTTGGCGTATGTGGTCCGGTTCGTACAGGAAAGTCTACATTTATAAAGAGATTCATGGAATTAATGGTAATTCCCGGAATAGAAGATGAAAATGAAAAAGAAAGAACAACAGATGAATTACCGCAGTCAGCAGATGGAAAGACGATCATGACAACGGAACCGAAATTTATTCCGAAAGAAGCCGTTTCGGTCGACTTATATGGGGAAAATCAGGTAAAAGTCCGCATGATCGATTGTGTCGGTTATATTGTTCAGGAAGCAGAAGGTATTCGTGAAGAAGAAAATGAGCGTATGGTCATGACACCATGGTCAAAAGAGCCGATGCCGTTTTCCGAAGCGGCAGAATTCGGAACACGTAAAGTGATCCATGATCATTCCACACTTGGCATCGTAGTGACAACGGATGGAAGCTTTGGCGAAATTTCAAGAGAAGCATATGTTCCGGCAGAAGAAAGAACCATACAGGAATTAAAAAGTATCGGAAAACCATTTGTCGTTCTTTTAAATACTGTAAAACCATTTGGAGAGGAAGCCAAAGAACTGGCACGAAAACTCAGTGAAAAATATGAGGTATCGGTACTTCCTGTAAATTGTAACCAGCTTCGCAATGAAGATATCGGACGTATCATGGAACAGATGTTATCGGTATTTCCGATTCGCCAGCTTGTTTTCCGTCTTCCCAAATGGGTAGAAATGCTGCCGATCGATCATTGGTTAAAGAAAGAGCTGATCGAAAGTGTGCGTAAGATCCTTGATAAAATATCACTTGTGCGTGATGTGATCCGCGATAACTTCGCTGTCGATAATGATATGATCCGTGAATTTAAGATAGATAGTATAGGCATGGAAAACGGTATTGTGCAGATTGAGGCACTTTTTGATGACAGCCGGTATTATCAGATCATCAGTGAACTGGTGGGAACACCGATTGAAGGCGAATATCAGCTGATCCATCTGTTAAAGGAATATGTAGGAAAGAAAGAAGAGATTGAAAAGCTGTCGGATGCATGGAAAGAGGTGCATGCAAAAGGTTATGGAGTGATCACACCGGGAACAGAAGAAATTGTCATCTCGGAACCGGAGATCATTCGTCATGGGAACAAGTTTGGTGTCAAGATCAAAGCAGTCAGTCCGTCTGTTCATCTGATCCAGGCGAACATAGAAACAGAGATTGCACCGATCGTTGGCACACAGCAGCAGGCAGAAGACCTGATCCATTATATTGCCGGGCAGAATGCGGAGGCAGAAGAGTCCATTTGGGATACGAATATCTTTGGAAAGACCGTCAGACAGCTGGTAGAAGAAGGCATGACTTCGAAAGTGAACCGGCTGACAGAGGAAAGCCAGATGAAATTACAGGATACCTTGCAAAAGGTTATCAATGACAGCAACGGTGGCCTGGTCTGTATTATTATCTGATCCGGTGAAAAATGGTAAGAGTACATATGACTATGTGGAAACTTATAATGTATAATATTCATGGCAAAAATTGTAAGCTGGTTGACAATTATTACATCACTTGCTATACTTGTAATAGTTTTGTAACATTTGTGAATTTTTTGCAACAAAGGAACAAGGTGTTTCTAAATAGGAAATACCTTGTTCTGTATAAAAAGTGATTGGAAATGAGGAATACCATGAAAAAAAGATATCATAAATTTATTATGGCAGGCACGATTGTTGTATTGACAGGAAGTTTGGTTTCAATACATGGACAGGCTGTTTCAATTTCAAAGGAAAAGCCGCTTGCCGGAATCACACTGTCATTAGATCATTATTGTGAAACTGTGATCGCTGATGCACAGGAAGATGCAGCACAGGCACAAAAAGAAGCACAAAATGTACAGACAGGTGCGGTCAATACAACACAGCAGTCTGCTGAGGTACAGGATGTAGCAGCAACGGCTGCACCGGATCAGACTACATTGACAGATCTTACTCCGCAGGCAACAAAAGAGCCGGAACAAAAGATTAAATTAAGTGCAAAATATAAGAATTTAGGTATTGTAAAAGTAGACACATATTTGAATGTCAGAAAGAAGGCAAGTGAAAACTCTGCTTTAGTCGGAAAGATGACAAAAAATACAGGATGCGATATCCTTTCGACGAAAAAAGGCTGGTCAAAGATCCGTTCAGGAAAAGTCAAAGGTTATGTCAAAACAAAATATCTGATACAGGGAGAGGCAGCACAGCAAAAAGCATTGAAAGTTGCTTCCTTAAAAGCAATCGTAAAGACAGAGACATTAAATGTACGTTATCTGCCAAGTACAGATGCACCGATCTATGATCAGTTATCAGAGGATGAAGATTATACGGTAGAAAAAGAAAATCTTACCGTTGAATATATGAAAAACTATGTCAAAAAGAAAAGCAGCAAGAATGCGACAAAAGGTGTAGATCTGGATGCAATGTATGATGACCTTTCTAACTGGGTCATGCTTTCGATCGATGATGAAAAGGTGTTTGTCAGCAAGGATTTTGTTTCGATCAAGTATAAGCTAAAGAGTGCAGTATCTTTCAAAGAGTCTGACAGCAGTTCTTCTTCTGATTCAGGTAATGGTTCTATGGTCAGCTATGCAATGCAATTTTTGGGGAACCGCTATGTATGGGGTGGTACAAGCTTGACAAACGGAACAGACTGTTCGGGATTTACAATGGGAATCTACAGACATTTTGGTATTTCGATCCCTAGAACATCTGCGGCGCAGGCATCTGCATCCCGTAGCGTGAAAAGCTCCGAGGTACGTCCGGGCGATCTGTTCTTCTATGGAAGCGGTCATGTCAGCCATGTAGCAATGTATATCGGCGGAGGAAAGATCATTCATGCAAGTAATGCCAGAGATGGTATTAAGATCTCAAATGCATACTACCGTAAGCCGTTAAAGATCGGACGTTTTTCATAAAAAGGATGTATTATTCCTGTATGTCACATAAGAAGGCAGATTTTTTTGAATGACAGGAATACAGACATGCTTTTGGCATATGGAATAAAATATGGTATATTTAGATACATCATAGGAAAATCCTGTGGTGTATCTTTTTTGTGGAATAGAAAATCCGTTGTTTCCTATAAAGCATAAAATGCTCTGTGAGGATGCAATTACCACACAGTGGAAAAACGGATCGTTATACATTTTAACGTTTTGGGAGGAAACTAAAATGCTTTTTAAAATCTTAGTTGGTATTCTTATATTTGTAATTCTTTTTTTGTTAAAAGGATTTTATGATCGGCAAAAGTATAAAGATAAGATACAATTTCTGTTAAAACAGGAATGGGGAATGGAAACAAGAGACGAATATAGCGATAAGATCTTTCGGAATATCTGCTTTTATCATGAACAAAAGAAAAAAGAGTCAGACATCGATGATATTACATGGAATGATCTGGAGATGGATCAGATCTTTATGTTATTAAATCATACCAGAACATCAGCCGGTGAAGAATACCTGTACCATTTGCTACGCAGCCCTCTTTATCAGGAAGAAGAATTAGATAAGAGAGAACAGTTGATCGAAGAGATCACAAAACAGGAAGACAAGCGTTATGATCTTGAAATGGCATTGTGTGATATTGGTAAGACAGACCAGATATCCGTGTATGAATTTTTAAGTTTGGCAAAAGAGTTAGATCAACTACAGGTAAAGCGTTTTCCGCATCTGATCGCATGTCTTGCAATGATTGGTTCTGTTGTGATGCTGCCGTTCTTTCCGTCAGAAATGATCCTTTTGCTGTTTGTTGTTATGGCGGTCAATGCATATTTTTATTATAAGGCAAAAGCAGAAATGACATCGTATCTGGCATTGTTTTCTTTTATTTTGCGAACGATCAAAAAATGTGATGCGATCAGTTCCGTTGATTTTGTGGCAGCAAAAAACGAACGAAGGCGGATGAAAGAGCTTGCAGGCAAGTTTCGGAAGTTTTCGAGATTTTCTTTTTTGGTATCCGGTGGAAGTTCGATATCAGGCAGTCTGTTTGATGCAGTCTTTGACTATGTCAGAATCTTGTGTCATGTCGATCTGATCAAAATAGGAACAATGATCAAAGAAGTTTGCAAATATGAGAAAGAATTATTAGAATTGTATGATATCATCGGCTATCTGGATGCGATCATCGCAATTGCCTCTTTTCGTGACAGTGTAGAAACATATTGTATTCCGCAATTTGAGATGGAAAAGGAGCATTCCAAGCAGCTAAAAATGCAAATGCTATACCACCCGTTGATCAAAAATCCGGTCAAAAATTCAATTGATACCGACAAAAGTATACTCTTTACCGGTTCCAATGCATCCGGTAAATCGACATTTTTAAAAGCAGTAGCGATCAATGTATTATTTGCACAGACGATACATACGGTATTGGCAGACGAATATTGTTCGTCTTTTTACCGGATCTATTCGTCGATGGCATTGCGTGATGATATTTTATCACAGGAAAGTTATTTCATCGTTGAGCTCAAATCCTTAAAACGTATTTTTACCAAAATACGAGAAGATGATGTTGCGGTACTTTGCTTTATTGATGAGATATTGCGAGGTACAAATACCGTTGAGCGTGTGGCAGCATCTTCACAGTTACTAGAAGAAATTGCTAAAAAGAATGCTTTATGCTTTGCGGCAACGCATGATATTGAATTAACGTATTTATTAGAAGATATATATCAGAATTGTCATTTTGAAGAAGTGTTACAGGATGGTGATGTTTCCTTTGATTACCTGTTAAAAGAAGGAAGAGCAAATTCGAGAAATGCGATAAGACTTTTAGAAGTGATCGGTTTTGATAAAGAAGTCGTAAAGCGTTCACAGCAAAGAGTCGATCGTTTCTTACAAAAAGGAATCTGGGAATAGCTTTTGTATAAAGTTATAAAACCGTGCAATACTAGTAGAAAGAGAGAAGTGCTAGGAAAGAAAGGTACGGTGAAAATATGAAACAGAAAACATCTTATTGGCTGGTCGCATTGTTGATGGTATGCAGTGTGGTTTTTGGCGGACTGACCGGATATTTTTGTGCGTTTTATCATGTGAAAAGCAGTCAAAAGACATTTGAAAAAGAAATGCAAAAGGAAATGACAGCTTCGATCGATGAAAATGTAAAGAAGGAAGCTTCGACAGCAGCAAAAAATGCGGTGAAAGAAAATATGAAGAGCATTCAGGCAGAAGCCTCAAACCAGAAGCTTAGTGTCGATACGGTCTATCAGGTACAAAAATATGATGCCGCCAGCAAACAGACTACAACGGAATATGAGACACTTCCCAAAGAGCTTGTAGGACTTGACCGTGACGAGACAGATGCATATTGCAAAAAATATATGAGCAGTCTGCCGGTGCAGGAATATTTAGATGGTTTGCAAAGCTTTGGCGTTGTTGCGTTTGCAAAAGACCGTCTGATCGTAAAGAAGATCTATGACAGCAGTAAAGTGACATATCGTTATTATCTGATTGCAATAGACGGAGAAGTTGTTGTATATTATGGAGATAAGAATACGATCTATGAATATACCGGGATCGAGACAAAAAATCTGACCACAGAAGAAAGAACACAGTTAAAAAAAGGCGTAGAAGTCAAAGATGAAAATGAGTTATATAGTATATTGGAAAATTATTCTTCCTGATGATGCAAAGCAGATGGTTCTTTTGCATAAAAGGAAAAAAATAATTTAACCATACAATTCATTTTATGATAGAAAAGAAAGTTTATATGCTAAAAACAATCTGATCATATATCTTTATGATAGAAAGAAAGGGAACAAAAGAAATGCGCAGTATAGAAGTGCTTGTTCTCGGAGGAGGAGCTTCCGGGATGATGGCAGCGATCATGGCGGCAAGAGAACATGCTCATGTGATGATCCTAGAAAAAAAGAACCGGCTTGGCAAAAAATTGTTAGCAACCGGAAATGGCAGATGCAATTTTACAAACAAAGTGCAAAAAAAAGAATGCTATCGTGGAAAAGATGCAAACTTTGCATGGAATGCCATGCAGCATTTTTCGGCAGAAGATGCGATTGAATGGTTTGACCAAATCGGTATCCTGGCAACAGATAAAAACGGCTATATGTATCCGGCAGCAAATCAGGCAACCGTGGTATTACATGCTTTAGAAAACGAATTAAAGCGTCAGAAAGTCGAAGTGAAACTCGAAGAAGCAGTGCTTTCGGTACAAAAAGATTCCAAAAGAAACGATGGCTTTGTAGTTACAACGGATCAAGACAGTTATATAGCAAAAAGAGTGATCGTTGCAACAGGCGGGATGGCTGCTCCGGTGCATGGAAGTGCGGGAGACGGCTATGAGTTTGCTGCGGCATTCGGACATCAACTGGTATTACCTGCCAGTGCATTGACTTCTATTGTATTAGAAGGCAACTTTATGAAAAAGTGGAGCGGTATCAGAATACAGGGAGAAGTTTTCTTATACGATCAGGATGACGAGCTGCTTGCTAAAGACCGGGGGGAGATTCAGATGGTTGCTTACGGAATATCAGGCATTCCGGTCTTTCAGGTCAGCCGTTTTGCTGCGGTCGAATTACAAAAGAAAAGAAAGCCATATCTTGTATTAGACAGTATGCCGGATTATTCCAAAGAATGGATCGTGAAACAGATTGTACGCAGGGCAGAATGGAATCCCAAACAGTCTTTTGGCGATCTGATAGAAGGACTGCTTCCTGATAAGCTTGGACTGGTTTTTTTGCAGCAATGTCATATTGATCCGGCAAGTAAAGCAGAACAGTGCCTGCCCAAGAAAATACAGCAGCTTGTCCAAAAGATCAAGCATAATGTCCTTACGATCAAAGAAGTAAGCGGCTTTGAAAAAGCACAGGTTACGGCAGGCGGTCTCGCAACCGGTCAGGTCGATCCGGATACCATGGAATCAAAATTATGCAAAGGTTTATATTTTACCGGTGAGCTTTTAGACATTGACGGAATCTGTGGAGGCTATAATTTGCAATGGGCATGGACATCCGGTTATCTGGCAGGAAAAGCCTGTGGGATGCTTCATAAAGAACGTAAAGAAGATAAGAAAGCATAAGTGAGGAATGACATGATACATATGAGTCAGGTAAAAGTTCCGGTCAAAGAACTGGTAAAAAAGGCAGAACCGGAATTGTTTTGCAAAGGAAAGATTGGAAAGGCAGAAGAAGAACTTGTCAAGAAGGCGGCTGCAAAGCTGATCAAAATGCCGATAGAAGAGATTACTTTTTTCTGTATTGAAAAAAAATCGATGGATGCACGAAAGAAAAACAATATCCAATACATTTATCGTGTCTCTTTATCAGGAAGCAAAGAACAAAAACGAGTGAAACAATATGGGAAAAATGATGTTTCTTATGAAAAAGATAGTGTAATAAAAAACATACCGGCAGATGAACGGTGCAAAAATGGCAGACAAAGCAATCAGACAAGTGATCCTAAAGAACAGGTGTTTCAGAATGGAAATGATACAAAAAAAACAGTGATCGCAGGTTTTGGACCTGCCGGAATGTTTGCAGCGTTAGAACTTGCAAGAGCCGGAAAGCAGCCGGTTGTTTTGGAACGAGGTCTTGAAGTTGAAAAACGACAGGATAAAGTAGATGCATTCTGGAAAGGAAAAGGTCTGG
>ERZ773252.4106-NODE-4106-length-10468-cov-2.030827_pt1 | contig 10468 bp, 7 predicted proteins | sample MGYA00580517_ERZ773252 | MGnify/ENA primary metagenome ERZ773252 (study PRJEB29015, sample SAMEA2737766) | human gut metagenome | biome: human gut; feature: human-associated habitat; material: faeces | place: China | collected 2012 ... | reverse complement strand
TACCACATCCCGGCGCTGATCCTCGCCCCCGGGCTTATCGAACCCGGAGTGGTCGACGGCATCGTCTCGCAGATCGACCTGATGCCCACCCTGCTGTCGCTGCTCAACATGAGCTACGACTCGCATTTCTACGGCCGCAGCATCTTCGACCCGGCATATGTCAACCGCGCGTTCATCGCCACCTATCAGGACCTCGGCTACCTCGAAGGCGACACCTTCACGATTCTGTCGCCCGTGCGCCGCTTCGAGCAGTACCGCGTGGTTCCCACCGAGGAGAATCCCCACCCCCTCGAAGCGATGGAGCGGAAGGACGCCGTGCAGGTCGACCGCGCGATCGGCTACTACCAGACCTCCTGCAAATGGAACAAGCGGTAGCGCTGCCGCCGCGGCACAAAAAAACTGCGACCCTTTTGGGTCGCAGTTTTTTATTGCTCAAACGCGGGATCAGTCACCTTCGTAATCATCGCCGCCGTTCTTCACGGGAGGCGTCAGCGACGAGGCGGGCGTATTGGCCCTGATCCACTCCTCGGAAAGCAGCGACTCGGGCGGGAAGCCGAGGTCCTCGATACGGCTCACCGAGATCTGGTACTGCGCCCAGTCCTCCGAACCTCCCGTGAAATCGCTCTTCTTCGCATAGATGCCGTAGATGCCCAGCACCGTACCCTCCGTGCCGTCCTTCGGGATGGGCTTCATGGCGAACTGGCTGTAACCGCTCGTACGGATGCCGTAAACGCCCGGGTCCGAAGTGTACTCCGCCGCATCGTTGTAGCTCATCAGCACCGAACCGTAGAGACGGATATTCTGCTCGCTGTTGTTGTAGGCCCAGCGATACCATGCGCCGAAGATGGGCGTTCCCCAGTCGGTCACGATCCAGCTCGGATAGGGATTCGCATTTCCGCCGTTTTTGAGGTTCGGAGGCGTCACGCCGTCCTGATTCTTCACACCCGCATAGCGGATCTTGATCTTGTTGAAACGCACCAGCCGGCCCAGATCGGCCTCGCCGAGCGACGTGTAGTTCGAACCGTCGACCTCCTTGATGTCCGAGTCGTCGAGCGTCGTGTATTCGCCGCGGAAGACGTTCAGGGCGGCGACCTTCGGGTTGTCGAGGTTCGAGTTGGCGTAGAACTTGTGGTTGCCGGCCGTGTTGATGCCGTCCGAGGGAGCGCCTCCGATCGAAAGCATCATGCGGTAGTTACCCAGATAGAGACCGTCGAGACGCACGTAGACCCACTGGCTCTTGATCGGCTTCGAAGCCAGGTCGAGCAGGAAGTCGAGATAAAGGCCGTTGTAGAGCTTCAGCTCGATACCGGCCGTGCCGTCGTAGATATAGAGCGACTTGTAGATGTTGCCCTGACGGTCGCTGCTGATCACCTTGCCCTTGATGTAGTATTTCGAAGCCTCGGGCCACTCCATGAGGCCGTCGAACTTGGCCTCCTCGGACGTGCGGGTTCCGAACTTGAGGGTCTTGGTCGTGGAGAAATTGTCGTTGGTTCCCGTATTGGAGATCGGACCAAATTTTTCCTTCACTTCGGCAATGGTGATCCGAGTAAGCCCCATTGCGGCCATATCGTCGTCCACATAGAGTTTCTGCGGAGCCGGAGAGTCGAAATCGTTGTAGCAGCTCACGGCCACCAGACCGACGAGAGCGGCCAATGCTATTTTAAGACTTTTCATAAATTATGCTTTGCGCGATTAGAAACGGAAATAGACATTCAGGTAATAGGTCGTACCGAACAGGTAGAAATACTTCGAGGGGAAGCGGCCGTAAATCTGCTCGCCGCCCTCGCCGCGGACCTTGCTCATACGCATCTGCTCGTAACCGCCCGTGCGGATGTCCTGATCGTTGAGGATGTTCTTCACCTCGAGGCTGAAGCCCAGCATGTAGACCCGGTGGATATACCAGTTCTTGCCGATATTGGCGCTCAACGTATATGCGCTGTCAAACTTCTCCTGCTTGCGGAGGGTCTTGATCGACGAGAGGGCCGATGCCTTCTGCGCATTGGTGGCCGTATTGGAAGTCAGCACATTTGTATAATACTTAATGGCGGTAGCCGTACGGTACATCGGGTTCATCGAAAGATAGATGTTGTCGTAGTAGTTGAAGTTCACACCGGCGAACCAGTTGCGCGGTCCGCGGTAATCGAGACCGATGTTGAAAGCCAGTTGCGGCGAGCTTTCCACATGATAACCGTCCCAGTTGACCTTATCTTTCAGTACGATCTTGTCCACGTTGTCAACCGTCTGCACGAAGTTGGGATTCGACGTATAGGTATAGTCGCCCCAGCTCAAGGCACCCACGACCGAGAGGCCGTTCCATACGGGAACCGAAAGGCCCAACTCAACGCCGTAGTAGCGTTTGTCGATGCCGCTCATGGCGAAGTTGGTGAACGAACTGCGGGTATCGTCGTAGAACGAGATGACCTTCGACTGGTCCTCGATCGTCGTATAGTATCCCGAAAGACGCGCCTTGATGTAGGGCAGGTTGAGGTTGTAGGTGAGGTCTGCGCCGAACACCTTCTCGGCCTTCAGCCCCGGCGTGGTCGTGTTGCGCGTACGGGGCGACACGAATGCCGTCGCGAACTTGGGCGCCTGCTGCATGTAAGCCACATTGGCCTCGATCGAATGCGCTCCAGAGAACTTGTAGCCCAGCGAAAGTTTCGCATCGTAGGTCAGGTAGTCGAGTTTCTTCGAATCGCCTTTCGAATCGTTGGGGAACAGACCCTTGCGCCACATGCCCTCGCGGTACATGTTCGAGTAGCCGACCGATCCGGAGACGCCCAGCGAGAAACCGCCGATGCCCCACGTGTAGTTGGCCCAGGTGCGCCCGGTAGTAGTAACCGTACTTGTCGCCGGCACGGGCAATGCGGGCGTGCCCCGTAGCCCAGTAGTAATCCAGGTCGTTCTGGTAAGCCTCGGCGCTGGCCATGTCGCGCTCGGCGAACTTGTCGATGTCATACCAATAGTCGCCGCCCAGCAGGTCCTTAACCTCCGAGTAGTAATTCGTGCGGTTGACGCGCAGGTTGGCGCCGCCGACGATGCGCATGTTGTGGCGCATGTTATGCTGCACATTGACCGCCAGGTTGTAGTCCAGCTGGTCGGTGTGACGCTCCTCGATCATGTAGTTCGAACGACTGTTATTACCCATCAGTTTGGACAGCACCGGATCTGTGTCGATATTCCGCATATTCGTCTGGAAGAATTTGTCGTAGTCGAGCATACCGTCCCACACGCCTTTCGCTATGGCGCCATCCATCGCGTAAAAATAGATCGTCTCGTCGGTGGTTATGCCCGGCACGATCTGCGTCTTATCCGAATTCGGCATATAGCGGTAGTAGTCGCCGCGGGGGTCCGCTCCGGCGTTCCACGTCAGGGCCGAATAGCCGTTCCTGCCGAAACGCAGCGACGTGGCGGCGTTCAGGCGCGTGTTCTCCGACATGTCCCACGTATAGTGGAGCATCACGATCGGCTCGTGGGTGTTGCGCACGCGCGAGTTGCGGAGCTTGCCGGCCTGGTAACCCACATTGGGGTTGTAGTAGTTGTTGCCGAACAGAGCGTAAGCCTCGTCGGTCGAAGCCTGCTGCGCGCCGCGCTCCGAAGGCGAAGCCAGCAGCGTCAACGCAAGGCGGTGGTTCTGTCCGAAAAGCTTCTCGGCCGAAGCGAAATAGGAATAGGAGTTGTAGTAAACGCCGTCCACATAGCCGTTGCCGCCCTGGCGGGTTCCCACCGAGAAGGCGTACGACCAGCCGTTGTCCAACTGTCCCGAGCCGTAGGAAACCATCGCACGGAAACGGTACATCTGGTTGCCGTTCGACACGCTCACGCGGAATCCCTTGCGCATCTGCGAGGCGCGGGCGTTGACGTTGGTCATGCCGCCGATGCCGCCGATGCCGAAATCCGACGCTTCGAGGCCCGTGTAGTTCTCCTGGTTACGCGTCGCGTCGTTCAGTCCGCTCCACAGCGACCAGGGACCGTAGCCCGTCATGGCGTCGTTGAAGCGGATGCCGTTCAGGTAGATGTCCGAGTACTGCGAATCGTAGCCGCGGACGTTGAAACGCATCTCGCTGAAACGGTACGATGCGATGTTGTTGAAGAGGTCCTTCGACGAAGAGAGCGACGAAGGCAGCGCCTGCGTGTCCGACGACGAGGAGTCGCTGTCGAATTCGGCGAAAACGGCGTCGTCCAGAACCGCACTCTGCCCCGACGGCACGATGATCACCGACTTGAGGTCCTGCACATGCTTATCGCCTACGCGGACCATCAGGTTGAGGTCCTCGAAGTCGGGCGTAGAGAAGAGCACCGTGTAGCTGCCCGCAGGAAGATTCTCGAAGATGAAGTTGCCGTCCTTGTCGGTCATGGCCGTCAGACCCAGCGATTCGATCTTCACCTGTACATTGCTCAAGGCCACGCGACCGTTGCGCGAAACCACCTTACCGCGGATGCCTCCGTCCTGCGCATAGGACGTGAAGGTCACGGCGGCGAGCATCAGAATAAGTAGAACTTTGAGTTTCATACAAATATTTTAGAGTGTTTATTTGGCGATGTAGATATATACGGGGAAGTGGTCGCTGAAACCGCCCTGGAAATCGTTGCCCACGAACGTACGCAGCGGATAGCCCTTGTACTGGCCCTCCTTCTGGATCATGTAGGGACGGCGGAAGATGCCGCCGTAGAACTTCGAGTTGCCGGCGGGCTGGATTTTCAGGCTGCCCGTGGAACCGGTGGCGAGGTTCTCCGAAACGATGATGTTGTCGAACAGGTTCCACTCGTCGCGGTAAGCCAGCGTGCCGTAACCCGCTTTCAGCAGGCCGATGAAGGGATTGAACATGTCGCCCTTGCCGACCTCCTTGATCTTGCCCTTGGCGTTGAGGCCCTCGACGATGCTGTCATCCGTGGCATCGTCGTTCAGGTCGCCCATGACGACCACCTTCGTGGCCGGGTTGGCGGCGGTCACCGAGTCGACGATGTGCTTCACCTGCTTGGCGGCAGCCAGACGCTTGGGGGCCGAAGCCTCCTTGCCGCCCAGACGCGAAGGCCAGTGGCTCACGAGGAAGAAGAACGGCTCGCTGTCGATCGTGCCCCACATCGTGACGAAATCACGCGTCCTGAAGTTGGGCAGTTCCGGCATCTTGAACGGAATGGCGGCACTTCCCTCCAGCTTGAAAACGTCGGGACGGTAGTAGAACGCCACGTCGACGCCGCGTGCGTCGGGCGAATCGTAATGCACGATGCGGTAGTTGCCGGGCGCGAGTTTCGGCTGCGCGATCACATCCTCCATCACCGAGCGGTTCTCGATCTCCGAAACGCCGATCACCACGGGATAATCCTTATCCTCGGCGGCGATGTCGAACAACACCCGTTCGAGGTTCCCGATTTTCCTGGTGTACTTGGCCGAGTTCCACTTCTTGGGTCCTTCGGGCGTGAACTCCTCATCGAGGACGCCGGGATCGTGAATGGTGTCGAACAGGTTCTCGAAGTTGTAGAAGACCACTTTGTAGGGCTTCTGCGCGAAGCATGCCACCGCGATCAGCGAGGCAAACAGTCCTGTCAAAAAGATTCTCTTCATAAACGATTTTTGTTGTTAAGGTTCAATTCATTGTATCATAATCCCTCCCAGTCGGCGAGGTTCTTCTGGCTTTTCACCGCATCGGCCACGGCCGGGTCGAGGTTGCGGAAGAACTTGAAGCCCGTCAGCTCCTCGATCTCCTTCACCGAACGGACAGCCGATTCGATCGACGTGGCGGCTCCGGCGTCATCGTTGGTGAACACGAAGCCGATGGCTTTCAGTTCATCCGCCTTGAATTGAGAGATCTGCCGGTTCTGGTTGCCCCGCTGGCGCAGCAGCACTTTCCAGCAATGCGACGGCACGGCGATCGGTCCGTTGGCATTGTCGATGGTCTTCGTGCTCTTGAAAGCGGCTCCCGTCACCACATAGAGCGTATCGTAGGTCTGCAAGCCGCCCCAGCCACGGACTTTACCCTCCAGCGAGGCCCAGATATTCTGATTCAGCGTGCTGTTCTGGGGCATCATGTTGGTGCCGTAGTAAGTCATCCGGTTCGGCTCGTAATTGTTGTAACGCGAAGCCTGCGGAAGCATGTGCCCGCGGTCGTAACCCCATGCACCGTAACCGCGGCCGTTGCCGCCTGTCCCGATGTATTGCTGGTCGCGGGTGGGAATCACGGGCAACTGGTCATTGGGATCGTAATTGAAATCGTTGACCCGGCTCAAAACGGGCGTTTCGTAGACCTTCTTGAAGATCGGATAAGCCACCCAATGCGAAATATGCCGGTCGACATCGTAGCATACCGAATAGTTGCGCAGTTTTCCGCCCGGAAAGAACTGATTGCTCACAAACGTCGCATAATAGGTCTTATAGATATAAGCGTCGTCGGAACGATATTCGGGCTGCTCGCCCCACGAACGGTCGTAGTCGATGAAGCCCGCGGCCCTCTGCGTCAGCGTCAGGGAGGTGGAATAACCGTTGGTATAGGTTACGTCGATCCGCGCCGTGCGGTCGTCGTCGGAATTGTTTTTGTCCAAATAGAGGTAGGCCGGGTCCCCGACGTTTCCGCCGGCGGAGGATACCTGCTTATTCAAATCGAACGAACACCACTCCGCATCCCCGCCCTGCGAGACGATCGTCGCCTCGAAGGTGATGCCCGACGGGCCTTGGGTCGAAATCTTGTTCGTTGTGGTTGAACTGCTCACGGTCTCTGCAACGAGCGTCGCGAGGGACTCCTTGTCGCCCCCGTCGTCCTTGTCGCCGCATCCCGCAAACAGGACAAGCATCGCCGACATCGTCACGAGCAGCATGCCTATCTGTTTAATTTTCAACATCATTCAGAATAAAGTATAACATTTGGTCCGCAGACCCATTTAGAAACCAAACTCTTGACGGGGTGTTATCCCCGCCAAGAGTGGTTGGTTTTACAAGTCGGTTTCCTCGACTGTTGTTATTTTGCCAGGAAGAATACAACACCGGCAACACCAGACGTATTCGTCGTCACATACGACCGAATATATTTCGACGCAGCTCCAGTCGATGTCATCATAATAGATGCAAATGCTTTTGCGGTTGCCTTAACACCATCAGTGTCATCAGTAAACGTCCAATAGTTATCGCCCGCAGAATCAGCCAATACAAGTTGATTCTTACCGGCAGCACCAACTGTCAGATATTTTTCACCATACTTAATATAATAAGCATTAGAAACACCGCTTACAGCTACAAGTGAAATCTCTGCACCTGCGGCATCATCAGCAACAAATGCACCCGTTGCCTCGGTATATGAATAAGGAACTGTCTCACACTGCTTTTTGGTAAGTACTCCTGTCCAAGTCTGATATTTACCATTAACAAGGCCTGCCAGATAGCCCGTTCCTTCTTTCAGATCGGCAACCTTTTCAATCTTCGCATAGCCAGAACCGCTCGTAGGCGCAGCCTGCTTCAGAGCAACCGTTGCAACCGTCGCACCGGCAACTTTGGCAACCAGATTGGCCGTATAGGCTGTCTTATCCGTGTTGTCGCCTTTCGCGCTTACGACGATGGTGTTATCAGTCTTGGCGCCGAGCGAGAACTTGTCGGCATTCGTACCCTCGATTGCGAACGTTACAGCCGAAGCCGTCGTGTTGGTAACCGTATAGTTGAGCGTTTGAGCCACGGGAGAGGTTGCAGCGAACTGCTGGGGAGCGGAGATTTCAACAATCGGCGTCGAAGAATCGACCGTCACCGACGTAGCCATCGTCTGGAGATAGTTGGCCGTACCGCCGAGCAGCCAGCCTTCGACAGTCACCGGTTTGCCATTAAACGACGCCCACTCCGATTTGCCATAGGCAACAGAGCCTTTCGTGGTCGTACCGGCGATAACGACATTGTAATAGTTGCCGCTGACAGTAAACTCACCGTTGTATTTCACATACTTGTACACTGCCTTATTTTCCAAGGCCGTTGCGATATAGGCCGTGACAGCCGTGCCGTCCATCACCTCGGGAGCAGGCGTGTTATAGCTGCCCGTGCCGGTCTTGGCGACCGAAAGACCCTCCTTGCCGAACTGAATGACGCCATTCCGCAATTCGGTCGTTCCCTTAACGGTAACGGCATCGTTAACAGCTACCGCAGGAGCCTCGCCAAGGAACGCCAGCATGACACCCGACGCATCGCCGATCAGGATACCCTGCGTGTGCATGGCTACGACCGTAGCGGCGACCTCGTAGTTCTTGCCGGCTCCGGCTGCGATAGCCTCGGCAACCGTACCCTTCGTATAATCCACCGAAGGAACGACGAGTTCCGAACCGTTGCCGCCTTCATAAAGTTTGAAGTCGTCGATACGCAGACCGTGGTTTTCAAGTCCTGCATAGCCGTCGAAACGAACCCAGATCTTATCGGTCGAAACACCGGCGGGCAGTTTGAATTCGGCGGTGCAGAGATACCAGTAGCCGGAAGCGACTTTTTTGACTTTCAGAGCAACGGGAGCATAGCTCGAACCATCGGTAGACACCGAGAACCGAATCGTTTCATCCGTCACATCGCCCAGCACTACGCCACCGGAATAGTTAACCTGCTGAGCGGCAGTAAACGTGAAGGTGAAGTTGGTGTTCGATGCGATATTGATGTCATTGATGTTGAAAACCGAAGTCGATTTGTTCATCGAAACATAGGGAGGACCCGTAACTACCGTCGTTTCATCCTCGGCAGGATCGAAACCCTTGCCGCTGTTGGCTACCGAAGCGCTGTTGCCGGTATAAGTAACGGCCTTCTGATCGAGCGAACCGCCGCGGGTCCAACCTTCGAACTTGTCCACATAAGGCCAGTAGCCATCGACTTTCTCGACCTTCGTGCCGCAGTTCTCGCTGTAAAGAGCGTTACCCGTCGGAACATCGCTGTCGCTCTGTACGACCGTGATCGTAGCCTCGTCCGTAAGCGGGAAGCCCTCGACCGTGGAGCTGGCGGTCAGAACAAGGATTGCGCTGCGCTCTCCCGAAGCCTGACCCAGCGTGAAGGTAAGCTGCGTCGTACCGGTCTTGCCCGACATCGCGCTGGGAGTAACCCACTGCGAATCCCCGGGGTTCTTGAATGTCAGGGTCCAGTCGCCTTTCGAAACGACCTCGACCGTCTGTTCGAGCTTGCCGCCCTCGAGTTTCCCGGCGACAGTCACCGACTCGCCGCCGTTCACGGTAATTTCGGGCATGCCCGAATAACCGCCCTCTTCGTCATCGTCCGAACATGCGCTAAAAGCCGTCACGGCCAGCGCTGCACAGAACAATGTCTTCCAAAAATTTACTACTTTCATAGAGTTGAGTGTTAGTTAAAAAATGTATTGTTTGTAGCCAAAATTCTTTAAATTCACTACATAATGACAATTATATTATGCCTCAAAGTTAAAATTATTTTCCGGACCTGCAAAGGTTTGTAACATTCTTTTAATAATCAGATCGGTCCGAATTGCAACCCTTTTCCGTCCGAACAGCAGTTCGCCGACGGGGACAGAAGACCCGGAACATGCGCTCGGGCATACTCCGGGTCAGCAGTATCCGCTCGATCAGCGTATTCTGTCGGCTGCGCGCACCAGCAGTTCGTCGCGGAAAATCGCACGGGCCGCCAAATAGGCAAACAGCAGGCAGACCAGAGGCAGCACAATGGCGGGCTTGAAGCCCTGCGTATGGAACGTCAGGTCGGAGAAGACCCGCCAGCTCAAAAAGTAATAGACGCCTTCCATCACCAGCGAGCCTAACAGCAACACCATTTCCACCACACAGAGGCGTATTTGCAGCAAACGGCGACGGAACAGGAAAATCGTCACCAGCGGCAGCGCGCAGGCCAGCGCCAGCAGGACGCCCATATAGACGGTGGACTGGACAAGCTCCCCTTCGGCGGTTTTCAACCCGAAGGCGTAAAGCCCGAACTCGCCGGCGTCACCCGCAAACCACGCCAGCCCCGAAAAGAGCGTCACGGCCATAAGCGCCGCAATGATCAGCAAATAAAGCGTTTGGATTCGTTGTATCATCATTTACAAAGTTTTGTCGATCAGGTATTTGTTCCGCTCGGAAGACCCTCTGTTGATCAGCTCGCCCAAAAATCCGGCCAAAAACAGCTGAACGCCGAGAATTACGGCCAAAATCGCCAGATAAAACAGCGGCTGGTCCGTAACCGCCCGCAGGGGCAGGGCGCGGCTCTGCTTCCAGAGCTTCTCGGCGATGATCCACACCGTCGTGCCGCCGCCCATGAGGAACATCAGCGTTCCGAGGCTGCCGAAGAAGTACATCGGCGAACGCCCGAAATGCGTCATAAACAGCACCGTGATCAGGTCCAGATACCCTTTCACCGTGCGTTCGAGGCCGAATTTCGAACTGCCGTACTTGCGGGCGCGATGGTCGACGACCTTCTCGCCGATGCGGCCGAACCCGGCCTGCTTGGCCAGGAACGGAATGAAGCGGTGCATCTCGCCGTAGACCTCGAAGGCCTTCACCACCT
>ERZ773252.4103-NODE-4103-length-10471-cov-4.967358_pt1 | contig 10471 bp, 7 predicted proteins | sample MGYA00580517_ERZ773252 | MGnify/ENA primary metagenome ERZ773252 (study PRJEB29015, sample SAMEA2737766) | human gut metagenome | biome: human gut; feature: human-associated habitat; material: faeces | place: China | collected 2012 ... | reverse complement strand
GATAAATTCCCTCATCCAGTTTACGTCCGCTGGAGAAATATACCACTCGTGGAGTCAGATGTTTTCCAAACTCACGCAGAACCTCATCTTCATAATTCAGCACGCATACATCTTCTGTACCCTGATTCTCAGTGATCAGTTCTTTCACACGTATATACTCTTCCATTGTATGATGACGGTTCAGATGGTCCTCTGTAATATTCAGGATTGCAGATACCTTTGGTGCAAACTCATCAATCGTTTCCAGCTGAAAACTGCTGATTTCTGCAACAGTTACAGAATTTGGCTTCATCTCCAGTGCTTTGGAAGTATATGGGGTTCCGATATTGCCGACTACAAAAACAGACTCACGTGCATCCTGCATAATTTTTCCAAGAAGTGCTGTTGTAGTAGTTTTTCCGTTTGTTCCTGTGATGGCAAGCACTTCACCGTCACCTACTCTGTATGCCAGTTCCACCTCTCCCCATACCGGAAGCCCCTGCTCATAAAAACTCTTTACAAGTGGAAGATCTGTCGGCACTCCGGGGCTTAAAACTACCAGATCAAGACTGTCCTGTACTTCTTTCGGAAGTTCTCCTGCATATACAGTGACCGGATATGTCCCATTTGTTTTATGTACAACTGCGTCTTTATCTGTTTCGGCATTTCCGTCATAGATAACCGGAAATGCTCCTACCTTTGCCAGAAGGTCAGATGCTCCGATTCCGCTTTTTCCGGAACCGAATACAAGTACCTTTTTTCCCTGTAATTCCATAATAATTTTCCTCCCTTTTATCAGCATAACGCTGAAATCTGCTTAGCCAAAATCTTATAGTGCCAGCAGTGCGACCATACACATAACCGCTGTAATAACTGAGAATACCGCAACTACACGTGTTTCAGACCATCCGCATAACTCAAAATGATGATGGATCGGTGCCATCTTAAAAATACGCTTTCCATGTGTTGCCTTGAAATAAGTTACCTGAATGATAACGGAAAGTACTTCGATCAGATAGATCAGACCCACGATCAGGATAAATAACGGCATCTGCATCACATAAGCCGTACCTGCAACAAAACCGCCCAATGCCAGAGAACCTGTGTCTCCCATAAACACTTTTGCCGGATATACATTAAACAACAGAAATCCCATCAGACCTCCCACAACTGCACCTGTAATCGGCTCGATCCCCGATTTCATTCCAATAGAAACTACTGTAAAAAATACTGCAACGATCAGAGTCACACTGGAAGCAAGACCATCCAGACCATCCGTAAAATTAACTCCATTCACAGTACCGATCACAGCAAAGAAAAGAACCGGAACTGCCAGCCATCCAAGATTCAGGAAATGTCCGCTCCAGAATGGGATTCTCATAGTCAGTGAGATATCTGTATACTTAACAATATAAAATACAAAAATCGCAGTCAGAACTACCTGAAGTAAAAATTTCTGCCATGGCAGCAGTCCATCTGAGCGTTTCAGCACAACCTTCAGATAATCATCCAGAAATCCGATAATTCCAAATCCAAGAGTCAGGAACAGTACCGGAATGATCTTCGGATAATCCCCTACATAAAATAATGCAGTTATCGCTGTGGCGATCAGAAAGATCACTCCACCCATTGTAGGTGTTCCTGCTTTCTTTAAATGGGACTGTACGCCCTCTGTTCTTTCTGTCTGGCCCATCTTCAGTCTCCGAAGAAAAGGAATGATGACCGGTCCTAATACAACGCTGATTGCAAAAGAAATCAGCACAGGGATTACAACTTGAAATTCCATCTTACACCTCATTCATTCTTTCGTTTTTTCCTGAAAGTTTTTTACTTTCAGATTTCTTTTAGTATAAGGCTTTTTTGCTTATTTATCAACCCTGCCTGCGGAATTTCCCTAATTGCCTTCTGCAGAAAAATCAGAAACATCACTTTTTTCAATTCCAAGATATGGCAGGATATTCTCAAAAATACCACGTATCACAGGTGCAGCTACTGTCCCTCCATAATAGATTCCTTTCGGATCATGAATAATACACAGTCCCAGTATCTGCGGATCTTCTGCAGGTGCAAATCCCAAAAAAGAGGAAATATAACGATTTGCACTTCTTGGCAGTGTCTGAGAAGTGGCAGTTTTCCCACCGATGGCATATCCTTCAATTTTTGCATTTTTTCCGGAGCCCTGAGATACTACTGTTTCCAGGATTTCTCTTATTTCCTTCGAAGTCTCTTCAGAGACAATTCCTTCCTTTACCGGAAAAATCAGTTTCTCACCCTCTGTTCTGTCAGGATTTAACACTGCGACTCCAAAATGCGGTGTCACCCGTCTGCCTCCGTTTATAAGTGAACTTACTGTTGCAGCCAGCTGAACAGGCGTAATCTGAAAAGACTGTCCAAAAGAAACCGTTGCCAGTTCCACTTCTCCCATATTTTTCTTCTGATGCATAATAGTTCCTGCCTCTCCCGGAAGATCTGTCCCGGTTTTATCCAGAAGTCCAAACTGTCTGAAATACTTATAATAACGTTCTACCCCAAGGCGAAGCCCCACCTCTATAAACACAGGGTTACAGGAATTCTGTGCACCTTCCACAAAATTCTGGGATCCATGTCCTGTTCTTTTTGCACAGTGGATTCTGCGATCCTCCACCACTTTATATCCGGGACAATAAAAACGGTCCCCAGGTGAAACAACACCAGCCTCCAGTCCGGCTGCCATGGTGATGATTTTAAATGTGGAGCCCGGTTCATAAGTATCATTCAGGCAGGGATTTCTCCACATCTGATTCAGTAATTCCTGCTTTCTTTCTGTATTTGTTTTTCCTGATGCTGTCTGCACTGCCAGTTCACTTTGTTCATTGTGATCTTCCGACGGTATTGTTATCCCGGATTCATTTAACTGCATATTCAGATCATCTGTCAGGGTAAAAGGATCATTCAGGTCAAATTCCGGCACATTGACACATGCATATATTTCGCCGTTCTGTGGATTCATCAGCAGGATAGATACACGTTCTGCCTGCTTTTCCTCCATTACTTTCAAAGCTGACTGCTGCGCAAATTCCTGAATATTTACATCAAGGCTGATCATCAGGCTTTTCCCCTCTATCGGTTTTTCCCTTGTCTCACCCAATTTATCAATTTCCACACCCCTGGCATCTGTTGTTGTCAGGATTTTACCCGGCTGTCCCCTCAGGATTTCTTCATATTTCACTTCCAGACCGATAATTCCCTGATTATCACCTCCCGTAAAGCCAATGACTTTTGAAGCCAGACTTCCACATGGATAGTAACGCTTATAATCCTCATCAACTTTCACCCCTGCCAGACTGCACTCTCTTATCTCATCACCTGTACTTTTTTCCACATTTGTCTTTACTATTTCTATGGAAGAGATTTTCTCCACTCTTTTTCTCACTTCTGCCTCATCTATTTTCAGTTTTTCAGACAGCAGGGCGATTACTTTTTCAGGTTCTTTAATCTGACTGTGGATCACAGAAATTGTACATACCGTCCTGTTTGATGCCAGAACTTTTCCCTTTGCATCCAGAATCTCTCCTCTGGCCGCTTTGATCTCTCTCTCTCTTTCGTGAAGTTCTTTTGCTTTCTTATAATAATAGTCTGATCTGAAACACATAAGATATACCAGTCTTCCGATAAGGCCTGTCATCATTAAAATACAGCAGAGTAATCCCACCCATATTTTTCTCTTGTGAAACGTCATATTTTTTTTCATAAAAAAAGCTCCGCAGAGATTGTCATAACAATATATGACCATTCTCTGCGGAGCTATAACTATACGTTTTTATTCCAGACCTGCTTCTTCATTGGTAATACCGTCTGTCTCTTCGTCATTATCCTCAGTCGTCTCAGCTTCATCATCCTCCAGAGGTGCAGGTGCATCAGGATTGGATACTGCATCTCCTGAAGAATCTGCATCCGTACTTCCCGAAGCACTGACAAGATTTGTAGACATCTTATAATTGCCTTCCTCATCCAATATGTGATCTCCATTGGCATCCAGCAGATATCCGTTTTCATCAATCCGGTTTCCATCCCAGTCTATCAGATTGCCATCTGCATCCACCAGATTACCGTCACTGTCAAGTTCACTGTCCGATATGGAAGTACTCTTTAAATGTCCCTTAAACCCTTCCCACAATTCTGTCTCCGGCACTGTTCCATCTTCAGATTCATCCGGCACTACATTCAGATACGGAAGAAGCTCCGAAAGGATTCCCTGTGCAATATACTGCGGATAAGTACTGTTTGCCTGATCCTCTACATTCGGTTCATCTACAACTACATAAATTACCACAGCCGGGTCATCTACAGGAGCAAATCCAATAAAAGAAACCAGATATTTTCCGTTTCCTCGCGGGTATTTCTCCGCTGTACCTGTTTTACCGCCTGAACTGTAACCCTGCACTTTGGAATGACGGCTGGTACCCTGCTGTACACTCAATGCCATATAGCTTCTGATATCACTGGAAATCCTGGAGGAAATCGTCTGCTTCAGAAGTATCGGCGAGATTGTTTTTACAGTTCCGCCATTACTGTCAAGAACCTTTGTCACAAGATGCGGCTGATAATAATATCCGCCATTGATAACGGAACTCATCGCATTGATTTCCTGGATCATGGTACAGGTAAAACCCTGTCCAAAAGCAGAACATGCAAGTTCTGTTTCCCCCATACTGTCCTTAGTATGGATAATACCTGCGCCTTCATTCGGCAGGTCAATCCCTGTCCTTGTTCCGAAATTAAACAGACTCTGTGCTTTGATAAACTGAGTAGCTCCCATCTTGGCACCAATCTGCATCATTGCATCATTACAGGAGTTTGCAATTACCTCTCCCAGTGTCTCTGTGCCATGTGCGCTCGGATAAACCGCACACTTGATCATAGTATCTCCAAAAGTCTGCGATCCATCGCATACAAATGTATCTGTTTCCTGTATCGCACCCTTTTCCAATGCAGAAGCCATGACGATCGGCTTTACAACAGATCCCGGCTCATAGGCATCTGTGACGCAGAAATTACTCCACATACCATTCAGAGCCTCCACTGTTTCCACATCATTCATCGCTTTGATTTCATCTTCTGTATATACAGCGGAAAGATCTCTCGGATTATTCAGATCATAACGGTCACCACCATCCATGGCAATAATCTCACCGGTGGACGGATTTTCAACAATGACACCTATATTCTTGGCCCCCATTGCCTCTTTAAATCCATTAACATATTTCTCAACAATCTGCTGTGCACCGATGTCAATGCTGGTCTGAATGCTTTTTCCATTCACCGCAGCAATAATGGTCTGCTCCACATCTGAATCATCATTGATATACCCATACTGTCTTCCGTCTACGCCTGTCAGTGTGCTGTTATAGTACCCTTCCAGTCCGATATCTGCCACATCTCTGTCCAGTGCAAAACCAATTGTATCGCATGCTGTTTCATTAAACGGGTAACTTCTCAGATAATCCTCTTCAAACCAGACGCCTTTGATATTTGCCCGTTCCTTTGCCTGCGCTTTAGTAAGACCGGAATCTTCATCCTCTGCCTTATATTTTTCAAATTCTTTCTTTTTGTCCATAGACAGCTGTTTTGTCAGTACCTGATACTGACTCTGGCTGGTTCTTGAATCGGCCAAAAGAGAACGCACTGTTTCTTCATCAATCCCCAGCACCTCATTTAAGGCACGTATTGTTGGCTCTACATAGTCCTCATCTGAATTTACAGTTTTACAGTCCAGGATCACATTATAAACTTTATTGCTGGTAGCCAGTATATTTCCGTTCTTGTCATAAATATCGCCTCTCTTTGCCGGCAGTACCTGGCTCTCATATTTCTGCTGTGCCTGACTTAACACCTGTTTTTTGTATTTGCTTCCACTGGTAGCATTAATATAAGTAATTCTCAGCACTAATATTACCAGAAGCAGTAACACAATTCCAAACAATATCAGCAGCTTTTCTTTCATGTTTTGATTTATTTTTCTCTGTGGTCTTCTTCGACTCTTTCTTCCCGTATTGCTCAATTAATCACCTACTTTGAATCTGGTATATCCTGATACTGTCTTACATAGCTGTTACCCGATGTAGAATAGGTTACTGTCTGATCATCTGACGGATATTTCATCCCCAGTCTCCCCAATGCAGTCTGCTTGATCTTATTCAGATCCACATTTGATGTCACCTGGCTGTAATATGCATCATTGTCTTCTTTTAAATCTGCCAGTTCCTCCTCAAGAGATGCAACTGTACTCATCTTTGCGGTAATCTCTGATTTGTAACGAAGATATTTCACAGAGCAGAATAATATCGCCACACATACAACTGCCAGAAACGCTACAAATCCCCAGTTCATTGCAGTCGCCTTCTGCCTGTTCTTCTGTGCTTCTTTACTCAACTGATGTTTCTGCCTTGGTACCTGCGCAGGACTCGCCTGCACTCTTCGGTTTCGATTGGTCTGCTGCCTTCCCGGATTCTGTCTTCCCGGCTGCCTCTTTCTCTCCGGAACTTCTGCAAGACGTCTGACCGTATTTCCGTCAACATACATTCCTCTGTTTGTTCTGGCACTGGTTCTGCTTCTTCTTGCTGTTTCACTCCTGGTCGTTCTCGCCATTTCATGCCTCTCTAATTATAATACTCTCTCAAAAATCCGAAGCTTTGCACTTTTGGAACGCGGATTCTCTTCCATCTCTGTCTCCCCCGGAAGAATCGGCTTTCTTGTGATCACTTTTCCTTTGGATTTCTTCCCGCATACGCATACAGGAAAATCTGAAGGGCAGGTACACGGATTCTCATTTTTTCTGAAAATCGTCTTTACAATTCTGTCCTCCAGAGAATGAAAAGTGATAATGCAAAGTCTTCCGCCATCATCAAGGATATCGATCATTCCATCCAGAGAATCCCGCAGCACATCGAGCTCTCTGTTAAGCTCAATACGGATTGCCTGAAAAGTTCTCTTGGCCGGATGTCCTGACTTCACCTGCATCTTCATGGGAATGGATTCTCTGATGATCTCTGTCAGTTCTCCGGTGGTTGTGATCGGTTTCACCTGTCTGGCGGCAACAATATGTTTTGCAATATTTTTTGCAAATTTATCTTCACCGTAATCACGAATAATACGGTATAATTCTTTTTCTTCATAGCCATTGACAATATCGCCGGCTGTCTGCGTCTGGCGCTGGTCCATGCGCATATCGAGCGGTGCATCTACCCTGTAGGTAAAACCGCGTTCTTCATTGTCAAGCTGATAGGAAGATACTCCAAGATCAAGGAGAATCCCGTCGACTTTATAGATGCCTCTTGCTGCCAGTTCCTGTACCATGTAACAATAATTGCTGCGAATGATCGTCGCCTGTTTATAGGGGGCTAACCTCTCACTCGCAGCAATTATCGCATCCTGGTCTTGATCTATGCCAATAAATCTCCCCTTGGCAGAAAGTTTCCTGCATACCTCACCGGCATGCCCTGCACCTCCTAAAGTACCATCCACGTAGATTCCGTCCGGTTTGATATCCAAACCTTCAATGGTCTCTTCCAGTAATACAGATTTGTGTTTAAATTCCATCTCCGTCTCCTGTCTGGATTTACTTTGCAAGATACTTCAAACGAGACCTGTCAGATTGTGATTCCCATGTCCTGCATGCTCTCTGCAATGCTGTCCATGTCATCATAATCACAGATCTCATTCCATTTTTCTTTGCTCCAAACTTCAATTCTGTTCAGATTACCTGTCAGAACCACATCTTTCTCCAGACCGGCAAATTCGCGCAGTGTCTGCGGTACAAGGATTCGTCCCTGCCTGTCCAGTTCACATGTAGTTGCTCCAGCTACAAAGAATCGTGAAAAAGTTCTGGCATTTTTATTTGTAAGTGGTAAAGATCTGAGCTTCATTTCAAAGGATTCCCATTCATCCATCGGATAAATGTAAAGACAGCCATCAAGCCCTCTTGTCAGAACAAACTCTTCCCCTAAGAGCTCCCTGAATTTAGAAGGAATGATCAGACGCCCCTTCGCGTCGATCGTGTGGTTATACTCTCCCATGAACATGTTACTCACCTACTCTCGCAAAATCTGAATCTCCCCTTCAGATTTCTCAGGTGGTAATGGACTCTGCCGTTATTCCCCACTCACCACCACTATTCACCACTTTCTACCACTTATGTGCTTATTCTAAACTATTTAGGCTGAAAAAACAAGGGGGAGAAAAAGATTTTTAAAATTTAGAACTCTGTTAACATTTATGAAACAACCTTATTTTTACGAGAAAAATGGGCTTTTATACACAAAAAGTGGGTTGAATTTCCACTTTCAACCCACTTATCTTTCAGATATATGTTTTTTTACTGTTCTTCTTTTGAATTTGTGGGAGAATTTCCCACATCTGGCTTTACCTGTTCATCCATCTCCGGCCGGATTTCCGGTTCCGGTTTCATTTCAGAAGTCTCAGGAAACATCTGTTTTTCTTTCACTGACTCATCCAGAAATCTTTTTTTCCTCTGCCGGCGTATAGTATCTCTTTTCTGTGCCATCACTCTGCGTATGATCACTACAGGCATAAAAACAGCAAATAATATAGCGGAAATTACCAGCGAAATCCCCACTTTTGTCCCCGGAATATAAAGCTTATCTGTTCTGAACCATTCAAAGAAAAACCTTCCCAGACCATAACCTGCCAGATAGATCATAAACAATTCGCCTTCATATTTCTTTTTTCGGCGCATGGCCATCAACAGCAGAAATAACAGCAGACACCACAGACTTTCATAAAGAAAAACCGGCTGAACCTGAATATATGAAATCCCATTTATGGTCAGCAGATTATCTCTCATTGCTCCCGAAACTTCTCCTGACCGTACAGCTGAAACCGGTATCTGCATTGCCCATGGCAGATCTGTATATTCTCCGAAAGACTCTCTGTTAAAAAAGTTGCCCCAGCGCCCTATAGCCTGTCCCAGAAGTATTCCGGGACACGCAATATCGGCACTCTGCCAGAATGACGTTTGGGTAATCCTGCAAAATACCGCTGCCGCAAGAAATCCAAAGAGCAGACCACCATATAAAGCGTAACCGCCATTTCGAAAGTCCAGTATGGCATTCAGATTTTCTTTATAAAATCCCCATGAAAAAGCCACATAAAATAATCTGGAACCTGCCACTGAAACCAGCAGGGAGATAAGCATCATATCGAGATACCTGTTCTGATCTTCCCCATTTCGTTTCGCTTCAAGTGTCACAATTTCCATTCCAAGAAGAGCACCCACAGCAATCAGTACTCCATATATGGTAAATTCCATTCCAAATATCTGAAATGAGCGCGGCACATAATCAAAGACCAGGCCAGGTCCCGGAAAACGTATCGACATTTCCATAAATCACCTGTTCATCATACATTGAATCGGAATAAGATCACATCTCCATCCTGTACAACGTATTCTTTACCTTCCATTCTTACAAGACCTTTCTCTCTGGCACCTGCATAGGAACCACAGTCCAGAAGATCCTGATAATTTACAACCTCAGCTTTGATAAATCCTCTTTCAAAATCTGTATGGATCTTACCTGCTGCCTGCGGAGCCTTTGTTCCGATTTTAATCGTCCATGCTCTTGTCTCATCCTCACCTGAAGTAAGGAAACTCATCAGTCCAAGGAGATGATAGCTTGCTTTTACAAGTTTCTCAAGTCCTGATTCTGTCAGTCCCAGATCCTCCAGGAACATTTTCTTCTCATCATCATCCAGTTCAGAGATCTCTTCTTCGATTTCTGCACAGATAACGAAAATCTCACTGTTCTGCTCTGCCGCATATTTGCGCACTGCCTGTACATGGCTGTTGCTTTCACCGTCATCAGCCAGATCTCCTTCTGCTACGTTTGCTGCATAGATCACAGGCTTCCAGGTAAGCAGATTATAAGTAGACATCCAGGCTTCTTCATCTTCATTTTCCATTTCCATAGTGATTGCCATCTTGCCATCTTCCAGATGTGTTTTTACCTTCTGAAGGAAATCAAGCTCCTTGGCAGCCTCTTTGTCCATGCGTGCTGTTTTTGTAACTTTTGCAATTCTTCTCTCAAGGATCTCAAGGTCTGAGAAGATCAGCTCCAGATTAATAGTTTCAATATCACGGATAGGATCAATACTTCCATCTACATGGATAACATTGGAATCTTCAAAGCAGCGGACTACATGAACGATTGCATCTACCTCACGGATATTTGCAAGGAACTGGTTTCCAAGGCCTTCTCCTTTGGATGCTCCCTTTACAAGTCCTGCAATATCTACGAATTCAATTACAGCAGGTGTCACTTTCTTGGAATGATAAAAATCTCCAAGAAGCTTCAGTCTCTCATCCGGCACTGTAACAACACCTACATTGGGGTCGATCGTACAGAATGGATAGTTTGCTGATTCTGCGCCTGCTTTTGTAAGTGAATTAAATAATGTACTTTTTCCAACATTCGGTAATCCGACGATTCCTAATTTC
>ERZ773252.4088-NODE-4088-length-10493-cov-12.075206_pt1 | contig 10493 bp, 6 predicted proteins | sample MGYA00580517_ERZ773252 | MGnify/ENA primary metagenome ERZ773252 (study PRJEB29015, sample SAMEA2737766) | human gut metagenome | biome: human gut; feature: human-associated habitat; material: faeces | place: China | collected 2012 ... | reverse complement strand
GATACTCCTCCGTGAAGCTCTTCATAATGCTCTTGGCATCGCCTTCCTTCAGGAAGGTCAAACGCGCCGTGTCTTCGGAGCAGAAGAAGATGTCCACATAAGGCAGAATGGATTCGATGCATTCCTTCGCCTCAGCGCCGGTCCACAAGTTCCCACGGAAGTTCACATCGAAGGAGATGATGGCCCCCTGTGCTTTAAAGCGCTTGATCATCTCAACAGCGGTAGCTCTCAGTTCCGGACTGAGAGCCAGTGTGATGCCGCTGGTATGGAAGCAGCGGGTATCGCTGTAGATCTTGTCATCATAGTCATCAACGGTCAGCTTGTTGATGGAGGTATTCTTACGGTCATATACAATACGGGGCTTTCTGGGGTAAGCACCATTCTCATAGTAGTACACGCCCAATCTGGCATCCTTGTCATCATCGTATACCAGATAGTCATCGCTGACACCGCAGAGACGTACACGGTTCTTGATATATACACCCAGGTCATTGGCCGGAAGCTTGGAAATGATACCGCAGCGCAATCCCAGCATTGCCGCACCGGTAATGGCATTCAGTTCTGCGCCTCCTGCCTGCTTGCTGAAGCTGTCGCCTCTGGTAATACGCTCATTGTCGGGCGGTGATAATCTCAGCATGATCTCTCCCAGGGAGAGCAGGTCAAATTCCTTCTTCTCAGTCAGTTCCATAATATAAACTCCCATCTGCATATTTTGCCAAATGCTTTATCAGAATTTCACCGTTACTCCTTACAGTGCAGCGTTGAAACCCCTTACATTTTTTCTTTACATTTGTACTATATCACATATACACAGCCCCGGTAAAGACACTGGACATTAATTAAAAATTTAACGAATCCACATATTCAAAATAGTCATCCTCGCTGGCAAATAAGATATATTCATTCTCCACATATCCCATATATCCGCAGGCAGTCACATATCCTTTCATAAAAATACCTCCTTATCAGAATCCTTTTGTTCCCTGTTCTGATAAGAAGGTATCATTTTTAAAGTCCCATAAAACTCTCTTAATTATTCTGAACCGGCTCTGTTTCCAGCACCAATTCTTTCATTTCTTCCAATAATTCCTCGGTTCTGCCCATCAAAAGCTCCGCATCGGTCTCCACCAGTCCCGTCTTTTTATACTTATAGGTAAAAAACGGATTGCCGTAAGCAGTAAAGCTTAATTCATCCTTATGCTTTTTCAGGAAATCCGGAATCTTGCGGGGATCGATCTTCGCATCCGGCCGGAAGTTGAAGGTAATGCGTTCGTTCTTGCCCTTGATCTCCGTCATGTCCAGACCGTGGGCCGCCATACGGATCAGGGCGATCCGCAGCAGATTGTCCACTGCCTTGGGGATGTTGCCGAAGCGGTCCAGCAACTCATCCTTCATGTCATCCCGTTCTTTTATCGTCTCGATGCCGGCGATCCGTTTGTAAATATCCAGCTTCTGTGTCTCGTTGACAATGTATTCCGCCGGAATGTAAGCATCCACATCCAGATCGATCACCGTAGCGAAATCCACTGCCGTATGAATGCCCTTCAGGTTCTGCACCGCTTCGTTCAGCATCTTGCAGTACAGGTCATATCCCACGGCCTCCATATGTCCGTGCTGACTTAATCCCAGCAGATTACCGGCGCCGCGGATCTCCAGATCACGCATGGCGATCTTGAAGCCGCTGCCCAGATCCGTAAATTCCTTGATGGCCGCCAGCCGCTTTTCCGCCACTTCTTTTAACATCTTATCCCGCTTGTACATCAGAAAAGCATAGGCATTCCGGTTGGAACGCCCCACACGGCCTCTGAGCTGATACAGCTGGGACAATCCCAGATTGTCCGAATCGTGGATGATCATGGTGTTGACATTGGAAATATCCAGTCCGGTCTCTATGATGGTGGTGGACACCAGCACATCGATCTCTCCGTTAATGAAATCAAACATGATCCGCTCCAGTTCGTGTTCCTTCATCTGTCCATGGGCGTATGCAACGTTGGCTTCCGGCACAAGCTTTGCGATCTGTGCCGCGATATCCGCAATATTGTTCACCCGATTGTAGACATAGTAGACTTGTCCGCCCCGGGCCATTTCCCGGACAATGGCCTCTCTCACCAGTTCGTCATTGTATTCGCAGACAAAAGTCTGGATCGGCAGTCGGTCATTGGGGGCCTCCTCCAGCACGCTCATATCCCGGATACCGATCAGGCTCATATGCAGTGTCCGGGGAATGGGGGTTGCCGTCAGGGTCAGCACGTCCACGTTTTCTTTTAATTTCTTGATCTTCTCCTTATGGTCCACACCGAAACGCTGTTCCTCGTCAATGATCAGCAGACCCAGATCCTTGAACTTCACATCCGCAGATAATACTCTGTGGGTACCGATCACGATATCCACCATGCCCTTTTCCAGATCCTTCACCGTCTTTTTGATCTCCGATGGCGTACGGAAACGGCTCATCAATGCGATGTTGATGGGAAAATCCTTCATTCTCTGCACAAAGGTGTTGTAATGCTGCTGTGCCAGAATGGTGGTGGGCACCAGATAGACCACCTGTTTTCCCTCCTGCACAGCCTTGAAAGCGGCCCGGATGGCGATCTCGGTCTTGCCGTAGCCCACATCTCCGCAGATCAGGCGGTCCATGATCCGATGGCTTTCCATATCCGCCTTGGTGTCCGCGATGGCATTCAGCTGATCCTCTGTCTCTTCAAAGGGGAACATTTCCTCGAACTCCCGCTGCCACACCGTATCTTTTCCAAAAGCATAGCCCTCGCTCTGCTGTCGGACAGCGTATAATTCCACCAGATCCTTCGCCACGGCGCTGACGGCACTGCGTACCTTCGTCTTGGTGTGTTCCCATTCCTTGCCGCCCAGTTTGTTCAGCTTCGGCTTCTTCGCTGCATCGGCGGAGGCGTACTTCTGGATCACATCCAGTCCGGTGGCCAGAATGTACAGATTGCCGCCGTCCCGGTATTCGATCTTGAGGTAATCCTTGACGACCTTGTCTACCTCTACCTTCTCGATGCCCTTATAGATGCCCAGTCCGTGGGTCTCATGTACCACATAATCCCCGATCTTCAGGTCGTTGAAATCATTGATCTTCTGCCCCTGATAGAGCTTTTTCTTCTTTTTCTTACGCTTCTCCGCTCCGAAAATATCACTCTCGGACAGCACCACGAATTTCAGCCAGGGATACTCAAAGCCCTTGTTCACATGCCCGTAATAGGTCAGGATCTCTCCCGGCTGTACTTCCCTCATGGGGTCTTCTGTGTATACTGCTGTCAGTCCGGCATCCTCGGTGTTCCGCAGATCCTCCGCCAGACGTCTGGCTCTGGTACGGGAACCGGACAACAGCAGCACCCGGTAGCCGTTCTTTTTATATTTTTTCAGATCCTTGACCAGTGCTTCAAAGCTGTTGTTATAAGGGGCGATGTTGCGGGCAGCAATATCCACATGCATTTCTTTCTTGAAATATCCGTACTTGGTCTCCATGGTAGCCAGGGTCACCACGGCATTTTTCTCTAAAGTAGCCGCTACCTGTTCCCCACTGTAGAGAATGTTCATCTGTCCCGGCAGCACATAACCTTTTCTGGCACGTTGTTCCATGCTCTCCCGGAATTCCAGTTCGATGGCATCCGCCTGTTCCTTCACTCTCGCCGGTTCATCGATGTAGAAGACAAGAGAACGCCCCGCCATATCTGACAGCAGTTCCGGCATGGTTACCGTATTTTCATAAAAATAACGGATGTAGCCTTCCAGATTGATCTTACTCTGGAACTCCAGCAGCTGCTCTTTCAATTCGCTGACCTGTGTGGCGATCCTGTGGGCTTCCTCCGGCTGGTGGGCATCCCGGAAGATTTTTTCCTGTTTGTCTGCTTCTTTTTCAAGCTTACTGATGCCCTTGCGGATCTGCTCTTCCGACAGTACAAACTCTGTGGCCGGGTAGACAGTGATGCTTTCCAGCTTCTCAATGGAACGCTGGCTCAGGATGTCGAAGCTGCGGATGGACTCCACCTCATCTCCCCACAGTTCGATACGATAGGGGTTTTCCTCCGTCAGATCAAAGATATCCACAATGCCGCCACGGATGGAGAACTGCCCCGGGCTTTCCACCTGATAGGCTTTCTCATATCCCATAGCCACCAGTCTGGATGCCAGTTTGCTCTCGTCCAGACTGCCGCCCCGCTCGGTGCGGATGATGTCTTTCTCCTCCCACAATACCTGCGGTGTCATCAGTGCCGCATAGGTGGTAACAATGGTGACCGGCTTACCCTCCACGACTCTGCGCAGGGTCTTGATCCGCTTCTGCACCAGCTGATTGCCGTGGATATCCGCCTGGAAAAAGATCAGGTCCTTCGCCGGATACAGCATGACATTTCTGTCATAAAAGCGGTATTCCTCGTAGATCTCTTTGGCCTTTAAGTCACTATAAGTAACGATGACCTTGTATTTCAGGCCATCGCTGAGTCCGTAGATCATATGAAGTTTCTGGGAGTCCACACAGCCGGACAGAGCTACGGTTCCTTTTCCCTGTCTGGTCACTTTCCGGATCTCATCATATTCCGCCAGTTCTTTCAGTGGCGCAATCAGTGCCTGCATCGCTTTTTCCTCTTACTATACAACCGTTACGCTTTCTTACTGTTAAAATGGTTCATGGCTGCATCCGCATTCTCAGTGATGATCATACGGATAGCTTCTGCTGCGGTCTTCGCCGCTTCGTCCATGATGCTTCGTTCCTCCGCCGGAAAATGTCCCAGCACGTAGTCTGCCAGATCGAAATTCTTCGGCTTCTCTCCCACGCCCATACGCACGCGGATAAAAGTATCATGCCCTAACATTTTGATGATATTCTTGAGGCCGTTATGGCCACCGGCGCTGCCTTTTTTGCGGATACGGATCTGTCCCACATCCAGACTGATATCGTCGGAGATCACGATCAGTTCCGCGGTGTCATCCACCTTGTAATAATCCACGATCTCCCGGATGCTCTCACCGCTCAGATTCATGAAAGTCTGGGGCTTCGCCAGGATCACCTTCTGTCCGGCCACATAGCCCTTGCCGATCAGCGCCTTATGCTTACTCTCCATGACGGCGATATTTTCTTCCTCTGATAATCTGTCTATGACATCAAACCCGATATTATGTCTGGTATTTTCATATTCTTTGCCTGGATTTCCCAACCCTGCGATAATATACATAGCTTTCTCCTTACTTCCTTGCAATCAATGCACTATCCTATATTTTCGCATTTTTATGTGGAAAATGCAACTATTGGTTATTTTGCACAAATTTTATTTTCGGGAAAACAGCCAATTTCCGCATGGCATATTTCGTTACTTATTTTCCGAATCTAAAGTATCTATTCCCGGCATTGTATTTTATAATAATAGTGGAGTGTTACCAAAACGGTAAGCGGTTCACCTTTCGCCAAAATGATGACATTTTGAGAGCTTCCAGTATTATTGGAGGTGATACAGATGGGAAATCTATTGAAAGGTACATAAGATGCTGGAAACAATGGTAGGCATTGTCGGTATTGTTGTTACGATCATCAGTATCATCGTAACGCTTATCAGTATCGTACAGACTGCACGGAAACATAAACATCAAAAAAGCAACCGCCCTCGCCAGGAATAGGTTGCTTTCTTGATCTGTAACTAAAAACCAGGTGAACCGTTGCTGTACGGTAACACTCTTTTCTTTTATTATTATCTTAACACTCTCTTTTGATTTCGTCAATAAAATTCACCATTTACAAAAATCCTTGTACCCGGGCTTGACTTTTTCCGGAATACTGATATACTGATAAGGCTGAAACGCCCTGAAATCAAGGCTTTTCGGAAATCCATTCGTGTGTTCGGGACCTTCCACACGTAAATAAAAACTAAAGGAGAAAACAAATGAACAAGAAAGTACTGTACCTCGTACACGGAGCGGTGATTGCTGCTCTCTATGTTGTGCTGACCATGTTAGCCAACGCTCTGGGACTGGCAAATTATCCCATTCAGGTCCGCTTCTCGGAAGCCCTGACGATTCTTCCCGTATTTACCCCTGCTGCCATACCGGGACTTTTCCTGGGATGTATCATCAGCAATACCATGACCGGCTGCATGCTGCTTGACATTATCTTCGGCAGCCTGGCAACGCTGATCGGTGCCTTTGGCACTTATCTGCTACGTGATAAGAACAAATGGCTGGCTCCCCTGCCTCCCATCATCGCCAACACCATCATCGTTCCTTTCGTGCTGGCTTATGTGTATCATTTAGAGGGTAGCATTCCTTATTTCATGCTGACTGTGGGTATCGGTGAGATCATTTCCTGCGGAGTGCTCGGCATGCTGTTACGCACCGTGTTACAGAAATACCGCAAATACATTTTTGACGTACAGAAATAAGCGGTCATCCCGCCAAAAAGGCGTCCGGATCCTTTCACAGGTTCCGGGCGCCTTTTGCTGTCCACTTGTATTTAATTATCTATTTTCATATAGGAAATAAAATGATTGCCGTTCTCCGCGAACCATGTTGTAGCATCGTTCATTCCCTTTTTGTACAACTTTCCGGTGGACGGCTCCATGATGACAACGTTGAATTCATTAAATCCGGTCACCAGCACCGCCTCGCCATCCTCCAGGATCGCCAGTACCGGAATATCCTGATTCACATAATACAGTACCGCATCCAGACTACAGCCGCTCAGATCCAGTACCTGTACGCCTGTCATATTTTCTTCCAGAATCTGTATTGCCGTCTTGCCCTGCGCCAGGTCATATTCGGTGTTGCGGGTGATTCCGGCATGCCGCAGGATATTGTCCAGACATACCGTCAGGCTGTTCTTCTGGTCCGTGACACTTTCTTCCTTGATTGCCATGATCTGGTTCCTGCTGACACGATTGCCCTTCAGCCATACCGTAATTCCTCGGTCGTTCGCAACAACCCCGGCGGAATCGTAGGCTTCCTTCACCGCTTTCCCGGGAGCACTGTAAATGCCCTGTACCCCATAAGCATTGTATACATAATATCTGGAAACTTCGCTGACCGCATCCAGTGTCAGTTCTCTTCCGCCCTCAAATACGACCTCCTTCGGATTCAGCACCTTGATAGTCTTGGTATCAATGGTTGTCTTGGTCTGTATCTGCACATATCTCTCATAAATATCAATATCCGCTGTGACTACTTTATTCTGTCCCGGCTCTTCTTCCACATTGTTCATGATCTGGTCATCCAGGATCTCCTGATAGCTGCCGTTCTCAGAACGCTGTATTCTCGACAGGGTGATCTGATTGCCCTCGATGGCGCAATCCACGATGTAGATGCCATCCTGTCCGTATTCCTTCAGATTATCTCCGGAAGAATTGCTGATGCAGACCTTATACATGGGGTAAAAGATCTGTCCGGAATTCTCTGTCCGGATGTCGCTCTCCCTGGCCACGCCGTAGATAATATCTTCTCCCATGAAGCCAAGCGGCCGGATAGCCTCACCGTCCTCCGCCCGGATCACTGTCTGTTCTCCGGTATTCAGATTCCGGACATTCAGCTGGTTGCTGTGGTTGATGTCATCCCCTTCCTGCCATACGATGATCTCATGGTTCTCCGATACCTGAAGGCTGTCATCCTGTCTTATACTTACCAGCTGTTCAGCGCTGCGATTCTCCAGATCCACATCATAGACACCGTTTTCCAGGAAAAAATATACATGTTGCTGTCTGTTCCGGTACAGCAGCTGTTCCATCTCATCCTTCAGCACCGCATAGCTCTTGGAATATGGGATATAGACTTCTTCCTCGATCGTATTCAGCGAATTGTCATAGCTGATGATCTGAATGCCGGTCTCTCCCTCATGTCTTCCGCGATTCATGTAACCATACACGGCAAATTTCACATTACCGCCCTCGTCTACATCCAGAATCTTGATGCCATGATTGTCATACAGAGTCCGCCGGTCGGCATTATCTTTATCATAGAAGGAGAAGATCACTGTCAGTCCGTTGGTAGCCGCATTATAGCTGAGTAACTGCCCCATATCGGAGAACACCACGGTATTGCCATCCGCGCTCTCCATCATATCCACATTTTCATCCGTGATTCCCAGAAGGATCTTGTCATTGGCATACATCCGGGTAGTATCCGGGATCTGTGTCATGGTACGCTCATAATCCAGCAGATACATTCTCTCCGAAGTATATCTGACTCTGTAATACTCTTCGACATTGTAGTAGATCTTATTTTTGCCCTCTCCGGTGGATACCACAAAATCCATCAGCAGAGAGGCCACATTCCCACTGATCTGTGTCAGCCGGATGGAAGCCGCGTCCTCCTGGACCGGTTCCAGACTGCCCCAGGTGATCTGCTGAAAGCTGCTGTGAATATTCACTTTATGAAAAGTGCCGTTATCTGTCAGCTTGGAATTCGGTTCCAGATATTTCGTCAGTTCCTTGGCCACTTCCTTGTCGTATAATTTTCCGTGGAAATCTGTCGCAAATTCCAGAATTTCCGAAATATGCACATCATCATTCCATAAAATAGTCGTATAATAATATACCTTCTGTTCCCCTTCCAGTTCCAGGATCAGGGTCAGACTGTATTGTGTATTCGTGTCGATCAGGTCTTTTAACGTAAGGGAAACGGAAAAGCTTTTCCCATTTGCCTTCCATCCGGTGACTTCACTGTTCTCGATCAGCCGGCTGCCGTCGATGCTGCGAACCTCTGTCGAGATCCCCGTAATTTCTCTTCCGAACGTATCCACAGTGAAATTCGCCTGTCTGCCCTCCCCCAGCAGAGTAATGCAGTCCTTCTGGTAAGCCACATCCATCTCCACGGTATTTCCGTGCAGTTCATTGCATGCCACACCGCCGCTTTCCATGGTGATCATAGGCAGAGTGGCCGGAGCCATCTCCATAGTCATATTGTTATGTCCCTGATTCATAATGCTGCCGATGATCAGTGCTGATGCCAGAAATACTACAACACACACGGCAATTCTAATGATCGTTTTCTTCATTCTTGATTCTTCACTCATTCATTATTCAGCAATTTTTCCAATGTCGGTGCCACATGGAGCAGTTCCTCCACAGTACCGATATCTGCGCTTTTCTTCGGGCGCATACCGTTCTTTTTCACTGCCCGGATCAACAGATTCTTCGGGGTATGTTCCATATCGATGAATTCCAGGATCTGGGTCTCATAGCCCTGTTGTTCCAGCAGATTTGCTCTCAGAGCATCGGTGAGCAGTGCTGCCACGCGCTCCTTGATGATGCCGTATTTTAACACTGGTTTTAAAGGATCACATTTTATCTGCCGGTTCAGTTCATGCTGACAACAGGGAACCGCCAGAATGACTCTGGCCCCCCATTTTACCGCCTTGTCTAACGCATAATCTGTGGCAAGGTCACAGGCATGCAGGGTCACCACCATGTCCGCCACATCTGTGCCCTCGTAGGTACTGATGTCTCCCCTCTCGAACTTTAATCTGTCATACCCCAGCTTTTCCGCCAGTTCATTGCAGTGCTGGATCACATCGGTCTTCAGATCCAGTCCGGTCACCTGGATATCTCTATGCTGTAATTCATGCAGATAATAGTACATTGCAAAGGTAAGATAGGATTTGCCGCAGCCAAAATCAATAATGCGGATGGTACGGTCTTTCGGCAGTTCATCGATCACATCCTCGATAAATTCCAGATACCGGTTGATCTGACGGAATTTATCAAATCTCGCCCTGGTCACCCGGCCGTCCGGGGTCTGCACGCCCAGTCCTACCAGGAAATCCACCGGTTTTCCTTCCTCTAAAATATAATGCTTGGTACGGTTGTGAGCCAGTGCCTGCAGTTCCTCCTCTTCAGAAGCAGCCGCCCCCTCCGTCCGCGGTGCCTTGCCACTGTTTTTCACCTTCAGTGTCAGCTTGCCCTTTTTGCTGACCAGAGCGGTGGCCTGCAGGGTCTTCGCTGAGAATTCTCCCTGCCGGAACTGCTCCTGTAAGGCGGTGCAGATCCGGTCCGTCAGCTGTTCTGCTGTAAAATTCTCGTGAAACGCCTGAGTTCCTCTGTAAGCAGTCTCCTGGAACAACAGATCCTCCCGGATCAGCACCGGGCGGATCTTTACCTTCTGGGTCTGTTCCGGATGACGGCTGTTGCTCAGGATGATCTGCTGCAGATCTTTATTCAAAATTTTCTGTAAAAGTATTTTCAGTTCTTCCATGGTTTATCCTGTTTTTCAAATGTTTTGCGCATATTATAGCACGCTTTCCTATAAGAACGCAATCATTCCCCGTCGTCCACCGTGTCTCCTTTTGTAGATCTCATTGCACACCAACACATGGATCAGATCCTTTGATACTTTTTCCGCTTCCTGTTCCAGGATCGTGCTGATCGTATCCGCTATCCGGAACAGACTCAGGCGGTCCGGATATTCATCATAGATCATGCTTCCTTCATAGTCATATTTATCCAATATTTCCGCAATCCTGCGCTGACAGCGTCTGACTTCTCCGGGATAGGTCT
>ERZ773252.4081-NODE-4081-length-10512-cov-6.534475_pt1 | contig 10512 bp, 11 predicted proteins | sample MGYA00580517_ERZ773252 | MGnify/ENA primary metagenome ERZ773252 (study PRJEB29015, sample SAMEA2737766) | human gut metagenome | biome: human gut; feature: human-associated habitat; material: faeces | place: China | collected 2012 ... | reverse complement strand
ATCACAACAAAATCCAGAAAGTCACCAGTGCTTTCTTTATTAACTGTAACTTTCAGTTTTTCCTCTCTACCATCGTGATTTACATCTGCAGAAATATTAAATTCAGCATTATCATTTGTTGTTTCCTGCACTTCTGTTTTCTCTTCATTTGTATTCTGTTTTGTACCACATCCTGCCATAGTTGCTGCACACATAAAAAATATAATTGCACCAAAAAACTTTTTTCTCATTATAATAACCTCCTAATAATTTTAAATTGGAAATCACGAAACTTACTATAATTAAATTTCGTAATTTCCTACTTAGTTAATAACTTTAATATTTTTTATTTATAATTTGCAAAAACAATACTTCCAATAGAATATCCCTGATCATCTACACCATTATTAAAACAATTCTGCAAAATCTGCTGATAGCTATAGTTTGCATCACCTAATTTTTTTGCAGTAGTTTGTACCATGTAAGAAAATCCCCAGCCACTTTGAGGCGAATTGGCATAGTGTGTGCAGAACATCTGTCCATTACTCTTATGGACATGTACTCTATACACACTCCTATAACATCCATCCAGTTTTTGTCTATATACCTGGTCCATGTTACTATATGCATTATATACATAATTTTGATCTCTGCTATCATCTCTAAGATCATATCCTAATCCACTATACTTATGCTGATATTTAGTATACCATACTGCATACTGCTTAGAACATATAATTTGTGCTTTTATTGCCTCTACTCCATATGTCGATATTTCGATTTCTTTTGGAATTACATTTTTTATGTATGTATTCATTCCTATCGAAACAGCACCATTAGTGCCATAGTAGCTAATATTAGCACTCTTAGTCATCTTTACCTTTACGGTTGATACACTATAATGAGATCTGCAATTTACCACCGAAGCATACATTGAAACTCCTCGCAATAATCTTTCATTTTGTACAGAGTTTCCACTTTCTGATAAAGATTCCACATTTTTGTCATATACTTCTAACTCCTTATCCACCTCATCTGACAAATAACCATGTATACTCATATCTGAATCAATAATATATCCATCTACTCTAGCTGCTGAAACTAATAATGCAACATCCAAAGATTCACCTTCTGCTAAATTTACAAGAATGTCTATTGGCACTTCTGTTAATGCTAATATTTTTAATTCATCATCCTCATATCCTACATAAGCGAGTCTATAATTAATTCCATTATAAAAATACTCTGTAACCTCATTAACCTCATAATCTATTCCTACAAAATAAATCGCATATGAAGAATTATATCCTTCAGGCAACATGGTTCTCATTATATCTGTTATTTCGTCTTCATTTATTTTTGAAATCGTATCCACTTTAGCACTATTAACTGTACAAATTCCAACATTATTGATAAATGAATTTTCATCTTCAAATAATTCTAAGTATTCTGTTTCTATACTACTAAGCCAGCATCCTGCCATTTCCTGCCACTTATGTTTATTTTGTAATTCTATCATATTATTAATTAATGTTTCAGCTTCATTATTATCAATTTCTTTACCATTTGTTATTGATATTATCGGATATTCACTAATATCATTTTCAGCTGCCATAACATTTATACCTATATTAGAAAAAATAAATAATATACTGGTTAAAATTGCGGCTATTTTTTTCATTTCAATTATCTCCTTTACTTTTCTTTAGTTTATATTTTCTATAAAACCTCGTTCCAAAACCATCTTATCTTCCCTGTATCTTCGTCCGGCAACAACTCCTCTCTGTAACAGAATCTGTATTCTGCTTCTTTTAATCTTACATCTTCCAATCCCTGATAAAACAGCTTCTCTACTTCCTGCTCCAGATACCCGTCATCTTCTTCCAGAACCAGTATGATATGAAAACTATTCTTACCTTTCTGCTCTACACGGAACTGTTTGATCGCCCCATCCAGTTTGTAATTAATACTGTCGAATGTTCTTACAAAAACATTTGGTGTAATTTTCTCCAGTCTGCCATCTTCTGTTTCATACAGAATCCAGTCATTTGCCCTGCCGGAAGCAAGTTGTAATACCTTTCCTCTATTTCCGCAGCTGCAGCTTTCATCATACAGACATCCTCTGTCACCGATACGATAACGTATCAGCGGCATTGCCCTATTTGTTTTTGTCGTCAGATATAATTCTCCTTCCTGCCCCAATCTACAGCTTCTTTTCTCCGAATCCAATACTTCGACCACAACATTGTCCTTCATTATGTGCAGTTTTCCCTGTGGACATTCATATGCAATGGAATTAAACTCATTTGCACCATACTGATTTGCAATATACCCGGTCTGCCCCTCTCCTGTTCCAAAAAAATGTTCCCTGGTTGTTTTTCTTACTTCCGGAGTAAGTATTTCTCCTGTAAATTCTATGTACCTGATACTTTCCGGTGCTTTCTTTCCACATCTGTCCATACACCTGCATAACAGCATTGCAACGGATGGCTGCAGCATCAGCCATTCCGGCTGAAATTCTTCCATTTTATCCAGTATACGACTGATTCTCTGCATGGTAAGATTTGACTTTGAAAATCCCAGTTCTGCTTTTCTCTGTACCATATCTTCCATACCATCCAGACTTCTTATCGTGTAGAAGTAGCATACCCTGTCATCCGGCCTGATTCCATAATACTTATAACGATAAAACCACAATGGCAGCATGGATCTGTGATAATCTTCCCTGGTCCAGAAAATTTCCATATACTTTCCACTGGATCCGGATGTTCTTCCGCAGATCAATTTTCCCTGCATACGAAGCATTTCCGCCCACGGCATAAGAACAGCTGTTTCTTCCTCTATCAACTGATTCCGTTCCAGTACCGGGTAATCTTCCAAACCACCAGCCTGCTCCTTTTTCCGGTTCATATCCCTTCCATTTCGCAAATATACCGGTATCTGTTCATACGCTTCCTGAATCAGACTTTCCATTCTTTCATCTCCTGCCATACTCATACATTTTCCTTCCCACTGACATTATGATCCGCTGCATTCTGCTGCAGATATTCCAGCAGTTTGTCATAATTATCGAACAGCTCCAGCAGAGATGGAGCTTCATCAAGATGAATCCCGAATCTTTCTTCTATCTCTGCAGCCAGTTCCATAAGTGCTACTGAATCAAGCTGTAAATCATCAATCAGACTTTTTCCTTTGAATTCTTTAAGCGTCATTTCTTCTGATACAATATTTCTCATTATACCATTTAAGATATGTTGTATCTGTTTTTTATTCAAAACTATATTCTCCTCTCAGTTAATTTTCCCAATACCAACAATATTGTGCATAATATAAATGTTGTACAGCAAAGTGTTACACCAGTTTCTCTTTTATTCAATTTTAAAAATATTGCTACAAACATTTCTAAAACGGTGAATATTTTTGCTTTCTTTTTACATTTCAAAACAATATCCGGCTCCAATTCGTGATTTGGATGTTGACATGGTGCAAGTTTCCATATACAAATTGTGCTAATTAACAATATCGGTACTAAAACATACCAGTCAATTATAATCTCATCACAAATACTTAGTATTAATCCAATTAATGCACAGGTAATAAAATAGCATGAATACCATGTATTCATATGAATTCCACCACAATAATTGCGTAATAAAGATATTAAAATCAGCAAAAAACAACATTCTAAAAACTTGCCCACAAAAATCGCCCATATAAAAATTGTAGCAAGATTTATGAAATATAATAATATCACCTCAATACAATAGCCATAAAAATTCCTATTCTGACATTCTATAATATCTTTTTTCACTAAAATATCTGATATTTTTCTTGACAAGTTTTCCATAATGTTCCTCTTTATTTCGCTTTCCGTCTTTCATCCGTTTTTTCTGGCTTTTTACACACCTTTGGCTGATACATAATAAATGGACAAATAAGTTTATCTATGTCCTTTCCTGCTAGTTCCAAGCTTTTCGTAATTAACGTCTTTACCGTTCTTTTCATTATTATTCCTCCTAAATTTTTAATATTTTATTTGAACAGGCAATTTAAATATAGCATAATTTTTCTTAAATATATGGATATGTAAATTTTAACCATTTTTTTGTAAGATTTGGCAATTTTCTAAAGTTTCATTCTCCACTTCATACAACAGTACTTCTGATATAAATATATCTTTTTCTGCGTACCAGTAAATTTCTCCATTATATTTTGTTACAATATTAGCTACATTTTTCATCCCTATCCCATGAAATTTCTTATCAGCCTTAGAAGTCTTTAATTCTTCCATATTTTCAAGACATCCTTCTTTTCCATTCAAATGTCCATTATAAGTATTTTTTATTTGAATAAACAAATTACCCATAGAATAACGTATTTTTAGTACTATTCTTTTCTCTGCTTCTTCTTTAATTTTTTCACAGGCCTCTATCGCATTATCTAACAAATTTCCCAGTATGATTATCATATCTGCATCATTAACTTTCATATCCTCCGGGATATATATATGACTTTGCATACTTATTCCTTTTGAATATGCATATGTTTCTTTTAATTCAATAATAGAATCGATTGCTATATTTCCTGTATTTTTTCTGTCCGATATATCTTTATAGCTATTTCCAATATTACTTAGATACGCAGCTACTTTTTCAAGATATTTTCCTGGATTTTCACTTTTATTTCCTTTTTCACAAATATATTGTAAACTATAAATATGATTATTAATATCATGACAAAACTTCTGAACTTCTTTTCTTGTCCGTTCTGATACCTTTTCCCACTGTTGATAGATTTGTATCTGCTCTTTATTCTTTTTTGTTTCCAATTCAAGTCTATTTTTTTCACCTAAAATCAGATAGAAATAATAACTGATAAAATTAATGATAACTAAAATAGCCAACACAATTAATATGGAATAACTGGCTTCATTTCTTTTTATTATATCAAGTGTAAGAATTGCTGCTGCCATGAAGCAGCAAATCGATACCCCTATGCATGCATACCAGTTTTCCCCTGGTGAAGTCTGCTGCAATCTGTTTCCCCACCAATAATTTATGCATTGAATAAGTGCAAATACAAACAACTGTGTTGTTATTAATACAATCGTTTGAAATGGATTTTGAACAAGTTTTTCCGGATTTTCTATTTTTGCTATCATAATCATTACATTTATCAATATTGCTTCAATAATAATATTCATTACGGTAAAAACCATTACAATAAACATTTTTTTAATCCACTTTCCCTTACACATTATAACAGCTGTTACATACAACATTGCAAAATAAGTAAAAGCATTAACATATGGATTATTCCCATCTATTATAGAAATAACTTTGCTCACAACTTCTATCTGAATCCAACATATCAAAAACCATTTTCCTTTAAATTTAAATCCTAAAATTTCTTTTAAATATACTGCATATACTACCATTTGCAGAATACTTATTCCTATATATAACATATTCTCCATATATTTTTTATCTCCTTAATATAGCCATATAACTGTCTGCCACATTTTTTCTATATTTTTTACTAATATTACATTCTATTTTTACGTCCCCAGCTTCTAATACCAAATTTTGTGATGTTATTTTCTTCATGTATTTTATATTAACAATATAAGATTGGCTGATTCTGAAGAATGTACTGCTAATATCGAAAAGCTGATGTTCTACCTCGTCCATTTTTCCATAAAACTCTACTTTTTTCGACAATGTAGCTATTATTATTTTTCTCTCAACACTTTCAAAATAAATAATATCTTTTATTAATATTTTATAGTTTGCTCCTCTACTTGTATATGTAAATACTGCCATACTGTCTACATACGAAATTGCGGTTTTAAATGTTTCTTCTATATCCTTTTCATCTATTGGTTTTGTAACAAATCCTGCAGGTCTTACCTGAAAAGTTTCTTTCATATATCTTGTATATGCTGTAATAAAAATAACGATTCCCGCAGGGTATTGCTTCATATATTTTTGAGCTAATTCTATTCCATTGTTTTTCCCTATTTCTATATCCATAAATACAATATCAAATTGTGTACCTTCTTCTATATCATATTTAAAATCCTCTGCATCACAAAACTGAAATATTTTTAACTCTACATCATATTTTATCTGTAGCATCTCTAATATGTTTTTTACCTGTTCTGTTACTTGCTGTTCATCATCACATATTGCTATATTCATAATTTCTCCTCATACTATCTGATATTTTCTGTGAAGCACTTTCCCGTTTCTGTAATCAACACCGTCCGTTCTTTATATTTCATAAAACTGCTTTCAAACATAAGCCACCTCCTCCCCAATGTCATCTTTCTCCACCCGTATTACTCCTTCTATATTTTCTCTCATTTTCCTTCTTTTTTCATCCACACTTTCACTGCCACTGCACCAATAACCAGTACTATGCAGCCTGCGATGGCAGCCGGTAAACTTTCTTTACTTTCCTGTGCTGCTGTCTCCATATTCTTTAATTCTTCCTCTGCTTTTAATATTTTCCAGCAATAACGTTCCCTCTTCTGTTCCTGCGTTAAGATTTCATTTTCATTGATATCTTTTAAATATTTTTCATACAAGGTTTCATATCCTTCTTTTGGATATAACTCTTTATATTTTTGTAACGCTATTTTGATTGCCAGATGTTTCGGATCTCCAAAATCTGATTCATCAAATGGATCATCCTGATTTTTCTGATACGGAACCGTTGCCATAAATTTTTCTAATTCATCTGATATATTGTCATAATATTTATCTTCTGCACATATATATCCCTGTGTCATCAGATTTTCATAGGTATATGCCGGATAATTTTCATGTTCTCTCTTCATCCATGATTTTATATTTTCAAGATAATCTTCTCCCCAATAATACATTCTATAGTCATTTTTTCTTACCTCAATAAATGCTTCTATACTGTCCAACTCTGAAACAGAGCTGACATTCTCTGGTGTAACATAATTCATGCTGTTTTCTGCATCCGGAGCATATTTTTGTATGTTCTGCATACTTTCATTACTCGGCATTCCTAATACGTCCACCGATATCAGATTTCCATATCTAAATGCAGCAATAATATTTAATTCTTCTTTGTGTTCCCACAACATCTGCATTTCTTGATTTAATTTTTCTTCCTCCTCTTCCGTTATTTTCCCTGTATATACTGCATTTTCTGCATAACCACATTCTTTTCTCTTTTTTTCCTGCTCTGTTTTACATGTTTCCATGAAATTTTTTAATTCATTTTCCGGAGCATTAATTGAGCATATCGTTCCATTTATCGGTTCATCAAGAAACAAATCAATCTTTGCCAAGGAAGAACTGGCACTATCCACATTCCAGATTCCAAACCGGATACATCCGTCTTCATCTACAACCCATCCTCCCCTGAAATCATCTTCACTGTCAGCTCGAGGATACACACCTTGCCCATACTGTTCTGCTCTTTTCATTAAAAACTCAACCGCATCATTATTATCAAAATCTTTATTTTCACGATATTCTTTATTTAAATCATAAATATCACTTTCGGTTACATACCAGCCATACAGACGCATGTCATATACCTCTCCCATTTCCGCATATACATTTCCACTATGTAAAAACAGGACACTTGCCATACCAATAATTACACTTAACATTTTCTTCATAAAGATCACTCCTTCACAATATTTTGTAGTCATAGTTTAATGCCAATATAGTTCCCATTAATGCTATCGCTGTTTTCATTTTTTCTCCAGTCTATTGTCTTCATTGCACTTTTTCATCCACACTTTCACTGCTGCTACACCCAGAACCAGTACAATACTTCCTGCGATTGCTGTTTTCTGTGCTTTTCCACTTCTTTCGGTATTTTGCTTTCTTTGTTGTATTACACTTTCAGTTACCTTGCCTTCCTGAAGCTTTTCCAGTTCCTTATCAAAAGAATATTTCTGCCATAAATACCAGTATAGCTTTTCTCTTTTTGACATATCCACACTTTCTTCTGTTGTCCTCAGATACGTTTTATAAATTTCCTGATATTTCATATCCGGATAAATTTCTTTGTATTTTCTCAGCATATTTTTAAGTTCCAGATAAGCCGGATCACCAAACAATTCTTCTTCCACAGCATTGGAACTGCTCTGATACCGGAATGTCTCACTAACATATTTCTCAAGTTCTTCATCAAAATTTAAATACGACATGGCATCTCCATCGCCTGCTATATGATAATATAAATTTTTACAGTTGTATTCAGGATATTGTTCTTTTAATATTTTAAGTGCCTGCTCCAGTTTGTCCCAATATGCTGGATCTATATAATTTTCTATATACTGATATTCTTCCCTGACTGCCGCAACAAATGTCTTCTCATCTTCCCAGTCAATATTATTTGCTATATCCTTATCTCCGAACGTTTCTTTGATTGATTTTCCGGATGGTGCCCATATACCTTCTATATACTCCCAGTTTTTCTGTTCCAAATCAATACCGGAAACCTCTTTTTCCACCCTCCCAAAAATCATCAGCTGTACTTTTTTGCCATCTGTTTCTACCACATTTTTCTCAATATTTTCTATGCAGAGTCCGTTGCTTTCTCTCCAGAGTTTGTTAATATCACTATTTTGTTCTGTAACCGGATAATCACTTTCTATACATTGAAATCCTTGTTTTTCTAAAAGATCTTTCCATTTATTGTTTACCAGAAAAATATCTATTCTCTGCCTCTCATCATAATAGATTCCACCATAATCATCTTCTGTCAGATGCTCTTTCACAAATTTTCTTTTTTCTTTTAATGAGTTTTTTAATTTATTTTTTTCTTCTATAAACTGTTGAACCTCTTCTGTTTCCTGCTGAAATCTGACACTTTCCATGTCCAGACATGAAATCAGATATGGACCACCTCCACTGACACTGGCATACGGAGCCGATGGCGAAATCTGATAGGCATATTCTCCATCGGAATCAGCTACAAGAAAATACATATCATCGGAAACAGTTAAGAGAAATGGAACGGAACAGTTTTTAAAATATGTCTTCCAGTCCTCTGATTGATCCCATTTTAATACATCCTCCAATGATACTATCCCCATGGAACAATCCGGAATATTTGTTCCTGTCACATATAGATAATCTGCTTCATCTCCCATCACTGGCATACCAAAAACAGTACTTACTATAACCATTACAATTCCCATTTTTTTATATTTCATCTAACTTCCTCCCTTACTTATAAGTAATATAATATATTGCACTAGTGTATGCATTATCAATACTAATTCTCCAAATGCTTCCTGTATATACATAATGACTCCATTTTGTATTTGCAGCAGTATAATTAGAATTATAACGATATGTCGCACCATTTACACCATCTTTGAATGACCACCAACGTCCTCCCCGGAAATTCGTTAATGCCATAAAATGATAATCTGTATTCTGTTTCTTTTAATCTTATATCTTCTCATAACTACTATTTTTCCTTATACTTTACACAAAATCCTACCTCTGATAAAGTTTCATCTGCAGCATTTTCCTCTAATCCGACGAATTCAGCTTCTTTATTCTGAGCTTCCTTTATTGACACCGGACCTTGTATAATGATATTTCCCGTCTTTCCTTTATAGTTCTTAGAGATTTTTTCCATAAATTTCTCTATTTGAGAATATGAAATTCCCTGCTGCTCATTGATTGTTTCAAATTCTATTTGTCTGCTCTCCACAATATCCTCAATATCACTCTTTGGCAGCCATGAACATACAGAAAGCTCCTGCTGGGTTTTTATTATTAGATAATAACAATCCTTTTCTTCCAGATACCATATTGTATCATATTTTATTACGTTTTCAGGTTCTGTCTCCACTTCCATCTGCAGATATATCAGTTTTACATTTTCTTCTTTCGCTTCAATAACATTCTCTGCATTATCAAACAACCACTCTTTCCAAAACTCCTGTGTTTCACTTAAATCAATAATAGCATTTTCCGCATCCTCATCATTTTCTTCATCTTCCATGTCATACTTAGTAAATTCATATTTTGCATCCTCATATGTAATTACCATCTGATTATTCTCTTGTAATTCGCAGAAAACAGTGCAACGTTTTTTGTCCCCAAATAAATCTACAGGTTTATCAAAGTTCAGATGCATTTTATTATTTTTGTAATATGTATATTTTCCCTTATACATCGCCTTCTGGGTGATCAAATGCTGTATTTCCAACGTCTTTTCTGAAAAACACAGTATTCCTTCGTCTCCAATCCATGTTGTATTCTCAAGTTTTTCATTTTTTTGGTATGTACATTTCCATAAAAGAAATATAACAATTACCACCAACCCAATGCGTACTGCTATTTTTTTCATTGCACTTTCTCCGAATTTTAGAAAAATTTCCTATACCTTTCATTTATTCCTGTGAAGCACTTTCCAGTTTCTGTACATATTCATAATACTTATTCAGCTTCTCACTCATATCATTACAGTCACTGTAATCTATATCATAATCCTGTATAAAACCATATTCTTCCCTGTCTTTTA
>ERZ773252.4079-NODE-4079-length-10514-cov-6.003251_pt1 | contig 10514 bp, 15 predicted proteins | sample MGYA00580517_ERZ773252 | MGnify/ENA primary metagenome ERZ773252 (study PRJEB29015, sample SAMEA2737766) | human gut metagenome | biome: human gut; feature: human-associated habitat; material: faeces | place: China | collected 2012 ... | reverse complement strand
GAGCCGCCGCCGAGGGCAAGACTGACGCGGCAGCCATCAAGGCCGCCAGCACGGACAAGGTGCAGGTGTTCGGCCTGCCGGATCTGTCCGGCGGCAGTGACGGCGGCTCGGGCGGCACGATCGTCAAGGCACTGTTCACCGCTTATTATCCCGCCAACAATGCGCTGGAAGGCGGTTATCTGGATGCACAGGGCAACAGGCTCGACCCGAGCAAGAAAACCTGCGCCGCACCGCCGTCTGTGCCGTTTGGCACCAAAATCACGGTGCGCGACACGGGCACAAGCCTCGACGGCATGACCTACACGGTCAACGACAGAGGCGGCGCGATCCAGATCAAGAACGGCGTGTACCATTTTGACCTTCTGATGAGCAGCAACGCCGAGTGCAATCGCTGGGGACGCAAAAACGGCTCTGCGATCATCGGCGGCTCAGGCGGCGGCTCGGGCAGCGCGGTGTCGTTTGTCAATACGGCACTGGGCGAGGTCGGCTACAAGGAGTCCGGCAAGGACATCAACAAGTATGGCCAGTGGGCCGGTCACAACGGTGTCGCCTGGTGTGTTTATTTTGTTTGCTGGTGTGCGTATAAGTCCGGCGCACCTATCCCGACAAGCTACGGCTACGTTGGCGATATGAGCAGCTATTTCAAGGCGCGCGGCAAGTACAGAGCGGCGGGCAGTTACAAGCCCAAGGCGGGTGACCTGATGATTCAGGGCGACCGACACATCGGCATTGTAATTTCTGCCGGAGCATCAAGCTGCGAAACCGTTGAGGGCAATTGCAGCAACTCTGTCAAGCGTGTTACTCGCAGTTACGCGGAGATTTCCGGTTTCTGTACGCCGTGGGGATAACACAAGATATTGTATACTTGTGGATAACACTGTGGAAGATGTGGAAAGGAGTGCGTGCCTATGGCATGGGATACGGCGCTTTCACAGGCCATCAAAGGCGCAATCCGCGCCGCACTGGCAGGGCAGCCGCAGCCGTGGTACAGGGCAGAGGTCGTGCAGGTAACGCCCAAGCTGATCTTTGCCATTGCGGACAAAGAATTGAAGTTTGACAGCAGCACTGGCCTGATTATGACCGCCACGGCAAAAAGCAAAACGTGGGAGGTCGGCATGCAGGCGGCGGCGCTGCTGCATGGGGCACAGCTGCTGGTTTTAGATTCTTTATAGGAGGTGTCGACTATGGCCGATGTGTTTCCGGTCATTCCGGAGGAGCTGCCCGCGCAGGTTGCGGAGAGCATTGGGCGCTCTCCGGAGTTTGTGTTCCATGAGGACGGACGCTCGGGCAGTTTTCAGCTGATCGACGGCGCTCTGGTCGAGCGGCAGGGCATTGAGGCGGTCAAGCAGTGGCTTGAGCTGATGCTGCGCCAGAAACCGGGTGCAATCCCAATCTACCGGACGAGCGGCACGACCCAGCCGGGCGTGGAGGCGGTCAGCCTTGACCGGCGCGTGCCGGAGGGCTGGATTTTTGCCGAGATTGAGCGCAACGTGCGGGAGACCGCTGCGTTCTGTCCGGCCATCCGGTCACTTGACAGTTTTAAGTTTACGCGCGTGCGGCGCGGCGTGGAGGTACGCTTCACGGTCCGCCTGCACAGCGGAGAGAGTGAGGAGGTGACGACGTATGTCAGCGAGTGAGATTTTAGACGAGATGCTTGCGGCAATGCCGGAAAGCTATCAGAAAACCATCGGTTTCCCGACCTATGACCTGCTGGCGGCGGTGTCGCTCCGCATGGAGGGCACGGACGATGCCATCGACGAGGCCAAACAGCAGCTTGACCCCGAAAACCTGCACGACAGCGCTCTTGACCGCTACATCTATCCGCGTTCCGGCCTGGAGCGCAAGGCCGCGACCTTTGCCCACGGCAGCCTGACCGTCACCGGCACAGGCACGGTCGAGCAGGGCACGCTGTTTGAGTCCGGCGGCGGTGTCCAGTATTACGCAACCGAGACCGTAGCCATTGAGGGCGAGGGCACTGTACCGGTCACCTGCACGGTGGACGGCACGGCAGGCAACCTGCCCGCGCACAGCGTGACGCAGATGCCGGTGGCGGTGCAGGGCATTGCGGCGTGTGATAACCCTGAGCCGATCGGCGGCGGCTATGTCGAGGAGTCGGACAGCGAGTATTATGCGCGGTATCTGGTCGTGATGCGCACGCCTGCTACGTCGGGCAACATCTACCACTACATGCAGTGGGCGCTGGAGGTGGCCGGTGTCGGTCATGTCAAGGTGTTTCCGCGGGTGCAGGGGGCGAACACGGTTGACGTGGTAATTGCCGACAACGCCGGTCAGCCTGCATCGCCTGCACTGGTGAAGTCGGTGCAGGACTACATCGACCCGGACAGCGAGGGAGCCGGTAGGGGACAAGCGCCCATCGGTGCACAGTGCTTTGTCACTGCCGCGACCGGCAAGGCCATCACGGTCAGCTGCACGGTGTCCAAATCGGACACCGTGACCGAGGACATCCTGACGTCCGGCATCAAGGAGAGCGTTGCAGCCTATCTGGCAGGCACGGTCTTTACCCAGGACTACATCAGCTATGCACAGATCGGTGCGGCCATCATGGACACGCCGGGCGTGATCGACTATGCCGGTCTGAAAGTGTCCGGCGGCATCGTGAATATCGCAATCGCAGAGCGCGAGTGTCCGGTACTGGGTGAGGTGACAATTACCTATGGCTGAGTTTGACAACATGCGGAAAAGCCTGCCAGTGGCGTACCGCACGGACAAGTGGGTGTGCGACCTGCTTGCCGCGATCCAGTCGCTCGACGACGCGCAGCGCGAGCAGATGCTCGACATTACGCAGCAGCTGTTTCCGGGCAGTATGACGTGGGCGTTGGATATCGAGGAACGCGACGCCGGATTGCCGTCAACCGGCACTTTGGAGGAGCGCCGCACGGCGCTGATTGCACGGTGGCGCGGCTCGGGCAAGTGCGACGTTGACCTGATCCAGCGCGTGTGCGACAGTTGGAAGAACGGCGAGATCAGCGTCGGCTTTGCGAAGGGTGTAATCGTGCTGACGTTTGTCGGCGCGTACGGCGTGCCGGAGGCGGTCGAGCTTGCGGCGCTGCAGGACGCGGTGGAGCACACGATCCCGTGCCATCTGGCGATGAGCTATCTCTACCGCTATCTGCTCGTGCGCGAGGTGGACGGGATGACGCTCGACGAGCTGCAGGGGCACACGATGCATGATTTTGCGTTTTAGGAGGCGAGAGGATGAGTAAAAATACCAAAAATTACGGTTTGTTTGAGTACGAGCCGGAGACGGACGGCGCTCAGACGTTTAATATCCAGTTGGCGCTGAACGAGAACTGGGATAAGATCGACGAGGCTCTTGCCGCAACCGATCCGACCAAGATCACCGACAAGGCCGAACCGGCCGACGGTGACGGCGTGATGATCGCGGACAGCGCGGACGGCGGCAAGGCTAAGCGGCTGCTGTGGTCGAGCGTTAAGACGGCTCTCGGCAAGCTGTTCGTTCCGCTGACGCGGAAGGTGAACGGGAAGGCGCTGACGGAGGACGTGACGCTGACGGGCGAGAACATCGCGGTTTCCACCACGGACTCCACTCCGATTTCTGGCGCGGTAAAATACCGCACAAACCCCAATTTGTTGGACAACTGGTACTTCGGCAACCCCGTGAATCAGAGGGGGCAGACGGAGTATACGGGGAACGCTACATACTCGATTGACCGATGGTGGACGCAATACGACACGACGCTTAGCATTGTTGACGGTGGTATAAAAATTGGCGGCAAATGGGATGTGCAGCAATACTTCGAAAACACTTTACCGAATGCGACATATACGCTGTCTCTACTTTACAAAGATAGAACGGGTTCTGATCCGCTACGCCTGCTTATCGGAAATCGCACGGATGGCGACATCGCCCAAACAGAAAGCAAAAATGCAAGCGGTATTCTCAGCATTACATTTTCAACCGCCGCATTGAATAAAGCCAATTTCGGTTTTACTGGTTCAACAGATAACTCCGCTACCATCATCGCCGCCAAGCTCGAACTTGGCGACACGCAGACCCTTGCGCACAAGGAAAACGGCGTTTGGGTGCTGAATGAAATTCCGGATTTTGGGGAGCAGCTGAGGAGGTGCCAGAGGTACTTATTTTCTGCGCGAGGTACAACTAACTATGTCTGTGTTGGGTCAGGATACATCTCCGCAGATGGAACCGAAGCAGTAATCGTTGTTCCCACTCCAGTTTCGCTGAGAGCTACTCCCGTCTGCATGGTAAACGGAATACTACACGTTGACACGAGTTACGGCGAAGGCGTAACTGTCAATAATGTTTCCCTCTTGAACGTTGGCAACGGGTCTGTGGGTATCCGCATGAAAATTACAGGCAGCGCGACGCCTAAATCTCCATGTTTTATGTGGATAGATATAAACAACAATCTACTATTCTCCGCTGATCTGTAAGGAGGTGACACTATGCAAACCCCAAAATCCCGTGTATACGTCCAGACGGACAGTGATAGCCGTGTTTTGCGTTTGGAGGGAGAGTATTCCCTCCCGGCTGACCTTACCGGATGGACGAAAATTGATGAAGGCTATGGCGATAGATTTTCGCTCGCGCAGAGCCATTATCTCGATAAGCCACTCTATGACGGCGCAGTGCTTCGCTACAAACTCGTAGACGGCAAGGTGGTAGAGCGCACTGCCGAGGAAATCGAGGCGGACAAGGCGAAGCTGCCGAAGCCGGTTATCCCGAAAACCAACGCAGAACTGGAAAGCGAGAACGCAAAGCTCAAGCAGCAGATTTCCGCTCTTGCCGATCAGCAATCCTTTTACGAGGACTGCATTGCAGAGATGGCAGAAATCGTCTATGCGTAAGTTAATCAACAATATTCGAGAACGTTTTGAAAGGATGTTTTTAATGATGGCAATGTTATTCGCGCAGAGAGTTATTCTCGGCAAGTGTGATTTTGAAAAGGTTCCCGCAAAGCTCCAGAGGCAGGTAGCGGAAATCCTCGTAGAGGAATGCGGCATGCCGGAGCTTGTACCGGTGGAGTTCGGCGGGACGAAGGATGTAGAAGCCGCGTAAACGGCTGCATGGAGCGCCCACTCTATCCGCATCTCATGAGGCACACCTTCGCGTCGCATGCGCTGTCGGCTGGCATGGACTTGACAGTTATTCAGCATTTGCTCGGGCATACCGACCCGAAAACGACGCTCATCTATGCGGAGATCAATCCAATCCGAGTACAATACGAATATAATCGCATTATCGCGTAAGAAAGTAGGTAAAACCATGGATAAAGTAAACGATTTTAAGCTGGCCGTGACGGCAGTTGTCGCGCTGCTGACCTCACTCTGGGGCTGGTTCGGCTGGCTTGTAGTGCTGTTTGTGGGCTGCATGGCGGTGGATTATCTCACCGGCACCGCAGCAGCAATGCACCGCGGCGAGTGGTCGAGCAAGTCGGCACGAGACGGCATCTTTCACAAGATCGGCTCAGTTATTGTAGTAATGGTGGCCGGTGCGGCTGATCTGCTTATCGGCGCCATGCTCGGGCACCTGCCGGGCGTCGTGCTGCCGTTTGAGTATACGACACTGCTGTGCCCGTTGGTGGTCGTGTGGTACACGCTCACGGAGTTGGGCTCGATCGTCGAAAACGCAGTTAACCTGGGCGCACCCGTGCCGCAGTGGCTCAAGAAGATGTTGTCCGCAGCAAAGGACGCAGTGGATAAGTTAGGGGAGGAGAACGATTGATGAACATTCCGTTTGTGCCGGCTGATTCGAGTAACTACTACTCCGGCCGCGGCGGCAATTTGATTAAGTACATCGTCATGCACTATACCGCCAACGACGGTGACACCGACGAGGGTAATGCGCACTATTTTCAGGGCGCAGGCCGACGGGCAAGTGCACACTATTTTGTCGATGAGGACAGCGTTACGCAGTCCGTCCGCGACAACGATGCAGCATGGCACTGCGGCGGTGCTCTCGAGAGCTCGCATCACCCGTTACGCGGCATTTGTATGAACCGTAATTCGTTGGGTGTGGAAATGTGCAGCGACATCGTAGGTGGCAAGTACACCATCACGCCGCAGACGGTAGACCGTGCCGTCGAGTTGGTCAAGTATCTCATGGCGAAGTACGGCATTGACGTAGATCACGTCGTGCGGCACTATGATGTCACCGGCAAGCTGTGCCCCGAGCCGTGGGTACGCGACGAAAGTCTGTGGCGCAAGTTTAAGGCGCGGCTGACCGCGCCGGTTGAAACTGAGCCGAAGAAGGAGGACGACGAAGTGGTAGAAAAGAAGAACGTCATGCTCAACGGCAAGACGTACACCTGCGAGTGCATCACCAAGGATGAGGTAAACTACATCAAGATGCGTTCGCTCCAGCAGGCAGGCTTTACGATTGGCTTCGATGCTGTGCGTAAGGTGCCGAGCATCACCGCACCGCAGTGCCGCACGTTCGTGCCGGACGGCGATGAGGCAGTACAGGCCGCAGTTGATACGCTGCAGGAGAGTGCCGGCCTTGAGAAGAAGACGATTGAGTATCTGCTGCGCTATCAGTGGGGTGAGGACCTCGTGAAGAAGCTGGCGGCAGCAGTTAAGTAAACAGTAAGGCCCTCGGTGTTCAAATTGGACACCGAGGGCCTGTTTTTTTATTCTGGAAGTTTAGGATACTTTAGATGTTTATGACTATGTTTTTGGAGTAAACGCTGGACATGATTATATTCTCTGACAGAAACAATCGGCCTATGTTGGCCTTTATAGAGCGCACCATGGAATGCATTGAATCCGGCATAGATTGGTCGTGTCAAGATTTTGCGAATGCTTTCAGCGGTTTGCGGGCGTCCACGTTTTCCGGTATATCCGCGCAACCTGCAAAGTTCAGCAACAGCAGAAAGACTATGATGCTCGATATACTTTGTGAAAATATATCGAACGCGCTCTGCTTCATTTGGGTTGATCTTAAAATTGTCTTTCCCATCTAAGTCGTAGCCTAATACCTCATTGCAAGTACGTTTGCCTTGGGAGGCGCGCTCAGCAGCAGCGGCGCGAACACGTTCAGCGGTTTGTTCCACTTCCATCTGAGCAAAAATCGCCAACATTCCCATCATAGCACGCCCCATAATTGTGGTTGTGTCAAACGCTTCTGTAAAGCTGATAATACCGCAATTATGCTTGTTTAAGATGTTCCACATATTGTACAGATCGGCAACGCTGCGGGTAAAACGGCTTAATGCCCAAACGATGATAATATCAACCTTGCTGGCTGCAACGTCTTCTAAAAGCCGTTGCATATCGGGCCGGTGCTTAATATCTTTACCGCTGATACCCTCATCAGCATAATAGTCGATAATCTCGTAGCCATGTTCTTTGGCCCAGCGCGTCAACGCTTTGCGTTGTGCTGATAGGGAGTAGCCCTCACGGGCCTGATCCAACGTACTGACACGGATATAAATAGCAACACGCTTAGTCATTGCTCATCACATCGTTCAGCACGCGAATGAGATCAGTACGCGGAATGACGTGAAATTCGCCGTTAAGATACTGGGCGTAAACGCGCTCGGTGTTGTTGCCTCGATAGTCTTTCTGACCGTACATGTATACGGCGTTTTCGATCGGTTCGAACAGGAAGAGGTCGCCTTCTTCACCGGCATCGCCGGTATACCCGCCGACCTTCTGCGAAAAATCGGGCTTTGCAGTGCGCGGATCGACCAAGGCAATCCACGGGATGCTGTAACGACGATGGTTATACGATGAATAAGTTTTAACAGTTTTCATAATGCTGCCCCTTTCAATTTATCTGCCAATGTGGTAAGATAGGGGCGGATAGGTGGCAGATCCTATGCCGCCCTGTCTGTTTCTAATAGGCTCCCTGTGGTTTCCTAGGCCGGGGAGCCTATTCTCTTACTTTGCATCAGGTACGGATGCGATGTACTTGATGCACTCGGTTGCATCTTCTGCACTGTGCCCGTGGGCAATCAGCCAGTCGATCAACCGTGCGGCTTCCTTGGCCGTCATGCTGTGTTCCATTATCCTTCCTCCTGCCATAAGACTCGCAAGGTTTTCGCTGTGGTGTTCTCCCTTGCTGTGATTATATTATATAATATAGCGCGCTATATATCAATCGGCATAGTAGATAAAAATATAGTGCGCTATATGTGCAAAATATATATAGCGCACTATAATGGTTGAGTGGTATACTAAATTAGAATAAATGCAGGAGGTGTTACGATGGCAACGAGTAATGCACAGAAAAAAGCAACTATAAAATATATGGCGGAGAATCTGGAAGAGGTTCGTTTTCGTGTCCCGAAAGGAAAGAAAGCTGTTGTGCAACAGGCCGCCCAGAATAAGGGGATGAGCGTTGCGGCATATCTGATAGACCTGATTGAACAGGATTGCGGGGAAAAGCTGAAATAATGTGATGTAGGAAACGTGTAGGAAAACAAGAAAGATGAATCGCAAAAAAATGACGATATATCTAACAAAATCGGCATTTTCTATAACCGCTTGACGTGCGGAAGGTCAGCGGTTCGAACCCGTTAATGTCCACCACCAAGCCACTCATTTTGAGTGGCTTTTTCTTTTGTCTGCACAAAAGCAGCTGAGACCCCACATCTCAGCTGCTTCTATTTTCGTCCCACATTTTGCTTTTACTCTCTGTGCTGCCGCTATCCTTCGGCAGCTGCCTTTTATTGCTCGGTCTCGCGGATATATTTGAAAACCGAGTGCTCCAGATAAAATTGCACGTCACCCTCTGTCAGCTCATACGGCTTGTGGCCGTCAATGCACAGCCAATATCGTCCGTCCGCACTTTGCTTGAGATAGGCATTCTCGTCGTCAAAATAGACGGTCGAGCTGCTGTCAGGCTCGGCTGGCGGCTCGAATGCCGGCTGCGGCAGCACCGCATACGACAGTGCCAGCAGGACGGCAAAGCTGCCGATGAGTACGGCGCTGGCGGTTCTGCCGTTCGGCTGCTCTGCGCAGGCGAGCACGGCGGTGAACCGCTCCCGCATGGCCTTGTCCGCCTCGGCGCGAAACAGGGCCGTGGACGGCTGCGGCACCGGCTGCTGTGTGCAGCTTTGCTTCATCGCGGAGAGGATGGCGCGCAGATAGGCTGTGCGTTCCTGCGCATTCAGCGTCTGTGCAATCGCACGGTCGCATTTAAGCTCGAGCGTCTGTTCCAAATCCTTCTGCAGCAGGTATACGACCGGATTCCACCAGAAAATGATGCAGTACAGCGTTACGAGCAGCTTGACAGCCGTATCATGGTTGAGAAAATGCGTGTACTCGTGCAGCAGAATGTAATGCAGCTCGGCATCTGTGTACGTCTTGTCCGGCAGAATGATATATCGGCACAGCACACCTACGCCAAAGGCGGATTCGATATTCGCGGCTGTGCGTCCGCGAACTTTGATGGTGCGGCCGGTCTGACGCCGGATCTCGCTCAGCAGGGAAGCCGTGCGGCTGTCCCATGGCTTGGCTTGCTGTGCAGCGCGGATGGCTTTGCGATACTGCAGCGCGTAATGGATCAGCAGAAAAACTGTGCCGAGCAGCCAGATTGCACACAGAAGCAGTCCGATCGGCAGGTGTGTGACCGAATCGGGCTTACGCGCCAGAAAGCTGTAGATGCGCGGATACACGACGCTGTCGCTCACAATCACTGTGTACGGAAACTCGAGCGGCAGCAGCAGGCGCGCGGCGCAGAACAGGTACAGCAGCACCATGGTCAGCACGCCGAAATGCGGCCGGAAGCGTGTGCGCCGCACAAGATAGATTACAATAATCAACAAACTGCTCCACAAAAGTGCAGATATAAAGGAAAACAGGGTTATTTGCATATTATTTCTCTTCTTTGTTCTGCAGCGCAGCTTCGTACTGATCGACCATTTTTTCCAGCTCGGCAATCAGCTTTTCTTCCTGCTCGGATTCGTTTGATTTTGCAGGTTTTTTGAACAGCGCCACGGCGATTCAGGCAAACAGTGCCTGGTTCACGCCTTGCTCCTCGAGCATGTTCGCCAGAAATTCGTCCTTGGTGTAGCAGGGGACGAACTGCCGAGACTGATAGCGTCCGTTCTGCAGCAGACCGCTGACCTGCACCATGCCTTTTTTGACAAGCTGACCGAGCAGTTTGTCGATATAATTGGTGTTCCAGCTGGCTTCCGTAACTTTTTCGGCAAGCTGCAACGTTGTGAGCGGACGGTTTTCCCGCCATAAGGTGTCCATCAGAATTTCCTCGGAGTTGGACAGCTTGAAGCGCTTCATTGACCTCACCTCTGTTTTGATAATCACCTGTAAGGTGTTTGTTATAAGATAAGAATAACCACCTTTAAGGTGTTTGTTATAAGATAAGAATAACCACCTTTAAGGTGGTTGTCAATATCTTGATGGAAATTTGTAGGAATATCTAAAACAGGACATGATAAATTATGAGAAGTGACAACATATTTTCTGGTGACAGGGGGAGAGGCACACCTTTCGGTGTGCCTCACAGCTTGTCGAAAAAGCAATATTCGATTTTTATGCTTCGTGCGGCA
>ERZ773252.4078-NODE-4078-length-10515-cov-5.556788_pt1 | contig 10515 bp, 7 predicted proteins | sample MGYA00580517_ERZ773252 | MGnify/ENA primary metagenome ERZ773252 (study PRJEB29015, sample SAMEA2737766) | human gut metagenome | biome: human gut; feature: human-associated habitat; material: faeces | place: China | collected 2012 ... | reverse complement strand
GTTGCTGGCTTCCTTCTTCAATTTCACTTATCAGCCATGGCGTCTTATACATATGCTCTCCAGTCCACTGATACAAATCAAAAATATCCATATGAAAATGCGCTCTTAAAGTTTCCATTGCATTCTCTTCTCTCATGGCCCTCTCCAGCATTTCCATCCCTGCCGCTTTCAGTCCTGGCTCTTTAGTTGTACATTTCATCAGCCAGAATGCCTTTTCAAATTCCAGTTGTAAATGTGATGTAGAATCCGGATTCTGAAAATCTCCCCTGAAAAACTGGAAAAAATTTTTTTCAGACATCTTTTCAATGTAGTTTTTTCGGATCATAACAGATTCATTAAATGAACGCACCGAATTTTCTCTTGTCGACATGCTGATCTGTTTTTTCCCTTTTATATCCCACTGAAACCGAATCAGCCGTTTCTCCAAAATCGTGATCTCTGACTCACTTACAAGCCGAAGCCACAGATCATAATCCGCCAACTGACGATACAAAAGATTGAAATATCCAATCTTGTCCAAAACGGATTTTCTGACCAGCGCCGAAGGATGACAAAGAAAATTTCCAGATTGCAGAAGCGTATGCAGATATTCGTTCTGTGTCGTACACTTTCTGTCAAAAAGTGCTACCATATCTCTGCATTCTTCCGATATCTCATTGCCGCTCTCATCTACCAGATACACTCTTGTAAAACATGCACCAAGCATTCGGTTCTGTTCCATAACTGACACCTGTTTTTCCAGTTTATCCGGCAACCATGCATCATCGCTGTTTATAAATGCCACATAGTCTCCTTGGCAGTGATCAAGCCCCTGATTTGCCGCATAACAGTAAAACGAATTCTGATCCAGTTTAAAATATCTGATCCGTGGATCCTGATAGCTTTTAATCAGTTCTTCTGTTCCGTCGGTCGATCCGTCATCTACGATGACAAATTCAAAATCCGGATACGTCTGACAAAGTACGCTGTCAATCGCCTGTTTCAAACAAAATCTCCGGTTATAAGTACACATCAAAACGCTAACCATTATTCTACATCTCCAACAACAGCCCATCTCCAGAATGACTGATCATAATTGTATGTATGTTCAAATCCACACATTTCCATTACCAGCTGTGTATATGCCGAACGGATTCCTCCTGTACAATAAGTGACGATCTCATCATCTTTAGACAGTCCGGCATCCTCAAACATTTTTGTCAGTTCTTCATTGGATTTCAAATATCCAGCATCATCGAATAAATCTGTGTACCGGATATGAATTGCTCCCGGAAGATGTCCTCCCTTTGCTTCATCATACAGGATTGCTCCTTCATATTCTTCATCAGTACGCACATCCACAATTTTGTACTCGTCATAATTCTTCTGTAATTCTTCGGTTGTCATCACATGGGAATAATCAATTTCATCGATTTTTACTTCTGCCGGTTCCGGTTTGGATGCGAGGAACTGTGTCTTGATTCCACTATCTTTCAACGCCTTCCATCCGCCATCTACCATCTTCACATCTTCATATCCGGCTGCCCGGAGTTCCCAGAGAAGTCTCGCATCATCTCCCCATCCATCTAGGGTCTCACCGATCAGAATAATTTCTTTATCCTTTGTAATTCCAAGATTGCCAAGAGTCTCTTCCAGCTGTTCCGGCTCCTGGATGCACCCCCATTTCTCATCTCCCTGTTTTCCTTCTGTAATACTCCAGTCCTGCCATACTGTAGCAATTGCACCTTTTACAGTTCCAAGGATTGCCTTTTTTTCTCCCCTTCCATCTACAAACAGCGTATTTTCATCTCCAACCTTGCTGATTGCATACTCCGGCTCAACAATCCACTCTCCTACAAAATGATTTTCATCAGATTTCTCTGCCCTACTTTCTGTCTTCTGTTTCTGTCCACATCCTGTCAGACCAATTGTTGCAACAAGCAATACACTGCATAACCACTTTGTTCTTTTTCTCATTTCCTTTTTCCTCCTCTAATCATCACCGTAATAGTAATCTTCCTCATAATAATCCGGTAGTGTCTCTGTATCCGGCTGCTGTGGTTCTGTCACTGCTGATGAACCAGATCCACTGTCGGCTGATGAATTGCCAGAATCCGTTCCGGCATTTCCATCTTCCGTCACTTCTATATTACTTTCTATATGATTCGTTTCCTCAGATGTCTTGTCTTCCGACTTTTCATTCTCTTTTTCCGTCTCGTCTGTTTCCTCATATTTTCCACTGGAAAGCGCATCTTTTATTTCATCATCAATTCCTTTTACTGTCCCTGATACCTGATAATCTGTATCTCCAAACAGGAACTGATGTACTTCGGCAACATTGGATGCCAGTGTATCTGCAATTTCTGTACTTCCCACTCCAGAAAGCATTTTGGAATATCTTACATTTGGAAATCCAAGTGTTTCACCTACTCTATATTTTTGAAAATCTTTCGCATAATTCAGAATTTCAATAAAAGAAAAATTGGTTGCAATCTGTGGAAAAACACTGTCAGCAATTTTATTGATCGTCGTCAGGTCCATCTGCTGCAGCTTCTGCATGATATTCAAAAGGACGATTCTCTGACGCACTGTACGCTGCGCGTCTCCACCATCTGTATAACGGATTCTCGCATAAGAAACCGCCTGTACTCCATTCAGATGATAGCTACCTCCGACTTCCGGCTCAATCTTCTTATAACTTTTTCCGGTTACTTCAGAAGTCTCCACACAATAATTATTCATGTGGACTACTTCTGCATCAGTCAGCTCCAGATCCACTCCTCCCACCGCATCAATTACATCGACTAAGGCATTAAAGTTCACAGATACATACTTTTCAATGTTCATATCCATGTTCTCATTCAAAAGAGCAACACCCCCATCCGGTCCGAAATAAGAATAGGCTGCATTCGCCTTATTATAACTTCCATCTTTCAGCCGCATAAAAGTATCACGGTACACCGATACCATTTTCACTTCATAAGTTTCCTGATTCAAACTTACGATCATGATCGTATCACTTCGATTTCCTTTATCTAGTGACCCATCCCTAGAATCCAGCCCGAATACTGCCACATTCAGATATCCGCTTTTATGCTCCACCTCTTCTGTAATAGACTCTTTCAACGTTTCTTTTTTTACTTCAATCTTCTGAATTTTGTTCACTTTACTGGCAGCATATCCGAATACGGCACCTGCCGCCCCCAGAACAAGTGTCAACACTACGCAAATAATCACTATTATCTTTTTCTTCCATGACCATCCTGCAATTTTTTTAAGCATCCTCATCATTCCTTCCTCTCCAGTAATTATGATTCATTGTCAGTTTCATGATGAAACTTTCCGGTAATTGTCGGTAATGTTTTCCCATCTGGTAGCCCAGATATTTGCACCCGCTTTCCACAAACAGCTGTATAATCTGCAAATATTTTCTTTCTTTTAAAAGCTTTTTCACAAGTGTGCAAATCAGGTGTATGCCTTCTTTCTCTGACTTTACTTTTTCAAATATTTCTGGATGACATGCCTGCGATACACCCTGGTCAAAATTTCTCCTTATCAGCTCTCTGTAAGTATACTCATGAGAATGAATCACCCGTGCATCTGCTTTATAAATAATCTTCCATCCATTTTGGATTGCTCCTGCTGCAAAGACCAAATCTTCATTGAAGATGACCGGATGCGGAAATCCTCCCAGTTCCAGATAGACTCCTCTCCGATAGGCAGCACACACATTGGAGCAAAAATAAGTTTTTATTCCCAGTTTTGGCAAATCCTTCTGCGATTTAATCTGGCTTTTTGGGGGATAATTGAAAACTCTCGTATATTTTTCCAACAGACCACAGTTCTGATCCGGTATCTGTCTGGCATAAGCTGCCACAGCATCCGGATGCTCATTTAATACTTCTGAAAGCTTTTCCAAAAGAAACGGATCTGCCGGAACTGCATCCTGGGTCATCATGACCACAATATCTGCATCTGACATCCAGATTCCCTGCTCTCTGGTTCTTCCATGATCAAATTCTTTTTCCAAAATCGGAATCTCTGTAACAGAAACCCGGTCTTTACAAACCGAAACATCCAGCTTTATCCCATCCCTGGTGTGTAACAGAATGATTTGCTCCGGAAGGTGCGTCTGTCTGCAGAGCCTGTACAATACTTTATGCAGTTTTTCTGTCGGTCTGTAGACCGGTATGATCACATCTATCTTCATCTTCCGTCAAAAAATCCTTTAAAAATTGTCAGAATCAATATTTTCATATCAAATACCATTGTCCAGTTCTCAATATAGTAAAGATCATATTCGATCCGCTTCTCAATGGAAGTATCTCCCCGGTAGCCATTGATCTGCGCCCATCCAGTCATTCCCGGACGTACCTGATGTTTTACCATATAACGTGGAATTTCATCCCGGAACTTTTGCACAAACTGCGGTCTTTCCGGTCTTGGTCCCACCAGACTCATCTCCCCTTTCAGCACATTAAAAAGCTGCGGCAATTCATCTATACTTGTTCTGCGGATCAGCTTTCCAACCGGTGTAATCCTCGGATCATTCCTGGTAGACCATTCTGCTTTTTCCTTTTCTTCATCCTGCATGATCATAGATCGAAATTTGTACATATAAAATACCTGGTTATGCAGTCCAACTCTTTCCTGCCGGTAGATCACACTCCCTTCCTCTGTCAAGGCAACCACCAGCACAGTAAGCAGCATGACCGGTGAAAAAAGAATGATTGCAACCGTTGCCCCAATCAGATCAACTGCCCTCTTTGCCGCCCTGTTCCGCATGATATTCAGTGGAACTCTGCGGACATGAATCACCGGAATCCCCTGCACATCCTCAATATAAGGCCTGGTAGAAATCACATTTCCAAAATCAGGAATCATTTTCGTGTGTACCCCTGCCTTCTCACAGACATCCACAATCCGCTCCAGTTTTCCATAATCCTCCGCACGAAGCGCAATCACAACCTCATCCAGTTCATTCCCCTCCAGTATTCTTTCCAGTTTCTCTTCATCTTTCAGATGGGCAAACACTTGATATCCCCACTTTGGATTCTCTCTCAGCCTGTCCATATACTGTTCTGCCATCTGACTCTCTCCAATCATCAGGATATGTTTCTGATTCAGTCCCTGCTTTCGCATTTTCCACAAAATTGTGCGAATCAGATATCTCGAAGCAAATTCCAGCGAGATGTTTATAAAGAAGAAAATACACAGCATCTGTCTTGAAAAATGCTCCTGCTTTATAAAATAAAGTACCAGGATAAAGATCATAAATCCAATTCCATTGGCACGGATGATATCCATCAGCTCCTTACGGTAACTTTTTACCCTCCTCGGCATATAAAGCTGAAAAATACTATACAAAAGCAGATATCCAGGGATTATTAAAAACAAAGCTGAAAAATACGTTTTCGCCGGCAGAACCCCTGCGTCCTGCACAAAAACCCCACTTTTAAATCTCAGATACCATGAGAAAAAATATGCAGCACCAATGATTCCCGCATCCATACATACCTGCGCTTTATTTAACATCCGCTGATTGTTCTTTATCAAAATACCACCATCTTTTCTCTATCCATCTTCTTTTTCACGCAAAGAATAATCACACTTCACCAGCGTAAGATTAGGATTGTACATCGGATCTCCTTTTTCCATGATTTCAGACCAGTTCCGGCGTACATAATCAATCTCACACTGATATCTTCTGATCTTTTCCTCATTATCTTCTGCCCCTCTCGATCTGGATTCATAATGATACAGTTTCACATAAGGATCATACACTACAAGATATCCACATCTGCGTACCTTCAGACAGAAATCAATATCATTGAACGCCACTGCAAGTTGCTCCTCAAATCCACCCACTTCTTCATATACAGAACGCTTTACCATCATACATGCTGCGGTCACCGCTGACAAATCCTGCTGAGTACTTGCTTTGTGCATATACCCGGAATAACCTTTTGGAAGTCCCCGGAACATATTACCAGCAATTCCCCGAATCCCAACAATGACTCCAGCATGCTGCACCTGACCATTTGGATAATAAAGCTTTGCTCCGACAATCCCGACTTCTTTTCTCTGGCAGTTCGCAAGCATTTCTCCTAGCCAGTCCTTTCCAATCACTTCTGTATCATTATTCAGAAGTACCAGATATTCTCCATCAGTCTCGCTTACTGCGTAGTTGTTGATCGCCGAATAATTAAATGGTCCATCCCATCTCAGAATTCGGATATGGTCTGACTCTATTGTTTTATAATAAGCAAATGTTTCCGCTTTTTCGCTGTTATTTTCGATAATTATGATCTCATAATTCTTATAATCCGATCTGGAAATCGATTCTAGACATTTCTCCAAATCTTTTATATGATCTTTATTGGGAATCAGAATGGAAATCTTTGGATTCCCCTGCATCTTATACCTGACACGATAAAACCCTCTATCCAGTTCCGGTAAAACTTCTGCATGTTCACCACATCTTAGCAGATGTGCTTCTATGGCACGCTGTCCAGCCTCAAATGCATAAGTTTTACTGATTGGATTGTCCGCAGTAGAAACCTGATGTACCCTCCAATGATAAAGAATCCTCGGCACATGCGCCATTATCGTTTTTTCCACACAGCGGAAAACGAGATCGTAATCCTGTGCTCCGTCAAAATCACTTCTTAATCCACCTATTTCTTCAATTAGACTTTTTCTTATCACGCAAAAATGACAAATATAGTTATTGGCTCGCAACAGATCCAGATTAAAATCTGGTTTAAAATGCGGCTGAAAATGTTTTTTCAGATCTGCCGTCACTTTATCTTCATCTGAATAAAGAAGTCCGACCTCCGGATACTCATTCAACTTCTTTACCATCTCGTACAATGCATCCGGTGCAAGCAGATCATCTTGATCCAAAAAACCGATATATGTTCCGGTAGCTTCCTTTATCGCTGCATTTGTATTTTCAGAAATTCCTCTGTTTTCTGAAATACCGATCAGGTGAATCGCTTTTTCTTTGAACTCATCCTCTTCCAGAATTTCTTCCATTCTGTGTCTTTCTTCATCTGAAACAGTCATACATAATTCCCAATTTTTATACGTCTGACGGCATACAGACAGAATCATCTGTCTCAAAAATTCTTCCGGTGCCTGATATACCGGCACGACAATACTGATCAGGGGTGCATACGAAAACGCTTCCTGTCTTTGTCTTTCCATCTCTTCTTTGGTCCGCCTGTGATTCTGATACCATTTTTCATAATCAATCTTCTGAAAACGGATCCTTTCTTTTAAACGTATCATAAACTCTTTTGGTCCAAAGTACCGAAGATATACAAGCCCTTTTTTTACCCGATACAGAGACATTTTATTGAACATCTCCTATCTCCTCTCCACTTTTGCCAGATGATTCAGTCCAAAATCATTATGATCCAGTGTCAGATTCGGACTGTAATATGGATCACCCTTTTTCAGGAAATCTTTCCACCTTGTCTGAAACAGATTTACTTCTCCGTGGAAACGTTCGATTTTCTCTTCCGTATCTTCATATCCTCTTGACTTGGATTCATAATGAATCAGTTCCGCATATGGATCATATACGATCAGATATCCGGCTTTTCGTATTTTCAGGCACAGATCTACATCATTAAATGCCACCGCAAACTTCGAGTCAAATCCTCCAACTTCTTCATACACCCGTTTTTTCATCATCATACAGGCTGCGGTCACCGCACTCAGATCATGGACCACCTGCGCCCTCGCAAAGTATCCCGGCGAATCTCCGTCTATGCCAAGGAATGCATGTCCTGCCACTCCTCCAAGTCCGATGATCACTCCTCCATGCTGAAGCGTTCCATCTTCATAATACATTCTCGCCCCGACAGCACCTACATCTTCCCGCATACAATAGCTCAACATTTCTTTAATACAGTCATTGCCGATCATTTCTGTATCGTTGTTCAGAAACAGCAGATATTCGCCGGTCGCATGATCAATTCCATACTGATTGATCTCCGGATAATTGAATCCTTCTCCTTTCCAGTACAGAACCTTAACTTTTGGATACTCATGCATGATCCTTCTATAATCTTTAAACGTTTTCTTTTTCTGGCTGTTATTTTCTATAACAAGAATTTCTATATTCTCATAGGTATTTTTTTCCCGGATCGATCGCAGGCATTTGATCAGATCATCTGTGTGATCTTTGTTTGGAATAATAACCGATATCTTAGGTGTTTGTTTTACCGGATATTTCGTCCGGTACATTCCCGGATACTTCGTTGGAATGACTTCTGCTTCAATTCCCATTCTTCTGTAATGCGCTCTTACCGCTTTTGCACCTGCATCCACAATATAGGATTTATTGTCTGCACTGCCTGCTGTAGATCCTTCGCATGCTCGCCAGTGATATAGGATTTTCGGTATATGCCGGATCTTATCGGTCTTCTCAACACACCGGAGTACAAAATCATAGTCCTGTGCACCATCGTATTCGCCGTTCAACTTTCCTGCCGCCTGATATAATTCCTTTTTAACAACCACCAGATGACAGAAATAATTTGTTGTACAAAGCATATCTGGATTAAAATCCGATTTGAAATGAGGGAAGAAATACTCTTCTCCATCCATCGTAATCTTATCTTCATCCGTATAAATAAGCTCTGTATCCGGATATTCATTCAATTCTGCCACACACTCATACAATGCGTCCGGTGTCAGCAGATCATCATGATCCATAAAAGCGATATAATCTCCCGTTGCCATATCCAGTGCCACATTTGTATTATCCGAAATATGCAGTTGTTTTTTATTGTCCTTCACCCGGATTCGGCTATCCTTCTTTGTGTATTCTTCCAGAATCCCTGCAATCGACGAATCTTCCCCGCTTCCATCTGAAAGACAGAGCTCCCAGTTCTGATAGGACTGTCCTCTTACAGAATCCAGCATTTCCCGCAGATATCTTTCCGGTGTCCGGTAAAGAGGAACAACAATCGAAATCTTCGGCATCCGGGCAAACTTCTTTCTCTTCTGCCGGTACAGTCTGATCCTGGACGGCTCATGTCTTCGCAGCCATTCTTCATACTCTGTACCGTTTTTCCCACTCAATTTGTCACCCGCCCTGATAAACGCTGCACGGATTCCAAACTGACGATAATAGATTCTGACTTTGCGAAAATCATCCAGCATTTTCTGACGTCGCAGTTTTCTTTTGAGATTCATGATCTCTTCCGCATTTTTCTCTTCTTCTTCAAAGCATACTTCCAGTTTTCGCGGAATACCTTCCTCATAAAATGCCTTAAACCCGGCAATCTCTTCCTTTTTACATTCCGGATACTCTCGCAGCACATCCAGACGCCGGATTTTTTCTTCTTTCATCTCCAGTTCATTCTGATTCTCATCCAGAAACCGAATCGATGCATTTTTCCTGCTATAATACCATCCCTCGACTGAAAATCCTTTTTCTTCAGTATTCACCTTATCTATGCTGTTTGCCAGCCATTTCTCCAGGTTCTTCAATTCACTGACTGCAAAGGTCTTCATCAATTCTTCTTTTCCACGATACGACTGCAATACTTCCAGTCTGGACGCTTCTCTCCAGTCTTTCGGAAGATGTATCCAAAGAAAAAACTGTTTGGTTATAAGTCTTTTTCTTATCTTACGGAACTTCAACGGATGAAGACGGATTCCATCCGTTGTATAAAATAGTTCCTTTCCATCCAGCCGGATTTCAATCCGGTTTCCATCTGGTCTGTTATCCAGAAAATATCCCGTAATAAGTAATCTGTCTTTTTCTTTTACATGAAACCGACATGTTGCGATATAAAAAGCATTTTCCATTTTTCAAATCCTCTCACTTCCACACTATCTGGAAAATAACCAGTTCAAAAACTGAAAGAAAACACAGATATACAATACTAACAGCAGAAATACGCAAAATGTTTCTATATCAAACCGATATGTAACCGTCTTTAAAATTAAAGTTCCTTCACTTTCTTCACTATTTATTTTCAAATTTGTTCCTTCCTCTGATGTCTTTTCCGTATAAAGTGCAATAGAATCTTTTTCAAATACTACTTTATACGCCTTCCCCCTGCATCTGGTTACCGTATCAAACGAAAATTCATTGAATTTGCCCGTTTTTATATCTCCCACCTTCTTCACAGATTCCGCAACCGTTTCTCCATTTTCGCAATCCTGAAGATAAATCCGGATCTCTGTTTCTGGATCTTCCTGCAAATTCTGGCATTTCACCTGGATTCCATCCAGTATCTCCTCCTCACAGACAAATTCCTGCGATATCTGATCCTGCGACACATCCATCATGACATACTGGTCATTTTCTATCATCCGGTCATAAATCGCATGCGTCTTATGAACATGTCCATAAACAAATGCAAGCAGAATCAGCACAATAACTGCTGCCAACTTTTTTACTTTTCTCATTTTTCCCTCTTATTCTGCTTCCTGATATTCTCTGCACAACTCATCTGCATCCCCGATACTGCGAACTCTTCCATGTTCCAGCCATACAATCCGGCTGCACAG
>ERZ773252.4075-NODE-4075-length-10516-cov-8.761113_pt1 | contig 10516 bp, 7 predicted proteins | sample MGYA00580517_ERZ773252 | MGnify/ENA primary metagenome ERZ773252 (study PRJEB29015, sample SAMEA2737766) | human gut metagenome | biome: human gut; feature: human-associated habitat; material: faeces | place: China | collected 2012 ... | reverse complement strand
GGAGCAGATCTCCTTGGTGCCCTCCACCTCGCGGGTGGTCAGGGTAAAGGTCTGGCCGGCTTCCAGCATCTCCACACCGTTCTTGAACTCCTTCAGACGGATCTCGGGGCCCTTGGTGTCCAGCAGGGCGGCAACGGGCTTGCCCAGCTCCTCACGCAGAGCTTTCAGCTTTGCCAGACGGCCGCCGTGCTCCTCGTAGGAACCGTGGGAGAAGTTGAAACGGGCCACGTTCATGCCGTTTGCGATCAGGTCGCGCAGGACATCGCCCTTATCGGTAGAAGGGCCCAGGGTGCAGATGATCTTCGTTTTTCTCATAAAATACCTCCAACGTTCACGCTATAATGCTCTCTATCTTGACGCAGCAGCCCAAGCTGGCTGCTCTCTGGCGGGCAGTGATTGCTTTGCGCCCGCGGCGGCAGTATACGCCAATATGGCTGTTTCAACAAACCATACTGCTATACATTATAAGCTCTTGGATACAATAGCGCAAGAAAAATCTTTGCAAAGAAACTGTTAAGATTTCATCAGGTTTGAACAAAAATCTTTCCACCACAAAGCACTTGCATAACCGGTGGGATTTGCTTATAATGAAGGTAAGCAAAAGTGCGACTGTTCCGGGGCAGCCCCGGAGGAAAATGGAGTGAAAACATATGGAAAAGCGTGTATTTCTGATCGTACTGGACAGCTTTGGCATCGGCGCGGAGCCGGATGCAGCCGCCTTTGGCGACGAGGGCACCAACACGCTGGGGGCCATTGCAGGGCATCCCAATTTCAACTGCCCCAACCTGAAAAAGCTGGGCCTGTTCAACATTGACGGTGTGACTGCGGGCGAAGAGACCGACGCGCCCGCCGGTGCCTTTGCCCGCCTGCAGGAGCAGAGCATGGGCAAGGATACCACCATCGGCCACTGGGAGATCGCCGGTGTGGTCAGCCCGAACCCGCTGCCCACTTTCCCAAACGGCTTCCCGGAGGAGCTCATTCAGGAGTTTGAGGCAAAAACCGGCCACAAAGTCCTCTGCAATCTGCCCTATTCCGGCACCGAGGTGCTGAAGGACTACGGCGAGCAGGCCATGAAGGAAAATGCCCTCATTGTCTACACCAGCGCCGACAGCGTGTTCCAGGTGGCTGCCCACGAGGAGCTGGTGCCCGTGCACGAGCTCTACCGCTACTGCGAGATCGCCCGCGAGATGCTGAAGGGCGCGTACGGCGTGGGCCGTGTCATCGCCCGGCCCTTCCTGGGCAGCAGCGCCGAGACCTTCTACCGTACCACCAACCGCCACGACCTGAGCCTGAAGCCGCCCCGTGCCACCATGCTCGACCTGCTGAAGGAGGCCGGCAGGGATGTCATCGCCGTGGGCAAGATCTTTGATATCTTTGACGGGCAGGGCGTGACCGAAAAGATCAAGACTACCGGCAACACCAATGGCATCGCCTTCACCAAGGCATTGCAGACCCGGGATTTCGAGGGTCTGGCCTTTGTGAATCTGGTGGATTTTGATATGCTCTACGGCCACCGCCGCGACGTGCCCGGCTATGCCGCCGCCGCCACCGAATTTGACCGCTTCCTGGCTGACTTCATCCCCGGGATGCGGGAGGGTGACCTGCTGATGATCACCGCCGACCACGGCTGCGACCCCTCCTACACCAAGACCACCGACCATACCCGCGAGTATGTGCCGTACCTGGTCTGCGGCAAGGGCGTGAAGCCCGGTGTGGATTTGGGCACCCGGCTCTGCTTTGGCACCATTGCACAGACCGTGTGTGAATATCTGGGCGTGGATGCTTCCAGCCTGGACGGCCACAGCGTGCTGCAGGAGATCCTGAAGTAATATCGGCCCTCTCGGTCACGCGACAGCGTGACCGAGAGGGCTATTTTTTGTGCAAAGTCTTGAACAATATAGTCAGTTGTGGTAGACTAGCACATGCACGCCCGGTGCGTACAAAGTTTACGCCGGGCGCAGGAATTGATATGGTTTCAGAATAGAAGGAGACTATCACATGAGAATCAATCGTACTCTGGGTCTGGCACTGACCGCTGCTGTGCTGGCTGTTGCCATGACTGGCTGCTCCAATAGTGCATCTTCCACCGCATCCTCCGCTGCTTCCAGCGAGGCTGCTTCCTCTGTGGCCGCTTCCAGTGAAGCTGCCGAGAGCGAGGCCGCTGCCGCCAGCGTTGTCAGCACCGAGGATCTGGATGTGAACGGCACCACCTACTCCGCTGACTGCTACGGCGAGTTCACCCTGTCCAACGGCGACACCATGAAGCTGTGGAAGGTGAAGGACGCTTACGCAGACCTGAGCGCTCTGCCCATGAAGGGCATGGCCGAGGAGTTCCCCATCGAGGCCGAGGCCGAGCAGATCTATGTTGCTGACGTGACCAGCAACGGCGAGACCACCCGCCAGTATCTGCGCACCGACAAGGCTGGCCGCAACGGCACTGTCTCTGTCAAGACCTTTGAGCTGGGCGACGCTGAGTAATCGCGCTTCCCTGTAAGATCAGCAGACAACAAGCCCCGGACCTTTTGCAAGGCCCGGGGCTTGTGCTGTTTTATCCTGTTTTATTCTCCACTGCTGCTGGAGCCGAACAGGGCATCCAGCACGGTGGAAGCGGCCTGATGCAGGGAGTTGGCAGCAGATTCCACCTGCTCCTGCGTGGGCAGAGAGATAGAAGGTGTTTCTGCTCCGCTGGTGGATCCACTGCTGGCTTCACTCTCGGCAGGTGTTTCGGTGGAAGCCTCGCTCTCGGCAGGCGCTTCGGGGGTGGGTTCTGCGGGCTGCTCATCGGCAGGCGGTTCCGCAGGCACGCTCTCGGCAGGTTCCTCCACAATGACGCTGTCGGGCGATTCCTCCACAGAGGTGCCCGCGTTGGGGTCAGCCGTGGGGGTGTATACCTCGGTCTTTTCGGGGGTCTGCTGGGTATCGCTCACGGTGCCCTCGCCGCCCAGAACAGATGCGATCAGCTCCTTGGCCTGGTTGACGGAGTTCTCATCCGGCTTCATCACATAGAGGCTCTGACCCTTTGCGGAGTAGCACTGGGAGCTCTTGCCGCCGGTGCCGGTCACGGTATAGCTCTGGATGTCCCAGTCAGACAGGCTTGCCAGCTGCATCCGCACCAGCGCGGAGATCTGCTCCTGAGAAAGGCTGGTCACAAAGCAGTCGGACACAGCATCCATCAGCTTGGAGAAGCTCATCAGCACGGTGGGGGATTTGATCTTGTTCATCATGGCATCGATGACTTTCATCTGGTTGATGCCGCGCTGGATATCGCCGGAGGCAAAGGCATGGCGCTCACGGGCAAAGGCCAGAGCGCTCTTGCCGTCCAGATGGTTCCAGCCCTCGGCAAAGGTGGTGGGATCATAATAGCCGGGGCTGCCCACCGAGGTGAACGCCTGATCGGAGTAGACATCCACGCCGCCCACGGCATCGATGATGCTGATGAAGCCCGCAAAATTGATGCGGAGGTATTGGTCCACATTGACCCCGTACAGGTTGCCCAGGGTTGCCATGCTGGTCTCCACGCCGTACAGACCGGCATGGGTCAGCTTGTCCTTGCTGTTGGTGCCCGCCAGATCAACGTAGTAATCGCGGGGGGTGTTGATGAGCGCCACCCGTTTGGTGGAGGGGTTGACCACGGCAAGGATGTTCACATCGCTGCGGGCCTTTTCGGTCAGTTCGCCGCGGTTGTCCACGCCGCTCAGGTAGACCACAAAGGGCTCCTTGGTGATTTTGTTGGCTTCGGTGCCGGTGACAAGGCCGGAGGTCACGTTGTCCAGTGCACTCAGGCCCTGCTGCGCCCAGACACAGCCCAGTGCCAGAAAGGCGCACAGGAACACCGAGAATACCCGGGATACCTTGCGGGGGGCGCTGTACTCCTGGCAGCGCTTGACCAGCAGCCAGAACAGCGCCAGCAGCGCCGCAATGATGACCAGATACAGCGCGGGCAGCATCTGGGTGCGCCAGAGCTGGAAGAAGGCCGCAATGCTCAGAATGGCTTGTACGATCAGCAAAACAGTACCTCGTTTCGGGTTGGCCGCGCCGGTATCTGCATCCGGCCTGCGGCGGGGGGGCTTTGACTCCGGGGCAGGCCCGCCGGTATGCTTCGGCGGCTTGGGCGGTGCAGGCGGCGGGGTGGGAGCGGCAGTTTCCGGCGCAAAAAAGGCCGAGCTGTCCACCTCCACAGTCTTTTCTTCCGGTGGGCGGTGACCCCGGTGGATGTGCCGGGTGCTGTCATCGTCCGTGTGGGAACGGGAAGTTTCATCAAACATAGGAATTCTCCTTTTTGACATGTCCTCAGGCAAGGGGCACGATGGTAAGAACGGCCCGTGCCGGCAGGCAGGTGGCCGTCTGATCCTCCTGCGAGATCCAGCCAAAGCTTTCGCAGATGTGGTCAGGGCAGGGGGAATCAATGAACCGTGCCGCGCCGTCCTTGACCTCGATGTGCACCGTCAGATAGCCGGTGTCGATGTCATAGACGGCATCCTTGTCCAGAGAGATCTTCTGCACCGTGTTCGCATCGCCGTAGGTCAGCTCCGCGCCCAGGGTGCTGCCGCTCTGCCCGGCACTGCGGAGGTAAAAAAGCACCCCCGCGATCACCAGAACAACAGCGGCGAACAGTAAATTGACCCAGAGATTTTTTTTCTGCTTCATGGCTCAGGCATCCTTCTGGGGGAACAGCTGTTCCAGCTCGGCCAGCCACAGGGCGGCGCAGGCATCGCTGGGCATCCGCCAGTCCCCGCGCGGCGAGAGGGTCACGCTGCCGATCTTGGGGCCGTCGGGCAGGCAGCTGCGCTTGAACTGCTGGGCAAAGAACCGCCAGTAGAAGTTGCGCAGCCACTTGTAAAGCACAGCGTCCGGGTATTCCTCCCGGCCCGCAAAGGCTGCCCTGGCCAGCCGGAAGATCTTTGCCGGGCCAAAGCCGAAGCGGAGCACATAATAAAGGTAGAAGTCGTGCAGTTCATAGGGGCCCACCAGATCCTCGGTGCGCTGTGCGATCTCGCCGTTGTCCTTGGCGGGCAGCAGCTCGGGGGACACAGGGGTGTCGAGGATGTCCAGCAGCACCTCTTTCAGGGCCGGGGTGGCGGCGATGTCGGCTTCGTACCGGACAAGGTGGCGCACCAGCGTTTTGGGTACGCCTGCGTTCACGCCGTACATGCTCATGTGGTCGCCGTTGTAGGTGGCCCAGCCCAGGGCCAGCTCCGAAAGGTCGCCGGTGCCCACCACCAGGCCGCCGGTGCGGTTGGCAGTGTCCATCAGCTCCAGGGTGCGCACGCGGGCCTGGCCGTTCTCGTAGGTCACGTCCAGCACGCTCTCGTCCTGGCCGATGTCCCGGAAGTGGCTGTGCACCGTGGCGGCAATGTCGATCTCGGTAAAGCTGACGTGCAGCTCGTCACAGAGGATCTCTGCATTGCTGCGGGTGCGCTTGGTGGTGCCAAAGCAGGGCATGGTCACGGCCAGCACATCGGTGGTGGGGCGGCCCAGCTGCTTCATGGCGCGGACAGCCACCAGCAGGGCAAGGCAGCTGTCCAGACCGCCCGAAATGCCGATGACGGCTGTTTTGGCGCGGGCGTGCTCAAGACGCTTGGCCAGGCCGTCGGCCTGCATCTTCAAAATCAGCTCACAGCGCTCGGCGCGCAGCTGCTCGTTGTGGGGGATAAAGGGGGTGGGGTCTACCCAACGGGTCAGCACGGTGTCGGTCAGGGTCAGGTCGAACTCCACGGTCTGGTAGCCCTCGGTGCTGGGCTCAAAGCTGGTGTTGCGTGCCCGCTCCAACTCCATCCGCTGGCAGTCCAGCTCTGTCTCGGCAAGGCCGCCCGCAAAGGGCTTCACCTCGGCCAGCAGGGTGCCGTTCTCGGCGATCAGGTCGTGGCCTGCGAACACCATGTCCTGGGTGCTCTCGCCGTGGCCTGCCGAGGCGTACAGGTAGCCGCAGAGCAGACGGGCAGACTGGTTCTCCACCAGTGCCCGGCGGTACTCAGCCTTGCCCACCGTTTCATCGCTGGCCGAAAGGTTGGCGATGACGGTAGCGCCTGCCAGTGCGTGGAAGGTGGAGGGCGGCAGGGCGCTCCACAGATCCTCGCAGAGCTCCACGCCCAGCACAAAGCTGGGCATCTGACGGCAGCGGAAGAGCAGGGAGGTGCCAAAGGGGACATCCTGCCCGCAGACATTCACCCACTCCACCTCGGTGGAACCGGGGGTGAACTGCCGCTTTTCATAGAACTCGCCGTAGTTGGGCAGGTACGTTTTGGGAACCAGACCCAGCAGCTGCCCGCGGCAGAACACGGCAGCGCAGTTGTACAGCTTGCCCCGTACCATCAGGGGCAGGCCCACAAGGGCCACGGTGTCCAGCTCCCGGCTGGCATCCAGCAGCTCCTGCAGGCCGGTCAGGGCTCCCTGCTGCAGGGTGCGCTGCAAAAACAGGTCGCCGCAGGTATAGCCGGTCAGGCAGAACTCGGGGAACACGGCCAGCTTCACGCCGCGGGCGGCGGCGGCACGCAGCTCCGTGAGGATCTGCCGGGTGTTGTAGGCGCAGTCCGCCACCCGAAGCCCGGGCGAGAGGGCTGCTGCTTTCAAAAAACCATCTTTCATCGGAGGATTTCACATCCTGTCTCTCTTGTTTGCCCACGGCGAACAACTGTGCTCCCGTGGTGAGGATAGTATACCACACTCTGGCCAAAACGAAAAGAGGGCTGTTATCAACCTTCTCTGTCCCTGCGCCTGACGGCGGGGCAAAGAAGGGTTCTAACAACCCCCTGCAGATACACCAAATGGAAAACGAGATGGACCGTAAGCCGGGTTCTGTATTAAACGACGATCTGTCTAGGCCTGCCATTGCTGACAGGCTCATGCCGCCTTCGGGACACGCGAGCAGCGCTGTACGTCCCATATAGGCGTTGCTTCCGGTAGGGTTTACAAAGCCGCATGGTCACCCATGCGCTGGTGAGCTCTTACCTCGCCGTTTCATCCTTACCGCATTGCTGCGGCGGTTTGTTTTCTGTTGCACTTTCCCTAAGGTCACCCTCGGCTGCCGTTAGCAGTTACCGTGCTCTGTGAGGCCCGGACTTTCCTCAGAGCGGTCAAAGCCGCCCCGCCGCCGTATGTTCCACTCGTTTTCCGTTCCCCATGATACCATAAAAAAACAAGATTTGCAAGTGACGATGAAATTTGGTATAATAAATCTAAATATGGCGTGAAATTTTTGGGAGGGACAAAGGATGCAGCTGCTTTTCAATGTCCCGCCCGAAGCTGATGGCGTGCTGCTGCGCGGCTTTCTGCGCCGGTGTGCCGTCTCCACGGAGCTGGCCCGGGCGGTCAAATTCCATGGCAGCGGCTTTTTTGCGGACGATGTTCCCATTCTGGCCAACCGCCGCGTGCAGGCGGGGCAGACCATCCGCTTTTCGCTGCCCGCCGACGGCCCCGGCGTGGAGCCCCAGCCTGAGATCCCGGTCAGGGTCGTATACGAGGATGCCTTTGCCGTGGTGCTGGAAAAGCCGCCCCATCTGGCGGTCCACCCCACCCTGAACTACCCCCGGGATACCCTGGCCAACGGCTATGCCGCCTGGGCGGCTGCCCATGGCGAAAGCCCGGTGTTCCGCCCGGTGAACCGGATCGATAAAGACACCAGCGGGCTGGTGCTGGCCGCAAAGAACGGCTATGCCGCACCCCTGCTGGCCGAGGGCGTGGAAAAGCTCTATTACGCCATTGTAGAGGGCGAACTGCCCCTTGGCCCCGGAGTCATCGATGCCCCCATTGGCCGGAGAGGGGACAGCATCATCGGGCGGTGCGTGACCCCCGAGGGCAAGCCCAGCCGCACCGAGTATACCATATTAAAGGCAGCGCATGGCCTGAGCCTTGCCGCCTGTGTTCCCGTGACGGGCCGTACCCATCAGATCCGGGTGCATTTTGCGTCCATCGGCCACCCGCTGGCCGGAGACGACCTTTACGGCGGACATCGAGACCGCATTGCCCGGCAGGCGCTCCATTGTGCCCGGCAGAGTTTCCGGGTGCCGGCTTACACCAAGGTGCCCGGCGGCATCCGGCTGGAAACGCCGGTGGAGGAACACGCCCGCACCGTTGCAGTGGAAAGCCCCCTGCCCGAGGATATGCGGGCATTGCTGGACGCTGAAATATGAAAATAAAGTGAAACCTCTGTGAAAGCTCTGCCCAAATTCTGTGACAAACCTTGTATCAGCCCGGGCAGGGTGTATAATTGATATGAATTTGTAACTTTCGACCCAAAACGTCAGGAAGGAGCAACCCCTTTTGATCGAAGAAAAAACAAAGGAGCCGCAGAGCCAGGCTCCTGCAGCGCCGGTGAAGGGCAGAGAAAAACTGCGAAGCTTCTGGGCAAAGGTCCAGATCTCCGGCCTGCTGCGGCGGCACCGTTTCCGCCGCAAAACGCAGCGGCACATGAATGATGTGGCCAAAAAGCTGCGGGCCAGTGCCGTGGTGCTGGCATTTGGCGAGGCACTTTATGCACTGGGCTTTGCGGCAGAGTACATGGTGGTGCGCACAGGGCGCGGTATTGCTGCCGTGGCGCGCGGACTGGCCCGCTGGTGCAGGAATGCCCTGCATACCATCATTGCAACAGCCTTTCCCGGTGCGGCGCAGATGTTCAAGGATCTGCTGGCACCGCTTTACCTGTTCTTCAAGGGCCTCGGCGCTGTGGCGGCCCACGCCAACGATGTGCGCCGGGAGCGGGGCTTTGGCGCTTCCGTAAAAGCGGCCGGGCGCTATTTTGTGGGCGGGCTCAAGCGCAACCTGAGCCTGCTGCCCCGGACAGCAATGTACATCCTGCCCCTGTGTATGCTGGCCGTGTTCGTTACGGTCTGGAACAGGACCATGGCCCAGCCCTATGCGCTGGCTGTGCAGGTGAACGGCCAGACCGTTGGCTATGTGGCCAATGAGGAAGTGTTCAACCTTGCAAAAGAGGATGTGATGCAGCGCATCAACTACGCCGGTTCGGACAAGACCGAGCTGACCATCGAGCCGACCTATACCATCTCCGTGACCCACAAGACCATGGACGAGAGCGAGACGGCAAACGCCATTCTGCAGAGCGCCAGTGACCAGATCAGTGAGGGCACCGCCCTGTATCTGGACGGGGAACTGACGGCAGTCTGCTCCGATGGTGACACCCTGCGCGGCTATCTGGAGAGCCTGCTGGCCCCCTACGAGGATCAGGCAGACGAGAATGTCAGCGTGGGCTTTAGCAAAAATGTGACGCTGGAAGATGGAGTCTATTTCAACGACAGCTTTGAGGATGACAATTCCATCGAGAATATGCTGACCGGCGTGCAGCAGCAGGAGAAGATCTACACGGTCAAGGCGGGCGATACCCTGTGGGCCATTGCCCAGAAGAACGACCTGACCTTCCGGGAGCTGTGTGCCCTGAATCCGAATTTCAAGGGTGCTCCCCTGGCCGAGGACTCCAATATCCAGGAGGGCGACCAGCTGATCGTGACCAAGCAGGAGGCTCTGCTGGAAGTCCGCATCACCAAGGTGGAGACGCGGGAGGAGGAGATCCCCTTCAGCACCGAGACCACCCAGTCCAGCGAGTACACCAAGGGTACCACCAAGACCCTGCAGGAGGGCGAGAACGGCCTGCGCCGCGTCACCATGCAGAACGTCTACGATACCAACGGCGTGCTGCTGGAGCAGACCATCCTTTCCACTGAGACCATCCGGGAGCCGGTGAATAAGAAAGTGGTCGTTGGCACCAAGAAGGTCACAAAGAACGGTGCGGCGGCATACATCGGCGGCAGCGGTCAGTTTATCTGGCCTGTGCCGGGGTACCGCAACTGCTCGCGCTGGTATGGCAGCGGCCATAAGGGCGTGGATATCTGTGCCTCTGCCGGTACGCCCATCTATGCATCGGCGGGCGGCACCGTGACCAAGGCGGGTTATAACAAGGCCGGTGCCGGTACGGGCTATGGTTATTCTGTGATCATCAGCCACTCCGGCGGCTATACCACGGTCTATGCCCACTGCCTGTCTCTGGCGGTCAGTGCGGGCCAGACCGTGCGGCAGGGCCAGCTCATCGGCTATGTGGGCAGCACGGGCCGCTCTTCCGGCAACCACTGCCACTTCGAGATCCGCCGCAACGGCTCGTACATCGCACCGCAGAGCGTGTTCTCCGGAAAGCGATAAATCAGAACAGAACCTCTCCGTCAATGCTTCGTATTGCCACCTCTCCTAATAGGAGAGGCAAGAGAGCGGAAGCATAAACTTGGCTCCCCTATCAGGGGAGCTGGCGTGAAGCGCCTGAGAGGTTTATTTTACAAACAAAAAGGAGAATGATTATGGCAACACCCCACATCAGCGCTGAAAAAGGCGATTTCGCAAAGACCGTCCTGATGCCCGGCGATCCGTTGCGGGCAAAGTTCATCGCGGATACCTTCCTCAAGGATGTCCGCCAGGTCACCGGTGTCCGTGGAATGTTGGGCTTTACCGGCACCTATGAGGGCCGCCCCATCAGTGTGATGGGCAGCGGCATGGGAATGCCCTCCATCGGCATCTA
>ERZ773252.4065-NODE-4065-length-10543-cov-2.636442_pt1 | contig 10543 bp, 9 predicted proteins | sample MGYA00580517_ERZ773252 | MGnify/ENA primary metagenome ERZ773252 (study PRJEB29015, sample SAMEA2737766) | human gut metagenome | biome: human gut; feature: human-associated habitat; material: faeces | place: China | collected 2012 ... | reverse complement strand
CAACTGGAAGGACTCCAACCTTATTTTGAAGCATGATATAGATTGCATCCTCAAGGCTAGCATATTTGGAAACTGTAAGGACATTCTTAATCATGATATCTCCTACCTTTGTCTTATTAAGGAGATAGTTCATTTCATAAATTGACAAGCTTGTTGCTTTTGATGGTGAAGCCTCCGCCATTGTACCTTCTGTAATAAGACCAACCAGTTTATCGTGTTCGATTACTGGCAAACGACGCAAACCTTTGTCACGCATAATGTCTGCAGCTGTTGCAACTGTTGTTTCTGGTGAGACGTAAACCACACGTTTCGTCATAAAATCTTTTACTGCCATGTTTCATTTTCCTCCGAATGATTTCTTACTTGTATTATACCACACTAATTGTAACCGATTGCACTATTTTGCTGAAAAATTAGTACCTTACAATCAGTCTGAGACTATAGAAAAACGCCCTTGGGCGCTTTTTCTTATCCTCCAAGATAGGCTTTACGAACTTCGTCTGATGCAAGAAGTTCTTTACCAGTACCTGAAAGAACCACTTTACCAGTTTCAAGAACGTAACCACGGTCTGCAATTGACAAAGCCTTATTGGCATTTTGCTCGATTAAAAGAACGGTAGTCCCTTGTGCCTTAATATCTTCGATAATATCAAAAATTTCTTGAATAAAGATTGGAGCAAGCCCCATTGAAGGTTCATCCAAAAGCAAAAGTTTCGGACGACTCATGAGGGCACGACCCATCGCTAGCATCTGTTGCTCACCACCAGAAAGCGTTGCAGCGTCTTGATTCTTACGTTCTTCTAGACGTGGGAAACGTTGGAAGACTTTTTTCAAGAGAGCTGCGTTCTCTTCTTTATTTGTATGAAGGAAAGCTCCCATTTCAAGATTTTCCATTACGGTTAATCCTGCAAATACATGACGTCCCTCAGGTACTTGAGCCAAACCTTCAGCAACAATCTTACGTGCTGGTGTTTTGTGAATTTCATTTCCAAGATAAGAAATGCTTCCCTCAGTTGGACGAACAAGACCTGAGATTGTACGAAGAATTGATGTCTTACCTGCACCGTTAGCACCGATAAGAGTTACGACTTCACCTTCATTAACTTCAAAGCTAACATTTTTAACAGCTTCAATAGATCCATATTTAATTGAGAGATTTTCAACTTTCAACATAGCCATTATGCTTCACCTCCCAAGTAAGCTTCAATAACGCGTTTGTTATTCTTAATTTCATCAGGTGTTCCTTCGGCAATCAAGCGTCCATATTCCAAAACATAAATACGCTCAGTAACATCCATGACCAAACTCATATCATGCTCAATCAAGATGATTGTAATGCCGAAGTCTTTTTGAATTTGACGAATATGAGCAGTCAATTCAGCTGTTTCTTGTGGGTTCATACCCGCAGCTGGTTCATCAAGGAAAAGAATTTTTGGTTCTGTTGCAAGTGCACGAACAATTTCCAAATGACGTTGTTGTCCGTAAGCCAAGTTTTTCGCAAGTGTATCTGCCTCTCCATCCAAGTTGAAGATAGCCAAGAGTTTCATAGCTTTTGCTTTTAACTCTTCTTCACTTGAGTAGTACTTAGGCAAACGCAAAAGAGATGCAAAGAAATTTGAAGGTTGCTTATTTGACAAACCAACAAGAACATTTTCAAGCACAGTCATGTCTTTGAAAAGACGGATATTTTGGAAAGTACGTGACAAACCGAGTGAAGCGATTTTATAAGGTGCTTTACCGTTTAGGACTGTACCATCAAGTGTAATCGTTCCTTCACTTGGCTCATAGACACCTGTCAAAAGGTTGAACAAGGTTGTTTTACCAGCACCATTTGGTCCGATAAGCCCAACCAACTCACCTTCATTGAGTTCCATTGAAACATCACCAACGGCAGTCAAACCACCGAAGTTTTTAGTCAGATTTTTAACTTCAAGAAGTGCCATTTTTATTTGCCCTCCTTAGATTTATTGAAGAATTTTGAGAGATAGAGTTCTTTTGTTCCAAGAAGTCCACCTGGACGGAAGAGCATTACAAGAATCAAAGCCAAGGCGTAAATAATCATACGAAGGTTTGAAACGTTTTGGAGGAACATGTTGATAATACCAAGAACAACAGCGGCAATGATAGTACCTGTGATTGATCCAAGACCACCAAGAACTGCAATAATAAGGTAATCAATTGATTTCATGATGGTGAAGTCTTTTGGCACGACAGTACCGATGTAGCTGACATAAAGTGAGCCAGCAATCGCTGAAATCATGGCACCAATAACAAAGATAAGAACCTTCATTTTTGTGACATTAACACCCATTGACTCAGCAGCAATTTCATCTTCACGAAGAGTGATTGCTTGACGTCCAGTTGCTGAACGTAAGAAATTAAGCACCAAAATTGTAATGACTACCACAAAGAAATAAATTACAGGCCAACTTGTATAAGGAAGGATACCTGTCAAACCAGCGGCACCATTGGTCAATTCACCACCATTAACGATAATGATACGGATGATTTCAGCCATACCAAGAGTAGCAATGGCAAGGTAGTCGCCTTTCAAACGAAGGGTAGGTAGACCAAAGATAAGGGCAACAATAGCTGCGATGATGACACCGACAACCATTGAGAGGTAGAAACCGTCATATGTTGGCATCATACCAGTGATGATAGCTGATGAATAGGCACCAATTGCCATGAAACCAGCTTGCCCAAGTGTAAATTGCCCTGAGAAACCAAGAACCAGGTTAGTACCAAGTCCCATAAGGATTGAGATCCCAATTCCCATTAAGATTTGGATGTAGTAAAGGTTCATGATACCTGAAAGTTCAAGACCTTTCAAGATAAGGAAGAGCCCAATGATAAGACCAAACCAAATAAGGTTTACTTTTAGATTTTTCTTCATGTCTTACACCTTCTCTTTCACATTTTTACCGAGGATACCCGCTGGGCGAACCAAAAGGATAACGATCAAGACACCATAAACGATGGCATCACGGTAACTTGACAAACCAATTGCAGTTGATAATGTCTCCAAAATACCGATAACAAATCCACCAAGTGCTGCACCAGGGATAATACCGATACCACCAAGAACAGCGGCAACAAAGGCTTTAATACCTGGCGTCATACCCATAAGAGGTTCGATAGAGTTATAGTAAAGACCAATAAGGACACCCGCTGCCCCTGCTAGTGATGATCCAAGAGCAAAAGTGAAGCTAATAGTGTTATTAACATTAATACCCATCAATTCAGCGGCATCACTGTCTACAGATACGGCACGCATAGCTTTACCCATCTTAGTCTTTTTAACAATCAATTGAAGAGCAACCATAAGCACAAGCGCAACTACCAAGATAAGCAATTGCACATTTGTTACAGAGATTGATCCAAGATGATAAGTCTTAATTGCAATCTTTTGAGGGAATGAACGTGTATCTGCACCTACAAAGAGAACCATGATGTACTCAAGGAAGAATGAGACACCGATAGCCGTAATCAAGGCAGAAATACGTGTCGAATTACGGAGCGGGCGATAAGCCAAGAACTCGATAACTACCCCTAAAATCGCACAGACAAGCATAGCAAAGACAAGGGCAACCCAGAAATTCATTCCGAGGCTATTAATCGCATAGTAACCAACGAAGGCACCCATCATATAGATGTCTCCATGGGCAAAGTTAATCAATTTGATAATCCCATAAACCATGGTATATCCAAGGGCAAGTAGGGCATAGATACTACCCAAGATAATACCATTGACTAGTTGTTGGGGAAGTTGTTCAAAAAACATATATAACCAAACTTTCTAGTTCATTTTCAGTATAGATAACAGATTATTTTTCAATTTCAACGGCTTCCGCTGAAACTTCTTCACCATTATCTCTTTTAACCATAAGAGCTGCTTTAATAGGGTTATGATCCTTATCAATCGTCATTTTACCAGTAACCCCGACAAAGTTTTTCAAATGTGCTAAGTTATCAGCAATATCAACTGATGTTTTCGCATCTTTAGATGCTTCTGCAATCATATAAACAGAATCGTAAGCTAGAGCAGCAAACATATTTGGTTCAGTTTTATAAGCTTTTTTATATGCTTCGATAAATCCTGATGCTTTGTCAGAAAGAGAAACATTTGTTGAATATCCTGATACATAGTAGACGTTTGACGCATTCTTTTTACCTGCAAGCTCAGTGAATTTCGCATCACTGAATCCATCAGGTCCAAGGATTGGTTTATCAATTCCAAGGTCACGTGCTTGTTTAGTGATAATACCAGTCTCAGTATAGTAACCAGGCATTACAATCGCATCATAATCAAGGTCTTTAAATTTAGTCAAGGCTGATTGATAGTCCTTGTCCCCTGAAGCAAAGGTAGCTTCAGTAACGATTTGACCTTTATATTCACGCTTGAATTCATCCGCAATCCCCTTAGCATAATCCGAAGCATTATCATAGTAGAGAACTACTTTCTTGGCATTCAAATTATTGTAAGAATAAGCTGCCAAAACTTTACCTTGGTAACTATCCTTGAAGGTTGTACGGAAAACGAATTTCTTCGTACCATTAGCATCTACCGTAAGGTCATCCTGCGTACCTGAAGGTGTCAGCAAAGGAACCCCTGTTTTTTGTGATACGAGGCTAGCCGCAGCGACAGCACCTGATGTCGCTGGACCAACGATAGCATTTACATTATTCTGAATAGCCAAGTTCGTTGAAGATGTTGAAGCTTCAGCATTTTCAGATTTATTATCTTTTGTGACAAGCTCAAGCTTTTTGCCATCGACGCCACCAGCTTTGTTAATTTCGTCAACAGCCAACTTAATACCATTCTGCTCTGCCTTACCATAGGCTGCAACGGCACCTGTCAACTCCATGTTAACACCAATTTTGATTGTATCGCCAATCTTAGTACCATTGGCATTAGCAGTCACATCTGGTGACTTGCCACAGGCAACCAAGAAAACGGAAGCAAAAAAGGCTAACACAATAAGTGTGATCTTTTTAGACATAAGATTTCTCCTTAATATTTTCTTAAAAAAGTCCACCTTATAGCTTACAGAATTATCAGACAATTGTCAACTACACACAACTAAGCTTTAGCGGCAGTAATCGTTTCCATTACTTTAAGAATAACTCTTTAAAAAGAAAAAAACTTTTCTCTTATTAAAGAGAAAAGTTCTTAAACGGTTCAGGAACTGAGTTGTCGTAACGTTCCAGACTACCTACAAAGTCCATATCAATATCAGAATAGTAGGAAGTCAGAACTTTTTTCACTGCTTTCATTCCATCGAGCTCTTTCAAAATATCCTCGACCTTGTCCTCATCTACATAAAGGTGCACATAACGCATCTTATAAGAATGGTAGACAACATCCCCAAACTTGGCAATTTTACGTAAGTCTCTATTGTAATATAAATAAACAATAATGCCTTGACGCTTAATCATGACTCATCTTCTCCTTTATGTTAGTGTCTCCCTTTTTATGATGTGGTTTATGAGGGGCAAGAGGTAGCCCAGTATCAATAAAAATCTGGTCTGAAACAGCTTGGGCAATCTCCTCACCAAGATTGGCTAAAATAGTCTGTAAATCGAACTCTGCCTGACGATAGCCAATAACCACCTCGTTTAAATCAATTTGGCGCTTCATTCGCAAAACCTGACGTTTCAACTCTCTCACATCTGGTCTAAAAGCCTCATACGCCTTAGCAGTATCATAGCTATCCTTTAATTCTTGAAATGCAAAGAGTTGCTTTTGGAGCTCTTTGTCATTTTCGAATTGCTGACGACTCAGACGATAGGCATCTACCTCTGGTAACATCAGAAAGTGCGAAACAAGACTGTCTATAGCTTGATCAATAGCAAGCAACTCCTCATTGATTATTAACATGTTTTCTATTATAACACAAAAAGCCAGATGAAACGGTCCTTATACAACCGATTTGCATCTGACTTTTATTTAAGACAAGCTCAGTTTATTTTAATTGGTTATTAGCCATGATTTCATCGATGAAACCATATTCAAGCGTTTCTTGAGCACTCATCCAATTGTCACGTTCAGCGTCTACATGAACTTTTTCAATTGGTTGTCCAGAATTATCTGCCAAGATTTGCTCCAAGTTATTACGTGTCTTGAGCAAGTGTTCAGCTGCGATAGCCATGTCTGTTTGTTGCGTACCGCCACCAGTACCACCCATTGGTTGGTGAATCATGTACTCTGCATTCGGCAACATGAAACGTTTACCTTTTGTACCGCTTGAAGCGATAATTGTTCCCATAGATGCTGCCATCCCCATAACGATAGTCTGAACATCAGACTTGATGAAGTTCATTGTATCAACAATGGCAAGACCTGCCGAAACGGATCCACCTGGTGTATTAACATAAAGATAGATATCTTTTGTATTGTCTTGAGCATCCAAGAACAAGAGTTGGGCGATAATTGAGTTTGCCATATTATCTTCAACAGGACCTGTTAACATGATGATACGATCCTTGAGCAAACGTGAGTAAATATCATAAGAACGCTCACCGCGTGATGTTTGTTCAATTACTACAGGAATCATATGAATCCTCCTTTTAATATTGTCTTGATGCTATTATATGATTTTAGTCAAATTAGGTCAAATAAAAAACATCATTCTTAGCACTCTTTCTAAAAGAGTGCTAAACTCTCCTAAACCAATCTCACTTAAAACTTATTAATCTAGTAAAAAAAGGGAAATTTTCCCTTTTCAACTTATTTTGTACCAAAGAGACGGTCACCTGCATCTCCAAGACCTGGAACAATATAACCGTTTTCATTAAGTTTCTCATCCAAAGATGCTGTGTAGATATCGATATCTGGGTGAGCATCTTGCAATTTTTTGACACCTTCTGGTGCTGCAACTAAGCAAACAAACTTGATATTAGCTGCACCACGTTTTTTAAGTGAGTCTACTGCCAAGATTGCTGAACCACCAGTCGCAAGCATAGGGTCTACTACAAAAATCTGACGTTGATCAATGTCTTCTGGTAATTTAACCAAGTACTCAACCGGCTCAAGAGTTTCCTCGTCACGATACATACCAATATGACCAACTTTAGCTGCTGGTACAAGGCTAAGGAAACCATCGACCATACCAATACCCGCACGAAGAATTGGAACAATCGCCAATTTCTTACCAGAAAGTTGTTTTTGTACAGTTTTGGTAATTGGTGTTTGAATTTCAACCTCTTCGAGAGGAAGGTCACGAGACACTTCGTAACCCATGAGCATAGCAATTTCATTAACTAGCTCACGGAAGTCCTTAGTAGAAGTATCCTCACGACGGAGGATTGAAAGTTTATGTTGAATCAGTGGATGTGAAATAACTTGAAATTTACCCATAATAGTTTCTTCCTTTGCTTTATATTCACTCCATTATATCAAAAAGGCAAAAAAAACGCTTGCTTTACTGCAAACGTTTTTGAAAAGGATTATTTTTTAGGCAAATGAATCTTTCCTGTGACCAAACCATAGCCAAGAAGAGCTAGACTTGCAATTGCTGCAAAGATAGTCGCCAAGATTGAAAGAATGTTGCTCTTTGAACCTTCTGAATCACTTGGTGTCTTAGGAGTCGTAGCAAGTTTGGCAGCAACTTTAGTATTGTTGTCTTTACTTGACTCATCAGACTTAGTTACTTCATCAGCTTTAGCGACTCCGTGAGACTGAACTTCCTCTTCAGACTTAGCTGGTTTTGGAGCTTCTGTTTCAGTGACAGACTCTTCTTTAACAGGAGTCGTTGAAACAGTTGGTCCAGTTGCTACAATAGCCTCTGGTACTGGTGACGCAATCTCTGTAGCTTGAGCTACTGGACGACGGTCACCCACAGAACCCTCTGTTGAAGGTTTCGCAGGAACCTCTACATGATGATCATCTGATGAATTATTATCATTAGATGGGTGATCTGTGAAACAAGGGAACGGATTACGAACTGGAGAATCTGGATTCGTCGGCGTTGCTGGTTTATCTTCTTTATTAGTTGATGGTTGATTATTGTCTGCTGGTTTAGAAGGTGTATCTGGTTTGTTAGACTTATCATCAACAGAATGATTACCTTCTGTTGGACTTACTGGTGTTTCTGGCTTATCTGCCTTCTTGTCTTTACCATCTTTAACAGTTACAGTCAAGACACCGTGAGCTTCAGAAACGCCTGTTGAACCATCAACTGTAGGATAAGTATGTGGTTTAAGACCATAACCCGATACCGCATAATAATCTACATTAAAGTCCTCGTTTGGCAATTTAGCACTGTTTTGATCGCCTACGTGTACCAAGCTTTCACTAGATTTATCCCAAATCCAGTCACCTTGATTCGTCATCTTAGGAAGAACTTCTGTAGTATCATCTGCATTCACCTTGATAAGGAAGCTTGGGGCCCATGTTGATTTATTCTCAGCACCGGCAATTCCACCACGGTTAGTCATGTAAGAAGTTACCAAAAGAGTATCTGATGAGCCTTCAACAGGAACCGCATAGTAAGAATAGGTAGATGTACGCCAGTCAGCTGGTACAGAGGCTGTCAAAACCACACCTGAGCCATTAAGTGGACGATATTCTCCACGGAGGCTATCTGATACGAATCCGAGCATGACAACGTCATCACCGACAGCTTCACGCGCTGCTACAGTACCTTCAGCATCCGTAGATTTATTGATACGTGAAGCAGTGAAGAGGTAATACTTGTTACCCATCTTAACAACACTTGGACGTTCTACTTCATCAGTAACCATGTGGCTAGTAACAAGTGGTGTGTAAAGTTCAGCTACAGATGGATTTTTCTCATTGTCGTCAAGTTTCAAGATACCAATAGAACCATTTGCCCATGAAGCAAGGTTATAAAGGTGTTTATTATTGACAATATTGAGGAATGACTTAAGGTTAAAGGCGTCATCTCCTCCATAGTTTGACCAGTTGTAGATTTGTTTTTCGCCTTGGTAGTTTTCGTCACCTGTATTTGATTCGAAAATAAGGTAGCGGCTACCGTTATCTTCAATGATGTGTGGGTCACGAAGACAGTAGTTATCTGTACGGTCTGGATTTCCATCGTGGTTGTGGTCATCGTTGAAAGTACTCATGAATTTTGGATAACTTTGATAATGATAGTTATCCCCACCAAAGAGAATGTGGTCATTTTCAACTGACTTAATAACAACTTCGTCGTTTTCAACAGCTAGGTTAAGTGTAGCACTAGCCAATTGTTGCCAGTTCAATTTACCGCCACTAGTATCATTCTTAGTGTAGTAAAGTTGGATACTACCGTCAGAGTTTACCGTCGCTGAACCTGACCATTGTTGGTCATCTTCAAGGGCATTATAACCAAAGATTGGACCCGCATTTTTCCAATGAGTAAAGTCATTATCTCCATATTTACTATAGAGCAAGTAAATGTGGTTTGAGTTTTTATTTGGTGCACCGGCCATTGAAATGACTAACTGGTAACCGTTCCAGTTACTTACTACACCTGACTCAGCATCTTGGACTGGCCAAGAATCCCAAACATCGATTTCTCCTTTTTCCATTGTTTGGGCATCAACAGTGTTGAAGGCAGGCATATTGATGATTGTATCTGCTTTAAAGTAAGGAACTGCCAATTTGCTGTCTTGCTTCAAGAAGCTAGCAACGATATCTTTCAAGTTACGGTAAGTCAAGCTAGTACCTGTACCCTTGATAGCATCATCACTAAAGTCAACTTTATTAAGTGCTTTAATTTCTTCCTCAGTCAAGGCAACGATTTGATCTGAGGTCATATTCTCTTCAACAATAGACTTGATACGACCATTAAGTTTACTAAGGTTGGCATTAGCCGCGCTGTTTTCAGAAACTTTAAGGTCTACTTCAGTGTGTGTATCAGCTGTTTCTGAGCTTGCTGTTGAAGTTGGTGCTTCTACTGCAGCCTCTGATGTATGAGCTGGAGCAGAAACCGCAGCAACTGTTGATGAAGGTGTTGTTGCATCTGATGAAGATGTCACTACTGTGCTAGACGCCTTTTCTTCGACTACTGATGGAGTTGTGTTGCTTGGTTGTGTCTCTGTAACTGGTTTAGTTGCAACCTCTGAATGTGCAACTGAAGATTCAACTGCTTCTGAAGTTGCCACACTTGTTGCTGTTTCACTGGCTACCGTTAGAGATGCTGTGCTTGTTTCTGGTGTTGCTGTCGCAGTAGCTACCGCTGGTGCTGTTTCTGTAACTTGATCAGCTTTTACCTGAGTGGCACCCAAAAACGCCAAGGTACCAACGAGTGCTGATGTTGCCCCTACTGTGGCTACCTTACGGATGCTATAACGCATCTTTTTGCACTCTGCTTGCTTTGGTGCTACTGTATTTGACTGTGAATTAACTGTCCTATCCATATTAAACTCTCCTTTTAGGTTTTCACATGTTTTATTCTATCATTTTTTAATCTAAATTCCAATCTTTTTTTAATGACAAATTTATATTTTTTGTAAAAAACTATTTTTTTGTTAAAATAATAACTACAAAATAAGTAATTTTATCAGGAAATATCACTATATGGAATCAAAATATTCA
>ERZ773252.4063-NODE-4063-length-10548-cov-3.024588_pt1 | contig 10548 bp, 7 predicted proteins | sample MGYA00580517_ERZ773252 | MGnify/ENA primary metagenome ERZ773252 (study PRJEB29015, sample SAMEA2737766) | human gut metagenome | biome: human gut; feature: human-associated habitat; material: faeces | place: China | collected 2012 ... | reverse complement strand
ATGCGAAGCCACGGCAAATTCCGTTACTGGGCACGTATGCGTGAACAGTAACGATAAATGCAGGAGAAAAGAAGGGAGGTCCGCCCTGTGAGCTATTTGGAAGATTTTGAGAAGACGCTGGCGGAGAAATGCCATCAGAACGAGCCGCCGTTCTGCCAGGCAGCCTGTCCGTTCCGGCTGGATATCAAGGGGCTGGAAGAAAAGTGGAAAAAGGGACGTTTCAACGCGGCGTACCGGACCTATCAGAATACGGTGGGATTTCCGGATATTGTGTCGAAGCTGTGCAGCCATCCGTGCGAGAAGGCATGTCTGCGTGCGAAGCTGGACGGGGGGATCGCGATCGGGCTTTTAGAGCGGGCGACTGTCGAGTACGCGAAGCGGAAGGCACCGAATGCGTATAACCTGCCGTCGAAAGGAAAAAAGATCGCGATCGTCGGAGGCGGTCTTTCGGGGCTTGGCTGTGCACTGCGTCTCTGCAATAAAAAGTACGAGGTAACGATTTATGAGCGGGAAATGGTTCTGGGCGGTCAGGCGAGAAACCAGATGGATCCGGCGGAATTTGATGCGGAGATCGAAGCGCAGTTCCAGTTTGAGGAATTTTCACGCCATCTTGGTGAAACGGTAACGGATCTGGAGGCACTCCGGGCGGACTATGATGCCGTGTATGTGGCAACTGGGGCAGATGGCGCGGACTTTGGTCTGGAAATGGACCCGGACGGCGCATTTGCGACCCGGACCCAGGGCGTTTTCATTGGCGGTTCTCTGACGGGCGGCGACAGCATGAAGGCGCTGGCAGATGGGCTGGCGGTTTCGCTTGCGATCGAACGGTATCTGAAAACGGGCGGCATGAATGAGCCATTTCGAAAGGAAGGGACACTTTTAAAGCTTCAAACGGATGGGATTGAGCGTGCCGAGCGGGTGGTTCCGGCAAACGGGGAATCGTATACGGAGGAAGAGGCGATGCAGGAGATCGCGCGCTGCCAGAAGTGTTCGTGTGATGCCTGTATGCGTGCTTGTGATCTGATGCGCCTGCATGAGAAAACACCGCGCCGTTTGTATGAAGAGGTTTACATAACAATCCATCCCGGTACGTTATCGCGCGATGGTACGTGGGCGACCAGACTGATCAGCACCTGCGACCACTGCGGGCTTTGCAAGGAAGTCTGTCCGCAGCATATCGATTTCAGCCAGTTTCTGCTTGACAGTATGCGGGCAATGCAAAAAAAAGGCGCGATGCCGTGGCCATTCCACGATTTCTGGCTGCGCGACATGGCGTATGCCTCCGGAAAAGCGGGGCTTACGCGGAAACCGGAGAATGTTAAGAAGAGTTCCTATGCATTCTTTCCGGGATGCCAGCTCGCCGGTTCGGATCCGCGCTATGTGACGCGGACGTATGAGTGGCTGCGTTCCAAAAAGCCGGATGCGGCGATCTGGATGACCTGCTGCGGTGCGCCTGCCGAGTGGGCAGGCGAAGTGGACATCCACGCGGCACATCTGGAGGAAATGCGGCGGCAGTGGAGAGAGCTTGGCGAACCGACAGTGGTTTTAGCATGCCCGAACTGCCGGAAGATGTTTGAAGAATACCTGCCGGAGCTTCCGGTTGTCTTTCTGGCGGAAGTGATGGAAGAGTGGGGCATGGAGAAAGATGCTGCTTTGGAACCGGACAATGCTGAAAAGGGTGAAATGGAAGCAGGAAGTACCCAGCAAGCGCAGTCGTATGCCTTGTTTGATCCCTGCGCCAGCCGCTATTACCCGGAATTGCAGGAGAGTGTACGCCATCTGGCGGATGCGGCGGGGATTACGTGGGAAAATCTGCCGTATGACGGGAAAAAGGCGCGCTGCTGCGGATACGGCGGGCATATCGGGATTGCTTCTCCGAGCCACACAAGCTATATGACAACTTCCCGTGCAAAAGAGGAGGAACTGCCGTATGTGACCTACTGCGTCAACTGCCGGGAGTCCTTTGCAGGACAGGGCAAGGAGGCGGTACATATCCTCGATTTGCTGTTTGGGTTAAATGGCGCGGGACGTCCGGCAGCGACGGTAACAGAGCGCTGGCACAACCGACTGGCGGCAAAACGGGAACTGCTTAAGACATATTGGAATGAGACGATCGAAGAGGAAACACACATGAAATTAGAAGTTGAGAAGGAGCTGGAACGCAAATTGTCAGCGGGTCAGATTTTGATCGAAGATATGGAGCAGGTCATTGAACACTGTGAGCGGGAAGACCGCGGTATTATCGACCCGGAGACAGGACATCGGATCGGGCATCTGAAGATCCAGCATATGACCTACTGGGCAGAGTACGAGGTGCTGCCGGAGGGCGGTTATAAGCTCTGGAATGGCTACAGCCACCGCATGAATCTGGAAGGAGAGTGATGAGTATGCCGACGATTGATGGAGGCGGAAGAGATCAGCGGATCAAAGAGGCGTTGGAGAAAAAAGTCATCTGCCGCCGGTGTCAGGTGGAGATGGTGCCGAAATCCACATTTTTTGACTATCTGGGGCACAATTTCCACACCGAGATCCTGTGCTGCCCGAAGTGCGGCGAGGTATATCTGCCGGAAGCGCTGGTAAAAGGACGTATGGCGGATGTGGAGAGAGAGCTGGAAGATAAATAGGAGATATATAGATTGGGATAAGGGGATGAAGGAAGATGATAATGGATTCACAGGATAGAGGCGTCCTGCCGGAAGAAATGCGCCATACATGCAGTGTCTGTCCGGTCTGTTTAAAACGCATTCCGGCAAAGCGGGAAGAGCGGGACGGGCAGATATATCTGGTAAAAACCTGCCCGGATCACGGGACATTTTCCAGTGTAATCTGGAGAAATAAGCGTAAGTTTGCCGACTGGCGCGGGGAACGTCCGGCGGTGGGAGAAAATGAAAATCTAAATTGCCCGGCTGGCTGCGGTCTGTGTGCGGAGCACAGGCGCGCCACCTGCTGTACCCTACTGGAGATCACAGCGCGGTGCAATATGAACTGTACCTTCTGTTTTGCGGAGCCGGACGGGGCCAAGGATCCGTCCTTAGACACGATAAAACGCTGGATCGACGATCTGACGGATCCGGGAAAAACACTTTTGCAGCTTTCCGGCGGGGAACCGACAGTGCGGGACGATCTGCCGGAGATCGTGGCGTATGCGAAGCAGGTTGGCTGTAAATATGTGCAGTTAAACAGCAACGGTCTGCGCCTGGCGGAGGACGAGGCGTTTGTAAAGCGTCTGGCAGATGCGGGACTTTCGTTTGTATTTATGCAGTTTGACGGCGTGGACGATGCCGTATATGAAAAACTGCGCCGCCGCCCGATGCTGGAAGTGAAAAAACGGGCGATCGAGCAGTGCGGCCGGTATGGAATCGGCGTGACGCTTGTTCCGGTCCTTGTTCCGGGCGTCAATACGGAGCAGATCGGGGACATCATCCGGTTTGCCATTCAGCGGTCGCCGTATGTGCGCGGCGTGCATTTCCAGCCGGTCAGCTATTTTGGACGTATCCCGGAGCTGCCGGCGGATGATGACCGCTATACGCTGGATGAACTTTTGGAGGCGGTTGTCAGCCAGAGCGGGGGGCTTATCAAAGAGGAACAGATCGCGCCATCCTGCTGCGATCACCCGATGTGTGGGTTCCACGGGGATTTTATCGTGATGCCTGGGGATAAATTGATGCCGCTGACAAATTATAGTGGAAAAACCGAGACAGAAGCGGAGGGCGAAGGCTGCTGCTGCGGTCCGGATCCGGCGGAGAAGAACCGAGAATTTGTCGGACGCCGCTGGGAACGGCGCGATGTGGAAGAGGCGTGCTGTTGTGGAGAAAGCCAGCCGGAAAAAGAAAGCTGCTGCTGTGGCGGAACCCAGCCAGAACCAGAAAGCTGCTGCTGTGGCGGAACTCAGCCCGAACCAGAAAGCTGCTGCTGTGGCGGAACTCAACCAGAACCAGGAAACTGCGGTTGTGGCGGAACTCAGCCCGAACCAGAATCCTGCTGCTGTGGAGAAGAGTCGGTTGACATAACAAATATGGAGGACTTCTTAAAGCGTGCCAAAAGCCACGGCTTTACGATCACATCCATGGCGTTTCAGGATGCCGGCAATCTCGATATCGAGCGCCTGCGCCAGTGCAGCCTGCATGTGTATAAAGACGGGAAGAAGATTCCGTTCTGTGCATACTACTTGTCTCCGATGGAAAGAGGCAGATAATAGAAGCGCAGAAAGGAGAGGTGCAAAAAATGGATACAAATGAGTGCAGTCTCTGCCGTCCCGGTGGATTTGCGCTGACGAGGCAGATGTTCCAGTTTGCGGGAATTGAGATACCGGAGGCGGGAGCGGCAGAGACGGAGTCTACAGACCCTGCAGTGTCGCTTCGCGTCATCGACATCGGCTGCGGAACCGGCGGCACGATGCGATGGCTTTCTGAGCATTTCCCGGGCTGGCAGATTTCCGGATTGGATAAGAATCCGGATGTGCATGAACCTGGCTGGATAGAGACTGGATGTGCGGAGAAACTGCCATATCCAGCTCAGACGGCGGATATCATTCTGATGGAATGCAGTTGTTCCAAGGCTGCGGAACCGGCGGCGGCGCTCCGGGAGGCGTACCGGGTGTTAAAACTGGAAGGATGGCTTTTGATGAGCGATATGTATGCCCGGAAGAAAGAGCTTTTCTTAGACGGGATGCTGGGACGGCTGGAGTCCGCTAAAACAATCCGTGACCGGCTGGCGGAGGCGGGATTTGTGCTTGCAAAGATGCAGGACGTGTCGGGAACATTGGCGGAGTGGATCGGGCAACAGATCTTCGATGGGAATCTGGAATCCGTCTGCGCAGCGCTGGGGGCGGACCGGAAGATTTTAAAAGAAGCGGCCTGCGGTTATTTTATTGCGGCGGCGCAGCCGTCCGGGTTATGGCGGACACTTTCGTATGTAAAGGAGAAAAGTCCATTTTATCAGAAGAAATTTACATCCGTCTGGGGACAGCTTGGGGAAATGGCAGGTTCCGATGCACGGCTCGCGCCGGATTCGTTTTCATGGGCGGATTTCCGGACACTTCCCCTCACAACCCCGGAGGAACTGAAAGCGGAGCCGGAAACATTTTTATGTGTTCCAGCCAAGGAGATCGCGCGGATCATCACGCTGAAAACCTCCGGCAGTACAGGGGCACCGAAGCGCCTGTTTTTTACCGAAGACGATCTGATGCAGACGGCGGATTTCTTTGAAACAGGGATGCAGTACATGGTAAAGCCAGGCGATCGGGTCACGGTTTATATGGAAGGACCGGGATTTTTTTCGATTGGAGGACTTTTAAAAGAAGGATTGGGGCGCATTCAGGTGGAGACGAAGGTTCATGGACTGATTCACGATATGGAAGCGGCAGCGCGGGACGGCGAGGGGGCAGACTGCCTGATCGGTGTCCCAAGCCAGATGTATGCGCTGGCAGCCCATGCGCCGGGACTTGGCCCGAAAACAGTGCTTTTAAGTGCTGATTATGTGCCGGTCAGCGTGCAGCGTTTTTTGGAAAAAACATGGAACTGCCGGGTCTTTACACACTGGGGGATGACGGAAACTGGTTACGGCGGCGGCGTACAGTGTGGGGCGCGTGTGGGTTACCATCTGCGGGACCGGGACCTTTTGATTGAGATTCTGGATCCGGATACGGGACAGCCGGTTCCGGAAGGGCAATACGGCGAGCTGGTTCTGACAACGCTTCGGCGGCGGGGAATGCCGCTTGTGCGCTATCGGACCGGCGATCTGGGGCGGATGATTGCAGAACCGTGTGCCTGCGGATGTTTAAAGCCCAGACTTGATAAGGTTGAGGGACGGCTGGATGACAGCGTCCGGCTGTCCGGCGGAAAAGTACTTTCCATGCACATATTAGATGAGCTTTTATTTGCCCTGGATGAGGTGGAAGATTTTCAGGCATCTTACAATGCGGCGCAGAAGCATCTGACGGTGGCTGTTATGAAGAAAGCGGGTTATGCAGATGCGGTAGGAAGCAGAGTGAAAAATGTCAAAGCAGCATTAACGGAATACTTTGGGAACTGCCTGACCGTCTCAGTGATAGAAAAAGAAATTTCCCCCTATATCGGTTCGGGAAAAAGGCGGCTGATCATCGAGGAAAAATGAAAAATGAGTGGTAAAATTCAATATCATGAAAAACTTGACGATAAGTTTTAATTGCAGTATCATAAAATTAAAAATAATCGAGAAATTTTGAAAAAAATCAGTAAAATTTGACAAGAACAAGGAGAAAAAATGAACATAGCGATTGCATCAGAGACAGAGGAGATCGACGGACTGGTGCCGGCGACTTTTAAGGAGAGTCCGTTTTTGATGATTATTGACGCGGACAAGAACCAGATTTTCCATGTCTATGGAAAACAGGATCCGGACAATCTGGTATTTGCGAAGAAGGTGGTAGAACATGACTGTGAGGCAGTCATCTGCGGACCGATCGAGAAAGAACCGTTTGAGATACTGGTAAAGGCGGGCGTGACCCGTTATCTGGGAAGCGGGCATACGGTTCAGAAGGCATATAGCTATATGAACCGTTATAAACTGGAGCTGATCCGCGACTACATCGGCGGACCGGGACCATTTGGACACAGCCATGATTTCAGCTGCGAGTGTGGGGAAGAAGAGGAACACGAGCACTAGGAAAGGACAGAATGCGGACGATTTATTTGATCCGGCATGGGAAGCCGGAATTTCCAGATGAACGGAAATATTGCATCGGGCGGACGGATCTGCCGCTTTCAGAGGAAGGGCGGACACAGATTCGGGCGCTGGGGGAGACATTTGCGGGACGCAGAATTGAAAAGATTTATACCAGCCCGTTAAAGCGCTGCCGGGAGTCAGCCGCGATCCTGCAGGAAGTGATTGACAGAAGTATTCCGATTGAGGTCGTAGATGGTCTGGCGGAGATTGACATGGGGGAATGGGATGGTCATTCCTTCGATGAAATCCGGGAACAGTTTCCAGCGGAGTATGTGGCACGAGGGGCAGATATGTACGATTTCCGACCGCCGCAGGGAGAGAGTTTTGCAGATTGTGCAGGGCGCGCCAGGACAACCTGGAATGAACTCCGGATGAAGAGCCGGGGCGATATTCTGGTAATCGGGCACGCGGGTTGGTTCCGGACACTGATCAGCGGCTGGGAGAAGCGGAAAAAGGCAGAACTTTTGCAGATTCCCTTTGGCTACGGACAGGTGTATGAAAGAAAGGATTATGTATTTGACGCCTTGATCTCGGCGGCGGGGCGATCCTCGCGGATGGGGGATTTCAAACCGCTCATGAAGCTCGGCGCCCAGACGGTTCTGGAACGTGAGATACAGACGCTGCGGGCGTGCGGCGTACATGAAATCACGATCATTACCGGACGACGGGCGGAAGATATACGCGCGGCGGCTGCGGGACCGGGAATCCATTTCATCCATAATCCCGCGTATGCGGAGACGAAAATGTTTGATTCCGTCTGCCTGGGGCTTTCCTATTATGAGAAAAAGCGGAAAACGGCGGGTAAAGAGACGCGGGGTGGCATTTTCTTTTTTCCGGTGGATGTGCCGCTGTTTACACCATTTACGCTGGAATATGAAAAATACCGGTTTGCGGAAGGCGATGGGGATGTCTATCTCCCGGAGTATGAGAAAACACCGGGGCATCCGCTTCTGATCCGTGCAGATGTGATCGCAAAACTGCTGCAGCATGACGGGACGATGGGGCTTAAAGGCGCTTGTGAACAGCCGGGAATCCGCCGGATTCCCCTGGATGTGCCGGATCCGGGCTGCGCGTTTGATGCGGATACCCAGGAAGAGTTTCAGAAATTGCGTGACTGGGAGAGAAAACGACCTGTCCCGGACAAAGAGGAGTGTGAACGTCTGCTTGCATGGTTCCGCACGCCGGAGGCGACGGTGCGCCATAGCCGGGTGGTTGCGGAGCTGGCCGTGAAATTGGCAGATAGAGTTCTAAAGCATAGGGCGGAAACATGTGTGGAGATGACATACAAAAGCCCTCCAATCGATAAATACAAAATCTACGCGGCGGCGCTTCTTCACGACATCGCCAAAGCATATCCCGAACATCCGGAAACAGGGGCGAGATGGCTGCGGCTTCTGGGACATACCGGGATCGCGGATATCGTTGCGGATCATATGGATCTGCCGGAAGAAAAGCTGGGATATCTGAACGAAAGCCTGATCGTGTACCTGGCGGACAAGCAGGTACAGGGAGAACGGCGTGTAACGATCGAAGAACGGTTTGCGGCAAAACGGGAGAAATTTAAGGATAACCCGGAGGCGCTGGAGGGCGTGGAACGGCGGTATCAGCTGGCAAAGCGTGCGGAGGCATTACTGTAAAAAGGAAAAGAGGAAAATCATATGAAATTAATGAAAACAACCGAGGCAGTCGGACAGGTACTCTGCCATGACATGACGCAGATTATTCCGGACGTGACGAAGGACGCCGTATTCCGCAAGGGACATATCGTGCGTGAGGAGGACATCCCGGTACTGCTTTCGATTGGAAAAGATCATATTTATGTCTGGGAAAAGGACGATACAAAATATCATGAGGACGAGGCGGCGGACATTCTGCGCGGCATCTGCCAGAATGAGTATATGCGTGCAACCGATCCGAAGGAAGGCAAGATTGAGCTGATTGCGGAGTCGGACGGTCTGTTTCTGGTCGATGAAGAACGCCTCTTAAAGGTCAACAGCCTGCCGGAGATGATGATCGCGACCCGCCGGACGAATTTCCCGGTAAAAAAAGGTGATAAGTTAGCCGGAACCCGTGTGATCCCGCTGGTAATTGAAAAAGAAAAAATGGAAGAGGCGAAGAAGGCAGCAGGTTCAGAGCCGCTGTTAAAGCTGCTTCCGTATAAAAATAAGAAAGCGGGCATTGTGACGACCGGAAATGAAGTGTTCTATGGACGGATTGAGGATAAATTTGGCCCGGTCATCCGAGAAAAGCTTCAGGAATTTGGTGTGGAAGTTCTGGGACAGAAGATTATAGGGGACAATCCGGATAAAATCACGGAGGCAATCCAGGAATGGCTGGATCAGGGCGCCGATTTTGTTGTCTGTACCGGTGGCATGAGCGTCGATCCGGATGATACGACACCGAGCGCGATCAAGCAGACCGGGGCGGAGGTTGTCTCCTACGGCGCGCCGGTACTTCCGGGTGCGATGTTCTTGCTGGCATATATGAAGGACGGAAGACCGATCATGGGACTTCCGGGCTGCGTGATGTATGCGAAGAGGACCATCTTTGATCTGGTGCTACCGCGTGTGATGGCAGATGTGCCAGTGACAAAAGCGGATCTGGCGAAGATGGGCGCAGGTGGTCTGTGCTTAAATTGTCCAACTTGTATTTTCCCGAACTGCGGTTTTGGTAAATAATCGAGCCAGAGAGAGGCGATGAGGCAGCAACCGCGATGGCACAACTGCGAAATGAGAAATGGATGGCTCATGCAGTATAAAAGAGAGGAAGTGCGTGATATGAATCTGTATGGGGAGATTCTGAAAAAACTGGAAGGGACGCCGTGTCTGGCGCTCGAGAGAAGCTTTGTGGGAGAAGAGGGAAATCTAGCAGATATGCGCTGTGAACTGAAAGAAGGTGCAGAGGCGTCGGAGATTGGAAAAGAAGCCCTGACACAGGGGCAGCCGGTCTGTGGGCGCGCCGGAAGCAGTTGGAATGTGGCGGAACCATTTTTCCCGAAAGAGCGCCTGATTATTCTCGGAGGCGGCCATGTGGCTCTTCCGGTGGCAGAATTTGGCGCGCGCGTCGGATTCCTGGTAACTGTGGTGGACGACCGCCTTTCCTTCGCGAATCCGGGACGTTTCCCGATGGCAGAGAAGGTGATCTGTGATGACTTTGGGCATGCGATCAAAGAACTCAAGATTCAGGAGAGCGACTATATCTGTATCGTTACGCGCGGACACCGCCACGATGCGGACTGCCTGCGTATGATTGGAAAAGGAAAAGAACCGGCGTATCTCGGCATGATTGGTTCGAGACGCCGCGTCGGTATCGTGAAACAGGAGCTTCTGGAAGAGGGTTACGATCCAGAGCGAATGAGCCGTTTAAAGAGCCCGATCGGTTTAAAGATCGGCGGTGTGACACCGGAGGAGATCGCGATCTCGATTCTGGCGGAGATCATACAGGTAAAGCGCATGGATCGGGAAGACAAACGTGTGAAAAACCGTTCCGATCTGGATTTTGATGTGCTGAAACGCCTGGCAGAGGAGCCGGATGAGTCGAAAGCAGTGGTCACGGTGATTGAATCAAAGGGATCCTCCCCGCGCGGGGCAGGTGCGAAGATGATTGTCTACCGGGACGGACGGATTCTCGGCAGCATCGGTGGCGGCTGCAGCGAGGCGGCCGTGCTGGGCGAGGCACGTTCTCTGATCGGAAGCGGCAGGTACAAAGTAGTTCATGTAGATCTGACCGGCGAGGCAGCGGAAGATGAAGGAATGGTCTGCGGCGGCATTATGGATGTGCTGGTGGAAGACTTTGCCACGGATCGGGAACCGTGTGACCGGTAAGGAAACCGAAACGGCGGCG
>ERZ773252.4060-NODE-4060-length-10552-cov-2.864533_pt1 | contig 10552 bp, 7 predicted proteins | sample MGYA00580517_ERZ773252 | MGnify/ENA primary metagenome ERZ773252 (study PRJEB29015, sample SAMEA2737766) | human gut metagenome | biome: human gut; feature: human-associated habitat; material: faeces | place: China | collected 2012 ... | reverse complement strand
CTCATACAGAAGCTCCGCCACCGTCCGGTAAAGGTCTTCCGTAAAATCTCCCGGACTTATGTAATTGCTAATCTGATCGAACAGACGCTCTTCCTCGATCATCCATGTCAGCAATGCTTTCTGCGACAGATGGATTCCGTCTTCCTTTTTCTTTTCCACGCCATCTGCACGCTTCGGTCTCACCACCGGTCTCGCCATTCCCGCACTGACTGCTGTCTTCGCGACCATCTTATCCAGACTGTCCCGGCTGATCCGGTATGCCGTGGCAACCGCTTCAATATAATTATTACGTTCCAGTTCATCTTCAAAGGTCAGAAGCCGTCTCGATACTTCTCTGAAGAACTCTGTCTTCCCCTCCGGTGAGTTCATATCAAACTCCCGTTCCAGCATCTCCAGGCTGAACATGAATCCATTACGCGCCGCATGGATCCGCTTCTCATACTCTTCTGCTCCCTTTTTATCTTCGCAGCCAAAAATCGGCCATTTTCATTTTATGATGTACTGACACTGATTCTATCACATCTTTGTAATATTTTTCAAGCATTTATTACAAAATTATTAAAATCTATTTTCAATAATATTGCCTTATTGCATTCGCCCGAAAAATATTGTATATTCAGTAACAATACTAATATAAAATGTATGATAAGATTCTTTTTCATATTAATTCTTTTTTATTTCGATGGGTTCATTAGTTGAATAACCGTTCGTGTAATCTCGTAATTCCTTATCGGGCTATAATAATCATTGCCTATAGCATAAATTCCCAATCCAGCTAATGGACCAAGAGCAACCACACGGTCAGTCATTAAAGTTACAGCCTCTTGTTTTACACCAGTCTCATCAATTACTTGTCCGCCCATTTGAACAGATAACAATAATTTATCTTTAGACAATAAACTATTGGCAAGAATCCCCGTCACCTGCAATTTCAAATCGGTTACATTGGTCAACTCTGCAGTATTCAACACAATATAATTCAATTTGTCAAAGTCTGCTTCATCAACGAAAGCCGGATTTCCTTCCAATACCAATAATTTATCCTGTCCCGTAGCAGTAGATAATTTAGAAACAATCAGCCGTGATTTCTCTTTATACGATGCCAATTCAGCATCAGTTCCATTATAGAGCGGAAGACCGGTAAAAGCAAATCCGTCCAGATTGAGTTCGGCCGACGTAGCAATTTCTTTATCCAACCAACTATTTAATGCCGTGATATCTGTTAAGGAAGAGGCGTGAGCTACATAATCTATCAAATAAAGCACCCGGATACTCTTTTCCTGCAATAGAGGGATATCCTCCCGATCATAATCAGAGATTTGATGAGAATTACCCAAGGTCACAATATCCAACGAATCCGGCAATGAGCGAAGATAACTACCTTCATTTAGCGATTTTTCCGGAGAATTATCAAAGTGCGCATATGACAAGTAATGTTCACTTTGTTTGTAGGTACGTAATGCCTGCATATAACGCGCCCATAGTTCCGGATTCTGTTCTTTCGCACTATTAATATCAATATCTACAATTTCAGGTTCATTCCAGTCATCACAAGCAACAGGCAATAAAAAAGCCGTTAAAAACAGAAGACTATAAATGAATTGTTTATATATTATTGTTTTCATATAAATTCTTTTTCATTCTTTTATTCGTATTCAAACTCTCTCGTCAATTGAGATAAGATTTCTTATCCCACCACAATCTCGTTCCCCCATTGTCAGGACCTCCTAACATACCTATCGCCAAATTGATATTCGAAAGATTTTCAGTATATTCTGTAGGCGGATACCACAAACGACGGATCATATACTCGGAACTGATGCTACCACCACTTTTGTTTTCTATAACCGGCATAAGATGAGGATATCCTGTACGGCGGAATTCACTCCATGACTCAACACCTAAAGGGAAATTAGCAATCCATTTTTGAGTGATGATACGTTCAAGATTACGTTCAAAATTATCCGCACCATCTTCCCAAGCAATAGTAATAGTACTTCTCGGACCTTCCCAATCAGTATAGGCAAATGTCGGATCATTGTACGCTTCCGGAGTGTCAGTCGAATTCTCCGCATAGGTTTCAGAACCCGACAGACCATATTGTTCAAAAGAAAGGGCTATCGCCATATTATATAAATCTTTAGCTTCCCCACCCATATTCCAGCCTCGCAAGGCACCTTCGGCACGTAAGAAAGTGATTTCTGCGGCATTCATCCATAAAAAAGGACTGGTACTGCTGATAATCGGTATGCTGTATGCATTTACCATCTCATCCTTGGTAGTCACATCAATGCCAATACGAATACCCGCGTATCCATCAACCTCTTGCGGTTGGAAGTTTTCATCATATACAGTCATTTTCACTGTAGTGAACATCTTTTCCCGACGCGGATCTTTATAACCATTCATATATGAGATAATATCAGCCCCCGCACGCTGGTCATTCCAGTCATTAAAAATCATAGCAACCCTATTTTCTTCCACTTTCAAGAAAGCGTTATCATTTATTTCCGTCATTACGCCTGCCGTTACAGCTCCTTCGGCTATTCGTTGTATTTCCGCCTGCATTTCCGGTACATAAGTCAAGCGCATGGTCATACGCAATTTGAGTGAATTAGTAAATTTGAGCCATTTGGAAAGATCGCCTTGATATACATCATCAAATTTACGAAAAGCTTCCGCACTCAAATTGAGATTATCCCTAAGGACATCACTCACTTCGTCCAATTCACTGAACATTTGCTTATATACCTCTTCCTGCGAATCATAAGGTACGGTAAGAGAAACCTTACCTGTTTTAGAAATGATTTTTGAATAAGGAATCGGACCGTACATATCTGTCACACGCTGCATGATGACCACACGAAACAGTTTTCCCAGTGCCAACGCCACAGGATCGTCTGTTTTGTCCAACAAGTCCCGATAAAACGGATAAGTACGGGTGACTAAATCGGAAAAAGGAGCTTCTTGCCAATCTATTGGCGGATTATACGTTTCAAACTTAGCCGTCCATTCTACAGTACAACCAATGTAACCGGCAAACGCACCTGCGCCAAGTGCTTCAACAAACTGATAGAGATGTTCTTCCGTAGGAATCACCAACCCTTGTAATCCTTTAAGACTGGCGCCTACGTTATAACTTTCACGCCCCAGCTCTTCTTTGTCAACCTGATAATCCTTCCGGTTGATTTTATCGAAATTATCCGTACAAGCGTAACCGACAATAAGCAATAGCGCTAGCGAAAGCAATTTTATGATAGATGTTATATATTTCATAGTAACTACTTTTTATCTGTTAAAAGTTGATTTTCACATTCAAACCGACATTACGGGTACTCGGCAACATGAAAAAGTCGATCCCTTGATAATAGTTACCAGTCGTTGCAACGGCTTCCGGATCAAAAGGAGCTTTATTATAAATCATACAGAGATTGCGTCCCACAACAGACAACTGAATATCGCATACATCATGCAACCATTTACGTGGAAGCGTGTAACCGATAGCCGCCTCCTGCAATCGAATATTGGTAGCACTATAAGTATAATACTGTGGCAGACCACTTTGTGAACCGATAGCCGTGAACCATGTCTGCGCATCCACCCTATTACGTCCATTCACTAATACCCCACCATTATCACGGGCAACCGCCGAACTTTCAGATACCCCATATTGATCCATGGCCGCTGCAGTAGCCGAATAAACAATACCACCTATACGTGCAGTAACTAAAGCACTGATATTAAACCCTTTCCATGAAAACTGATTGTTCCATGCCAAATTACATTTAGGGAAAACACTTCCTAATTTAATATCAGGTCGATTATTCACTGTTACTAATGTACCCGCAGGAGAAATTTCTACCATTCCATTGTCGTCCCGCTTCAAATCAGACTGTGTGTAAAGGTCACCCAGCGAACCTCCTGTTTTCAATATGAATCTGGCCTTTCCGAGTCCGCCTACATCCAGCCGATCTTTATTTATAGGCTCACCAGTCTCCGGATGTATATAGTCCTTTACCAATTCTATAATTTTGTTCTTGTTATGGCTTAATGTAAAATTACTTTGCCAGCGAAAATCTTTCTTCCATGTATGTCCGTAACCAAATGAAAGCTCTACTCCCTGGTTACGTACATATCCTGTTTGAAGGTAAATGGTAGTATATCCGGATGATACGGAAATTTTCGGATCGAACGTCTGATTAAACGTATTAGCCAAATACCATGACAAACTGAGATTAAAGTCCTTGAAAAGCCGCATATCCAAGCCTAATTCCCATGAATCGGTCCGTTCAGGTTTAAGGTCACCAATGGGATAATGTGTTTTCGGCTTCCACGTTTGAGTAGTTTCGTCATACTCAAAAGTAGGCGATGTCAAGTTACGAGGATAAGGCATACCCACCGAACTAAACGAACCACGTACCTTCAGATAATCCACGAAAGAAGGTAGTTTCACCATCTCAGAGACGACAGCCGAAAGTCCAATTGACGGATAAAAGAAACAAGTAGAAGATGAGTTTGCCAACTGTGACGCCCAGTCATTACGTCCGGTCAGCGTAAGATAAAGCATACTCTTCCACCCTACTTCAGCACTGGCAAATATAGACTGCGTCTGCTCTTCCCATTCATCCTGACGTGCTTTCTTCTGAGTATTGTCAAGATCAAACACATTAAAAACATTGGGAATACCATTGGCACGTATCGGCCCACGATAACTCAATTCGTCATACTTATTATCTACGATGCTCGCCCCGATATTGACCACAATAGAATAATCACCCAAACGTTTATTTATATTTGCCAACGCATCAGCATACACTTGTGTTTCGTCAGGTTTAGATATAGCATAAAATCCCTGCGCACTACCTTCAGTAAGAGTAGTATTGGAACTTGCATATAATTTTTGTTCATATTTGGTACTGGAATTATCAACCCGAACACGCCCTGAAATATTCAGCCAGTCTGTAATATCATAACTTAAAGAGGCAGACAGCATATAACGCTTCTTGTCATTCGTCCGTAAATTGCGATAAGCGATCCAATAAGGATTCTGCATCCGCAAGTCTCCTTCCCCTTGAGGCCAAAACATGGTTTTAATCTTACGGGCCGGATCCCAACGTTCGAACACTTTTATCAAATTAAAGTCGTCGCCACGTGGAAACAAATAAACAGGAACTATCGGATTTGAGTAAGCACCTTGATTAGTCATATTGCGGTCATTCTGAATAATATAACTTGCACCTACATCAAGCTTCATCCTGTCATTCAGAAAGTTTGTAGTGTTACGGAAGGTGAAATTAAAACGGTTGTAACGGTTGTTTGGTACAATCCCTTCCGAATTAACCGCAGCAGCAGAAAAGAAGGTCTGATTCTTATCTGTTCCCGTTGATAATGTAATGGAATTGGTATAAGTTATCCCCGTATCAAAGAAATCACGTGGTTCATAGTTTCTACGAGATGCGTCATTTAATAAAGTCCCCCAACTCAACGTAGTAGAATTACCTGCTTTTCCCGAACTGCCTGTACCATAGCGATTTTGAAAATGTGGAAGTACGAATGGTTTAGCGAATTCGGTATTACTAGACACAGAAACCTGCAATTTACCAACTTTGCCACGTTTCGTATTAATAACGATGGCTCCATTTGCCGCATTACTTCCATAAAGGGCGGCAGCTGCTGCTCCAGTCAGCACTGAGATACTTTCAATGTCATCCGGATTGATGTCGGCAATGCTCTCAGTCACTCCCTGTGAACCATTCTCCATACTACCGCCACCTCCGAAATTAAACATGGGAATACCGTCAATAACATACAATGCATTACTGCTTTGTTCTATCGACTTTGTACCACGCATCACCACCTTGCTAGCTCCACCTACTCCTGAAGAACTACTGTTTATATTAACTCCTGCGACTTTACCATTCAGGCTATTAATAAAGTTTGCATCCTTGACATTTGTCAACTGGTCGGATTTTACCTGTTGTACATTGTAACTCAGGGCCTTTTGTTCCCTCTTGATACCCAAGGCAGTTACAACTACTTCATTTAGCGCCTCTACGTTAGCAGACATTTGTATATTGTACACATTCTTATCTGCTATTTTTACATAAGACGAAATATAGCCAATATAAGTAAAGCTTAATATACTACCTATAGAAGCTTTTATGACGTACTTACCCTCCAAATCAGTAACAGTTCCATCATCAGTCCCTTCTACCCGTATATTTACTCCTATCAGTGGTTCATTTTTCTCATCAACAACCCTTCCTGTTACCTGTTTAACAACCACAGTTCCAGTCTTTGGTTGAGGAATAATATTAATATAATTTCTTTTAATTCCATAAGTAAATCCTGTTCCTTTAAGGATAATCGAGAGGGCTTTTTCCAAATCAATATTTTTCAAATTGAGATTGATAGCCGGTTTATCAATTAATTGCGAATCGTTATATCCTACTGAAAGCTTTGATTGCTTCTCCACTTCTTTCAGTGCTTCAATAACAGTTATATTTTCTTTTTGAATAGTAATTTTCATACCACCTTGGGCAAAAGCTGTAGCTTGTATTACAACCATAAATAAAAACAACACAAATCTTATCCCTTTTGCCTTCTTATCATTTTTCAATGTATAACTGTGTAACATGAATTTTAAGTATTAGTTTGCTAACTTTTTTATTCGCAACACATGTCTATCTGTTTTAATTTTCGATTTCATATCCAAGGCAGAAAGATTCCTGGCATAGATACTTTTTCACATATATCTTTATTATTAAGCAGTGCCTATCAACAAATGAAAGGCATCTGCAGTTTGTATATTCAGGTTAATTTATAAAAGACCGGAAGTGTCCTTCTCTGAAAGTCTATCACTTCCAGTCTTCAATTCATTCACATGGAGCGTCCTGATATCTTAATAATTCTTCGCATAGATAGTCGTCGTACGAGATACGGTCTTGCCTCCCCAAACTCTTGAAGCAAAGTTATTCATTAAGCTTGTTTGACCGGACTCGCGTAGATTGAACATCATAATGGCGCCATAGCCACTATAATTTGCAGCACTACTTTGTATCACGCCTGCACTTGGTCTACCATCCGTACAGTGTATTGACATCTTTGCCCATTTGCTATTCCCTAATCCGCCCGGAGTACTCCAATCCGCTCCGAAATCAGGCCACATGTAACTAATGGCATTCATTGTAGTCGCATCAAAATTTGTATAACCACCAAAACTGAATACTGTAATCAGTTTATCAGGCAACAACTGACGCACTCTTTTTACAAGATTTCCAAAAATCATAGTACTTGGTGAAGGCAAATTAGAAGGTGCCTTCCAATAGTCTGCATATTCATCATCAAAATCCACACCATCTAAATTGTATTGCTTAACACAAGCGGCAATCTGTTGTGCAAAACTTTCAATCATGGCCGGTGTCAAGTTACAGAACCCCACTCCGGTGTGATCACCCAACAGCCCTAAAGAGACTCTGATACCTTTCTGTTGTAAAGGAGTGATAAGCGTACCGGCATTGGTCAATATATGAGACTGATTATTGTTATGATACAATTGAACAGTACTAGCCGCACCCCGAATATTAGAAGCAAACAGAATCACATTATCAATCACCTGCTCTTGCGGATCCGTACCTGTAAAATAGTACTCTCCTGCATTTAGAGGATTTACATCATTAGTTTCAATATAAGTAGTCAACTTCGGCATCTTGTCGCTGACGCCGCGAGTAGTTGGCGAAATACCTTGTTGTTGTGCCTCCCCCATGTAGTCATCACTACTGCAACCTATGATCAAAGTTCCTGCCACCATTGCTACAACGAGTAACAAGAAGTATTTCAAATTTTTCATATAGTATTACTTTTTATATGGTTACTATTTCGCTTAGGTAATGCGTTCTAAAAGCTTAATAATTCCTCCTTTCTCCGTTTTAGTTATTCGACATACCTTCCACCGCTTTAACTTTCTAATATCAAAATTATTTCTGCATAATATAGCATTTATCATGTTCTATCTTAAAACATAAATCTCCTGCTACATCAACAATAACATCCATAACTTCAGACAAAGGTGGATTATCTTTAAACCTGAAACTATAACGATCATTCTTTAAGCTATGCTGATTATAAAAGAACTTACAATCGTACTTACGTTCCAATATCGTTATAATCTCCGTTATAGTCTTTCGATTAAATACCAACTCACCTTTTTGCCATGCTGTCACATCTTTCATATCAGGATAAGTCAGAGTATCTTGACGGCTCTTCCTATTATACACCAATTGTTCATTTGGCTTAAGCAACTTCTTTTTGCCCAAGTCGTCAAATTCCACAAGAACGCTCCCTGTTATTAGAGTTGTAAAAACATTATTATCTTCAGTATATGCGGATACATTAAACTCGGTTCCCAAAGCTGTTATTTGAAAATCATTGGTTTTGACAATAAACGGTTTGTTTTTATTAGCTTTTACTTTAAAATTAGCTTCGCCAATTAGAAAAACACTACGGTACTTTCCTGTAAATTGTTCGGGATATAATAACATACTCCTCGAATTCATGCTTACCCGACTTCCGTCAGGCAAAAAAAATGTCTTCATCTGAGTGCCCGATATGCATTGCTGAGTTATTCCTGAATCGTCTTTTTCTGCCTTACAAAGCAGATATCCTAAAGATATAGATACTATTAATAATATAACAGCTACCGATTGCCACAATCGCATAAACAGTTTTTTATCGGACTTTTGTTGAGGTTGAACATGTGTAAGATTGTTATCTAACTTCCAACGTTCCAATGATTTCTCCAAGTCGAATACTTTTCCTTTTTTTCTTGCTTCTAGATAAAGCTCCTGTAATGCTTCATCCTTTTCTTTTTCATATTCATTATCAACCAACCACCTGTAAAACATTTGATTTGTTTGTTCCGAATAATTATGTCGGGCAAAAAGGGATAATATTTTCTGAAAATAATTCTTCATGTTATCGTTATATTAGATTTCGGAATTTCATATATAACGATTGAAACATTCCGACTACTTAAAGAAAAGACAGGAAAAATAAAATTAAAATGATTCTTTTTAAAACTTGAAGCGACAAATATATCTGATGCTCTATTGTACGAACAGAAAGATGTAAGGATAATGCAATCTCCTGATTGCTCATATTATTGAAACGGCTCATCTCAAAAATCCTTCTGCGACGTTCAGGAAGGTTTTCAAGAGCCATTCTTATTATTAGTTGCATTTCTTTATAATAAAGCGAATTTAACGGATCTGAGAAGCCTAACAAATCCTTAATTGTACTTTTCTTTATTTGTTCCTCCCGATAATCATTTTCCAGTCTTTTGTGCTTGATAAAATCAAATGCTACATTTTTTGCCATAGCGTATATATACCCTTCTTTTCCATCATTATTTTGCCACGTCTCAAAATTAGTCCATAATTTGGTAAATACATCTTGAGCCAAATCTTCCGCATCTGCTTCCGATTTAAGAAACATATTGATAAAAAACTTCACTGAAGAGAAATGAGCTCTAAATATCATTTCAAACTGTTCTACTAAACAATGGTCTTGATTCATATAAGGTTACACTTTTGTTTGTGTTACCTTACAAAGATAGAGTAACTTATCTAGAATTAAAAGTAATAATGATTTTATTTTCAATAAAACATTACCATATCGTTACAATTAAATTCTAATCCCTAAATCCAACTCAAAAATAAAATAACTTCTACTTTTTTAGACATTCTTTTGAGAAACAACTTAAAAATTCTAGCATACTCGTCTATCACGAACACTTTTTTCGATTAATTAAAAACTACATACGTACCATTATGAGAACGTGCCGTTTAAAGTGCCTGAGGTATGGGTGTGGACAACATTAGGAGAAATCTTAGAACTTGTCTCTGGACAAGATTTTCCTCCTGAAAAATATAATGCCAATATTGCAGGCATACCTTATATTATTGGTGCAAGCAATATTGAAAACGAGCAACTTATTATAAACCGCTGGACAGAATCCCCTTCTGTTTATTCTTATTTAAACGATTTGCTTGTAGTATGTAAAGGTGCTGGTGTAGGAAAAATGGCAATTAATAATATTGGTGTAGCTCATATAGCTCGTCAGATACAGGCTGTAAGGGGATATACAAATTATACCGATATTAAATATATAAAAGCTGTTGTAAAGAATAACATAGAGAATATAATATCCAAAGCTAATGGTCTGATACCAGGACTAAAACGAGAGTTCTTGCTTTCTTTGCAGCTACCACTTCCACCTATTTCTGAACAACGTCGCATAGTTTGTGAGATTGAGCGTTGGTTCTTCCTTATTGACCAAATAGAGCAAGGCAAAGCTGACTTGCAGACCGTCATCAAGCAAGCCAAAAGCAAAATCCTTGATCTTGCCATTCACGGCAAACTCGTACCCCAAAATCCGAATGATGAGCCTGCCATCGAACTCTTGAAACGTATAAATCCTGACTTCACACCTTGTGATAACAGACATTATACGCAGTTGCCTAATGGTTGGTGTACTACTACACTTAAAGATTTA
>ERZ773252.4058-NODE-4058-length-10556-cov-4.134273_pt1 | contig 10556 bp, 9 predicted proteins | sample MGYA00580517_ERZ773252 | MGnify/ENA primary metagenome ERZ773252 (study PRJEB29015, sample SAMEA2737766) | human gut metagenome | biome: human gut; feature: human-associated habitat; material: faeces | place: China | collected 2012 ... | reverse complement strand
CGGGAATCGAACCCGCCTCCTCAGCTTGGGAAGCTGATGTTCTACCAATGAACTACGCCTGCGTTTTCTATGGAAACACTGTTTATTATAAATCGTATTTTTCAAAAAGTAAAGAGATTCCTGTTTTTTGAAAAAAGCAGGAATCTCTTTTCAAAATGATTATGCTTCCTTCGGGAAGATCCGGCTGCCATAGCGCGCCGCAAATACGTGTCCTTCTTCGTCACGGATCGCAGTCAGATAAATGTCGGAATAGGTTTTCCGTACCATACCCTGCCACGGATATACGGCCTGAAGTGCGGTCGGATTTCCGTTTACCTTCATGCTCAGGGTTCCGTTTTCTACAGTCAGCGTAAATGCATCACCCTCACCGGATACATAGCTTCCGGCTAACTCTTCCAGTTCTTCGGCGCTCCAGCTGCGTTCTGCGTGGATCTGCCGTTCTTCCTCAACCTCAAGGCCGCAGTAGGCATTCAGGGCCGCATCTGCGATGGCTGCCACGGAAACATCCATGGTGTTGCACAGCACTACAATACCAACCTCTTCCTGCGGACAGAAAGAGAAGTTGGAGGATACGCCCGGAAGGCTTCCACCGTGCTCATAAACAGCACGGTCACCTACCTGCTTCGTCTCCAGACCGTATCCATAGTATATGCCCGGCTTCATGAACTGTCTCGGCTTTTCCATCTCCTGAACAGCATAGCGCTCTACGATGCGGTTTCCGTTTCCTGCCACACCTTCATTCAGATACATAACCGCATACTTCAGCATATCACCCAGAGTGGACTTCATACCACCGCCGCCGTGCAGGACGAATGCATCGTTCTGGTAGTCGCGGTCAGCTCTCCAGATTCCGTTCTCCAGAGAATACAGGATTGCCGCATTCTCGTCCTGGCTGTTGCGGATAAAGCTGATGTTGCTGCGGTCCATACCGATCGGCTTCAGGATCTTCTTATCCAGATATTCTGCAAAGGAGCCATAACCGGAATGACGGCGCACAATATCAGAAAGCAGACCAAAACCGTCGTTGCAGTAGCTCATGCGCTGTCCCGGACGTCCGGTGAAACGGGTCTGGTCATCCAGGCGGCCTGCCACACGGCGGATTCCTTCCTCTGCAAAGTCTTCCCGGTAAATGAGCTCTGCATCCAGGGAATCCTCAATTCCCATCTCCTGCGCGGTCTTATCCACTACGATACGCGGAAGCGGGAAATAGCCACCGCTGTGGCACATCAAATGCCACAGCTTAACCGGCTCAGACTGATTCTTGTTGGTGAACTCCGGAATGTATCTGGAAACCGGATCATCTACCTTTAAAAGGCCGTCCTGCTGCATCTGCATGATGGACAGTGCCGTAAAGGATTTGGTCACAGATGCCATACCGAAAATGGTGTCTCTGGTAATCGGGAGCCTGTTCTCCGCATCACGGTAACCGAAGTAATTTTCGTACTGGATCTCTCCGGCTGCATTGACGATACCGACCGCGATGCCGCGGGCCTGGCCATCCTTCATTACGCGGGCAATCAGCTCTTCTAACTTTGCCTTGCCCTCCGGTGTCATACGGTTCATGCCAGCATCTCCTTTTTCAGACATTTGATGCCAAGGCCCGGATCAGAGGAAAGGATCAGGTGTCTGGTATCTTTTACGGTAAAGCCACCCTCGTACGGAAGCTCTTTTAAGGAGAAGGTTGCGTCCAGATCCGCACGTGTAATGTTCTTTAATGCTGCACCCAGGGAAGCTGCCGCGGTTACACCGATACCGCTCTCCTCTGCCATACAGCCCAGCATGACCTCCACGCCTGCTGCCTCTGCGATCGCAGTGATCTTCTTTGCCTCATACAGGCCGCCGCACTTCATCAGCTTGATGTTGATGAGATCTACAGCTCGCTGGGATACTAACTGCAGGGCATCCTTGGAGTCCCAGCAGCTTTCATCTGCCATGATCGGCACAGAGCTGTGGGCGGTCACGAATTTCAATCCCTCAAAATCAAAGCGCGGAACCGGCTGCTCTACCAGCTCGATATCGTACTCATTCAGGCGGTTGATGAGTTCAACAGCCTCCTTGGCTTTCCAGCCCTGGTTTGCGTCCAGACGGATCTTCACCTGGTCACCGACTGCCTCACGGATTGCGCGGACTCTTGCCAGATCGGAAGCAAAGTCTACGCCGACCTTGGTCTTGATCACGTTAAAGCCTGCCTGCACATGTGCCTTTGCATGCTCTGCCATGACTGCCGGATCATCGATGCCAACGGTCATATCTGTCTCGATCTCGCCGGAAAGTCCGCCCAGAACCTTATACAGCGGAAGATTGGTGCTCTTGCCGATGATGTCATGGCATGCCAGGTCGATGGCTGCCTTTGCAGTACCTGCATACGCTACGGTACGGTTCATCACGGTATAGATTGCCTCCATGTCACGCGGATCCATGCCGATCAGCTTCTCCTTCAGACGCTCTACGGTAGCGATGGTTCCATCGAGGTTTTCACCGGTGATCAGCGGTCCCGGAGAGCCCTCACCATAACCGGTGATGCCGGCATCGGTCTCAACCTCAACCAGGCAGCTGACTGCGTGAGTGATGAGGCCCAGTGCAATGCGGAACGGGCGCACCAGCGGCACCTGCATTCTGTAGGTCTTAATGTTGGTAATTTTCATGATACTTTTATACCTCCTCCATTATTTTTCTTCTGTAGTTCCGTTCTGTGCACAGGCTCCATTGCAAAAATGGCAGGCGCACAGATGACCTCCTCCGATGTCCCTAAGCTCCGGCTTCTGTGTGGAACAGATTTCCTGAGCCATGAAACAGCGGGTATGGAAGATACATCCGGACGGTGGATTTGCCGGGCTCGGCAGATCACCCTGGAGAATGATCTTCTTTCTCTTGGAATGGCGCTCCGGTACCGGAATTGCGGACAGCAGGGCCTGGGTGTACGGATGGGACGGGTTCGCAAACAGCTCTTTCTTGTCCGCCAGCTCTACCACATGTCCCAGATACATAACCATGACACGGTCTGAAATATGCTTGATAACGCTTAAGTTGTGGGAAATGAAGATATATGCCATTCCCATGGATTCCTGCAGCTGGCGCAGCAGATTCAGTACCTGAGACTGGATGGAAACATCCAGTGCGGATACCGGCTCATCGCAGACTACCAGAGACGGATTAAGCACGATCGCGCGGGCAATACCGATTCTCTGACGCTGTCCGCCGGAGAACTCGTGAGGATAGCGGTTGTAGTATTTGGTGTTCAGTCCTACGACCTCCATCACCTTTAACACCTGTGCCCGGGTCTCCTCCTGGGTCTTATAGCGTTTCTGAATATTTAACGGCTCGGCAATGATCTCGCCGATGGTCATTCTCGGATTTAAGGATGCGTACGGATCCTGGAAAATGATCTGCATATCTGCGCGCATTTTCCGCAGCTCCTGGCCGCTTGCCTTGGTGAAATCCTTTCCCTTATAGAAGATCTCGCCGGAGGTCGGCTCGATCAGACGAAGCACAGAGCGGCCCATGGTAGATTTACCGCAGCCAGACTCACCAACCACACCCAGGGTTTCTTTCGGATTCAGGGTAAAGGATACATCGTCCACCGCCTTGATCCATGACTTATCTTTCTGGAAGAAGGAAGATTTTCCCGCGAACAGTTTCCGCAGGTTCCGGACCTCCAGAAGCGGGGTCTTTTCATTTACTTCACTCATCAGATGTTCTCCTCCCACTCCTTCGTATATTTAAAGCAGCGCACTTTGCGGCCCTCGGCTTCGACTAACTCCGGCATCTTCTGACGGCAGATCTCGCGGGCCTGCGGACATCTCGGGCAGAACGCGCAGCCTGCCGGCATATCATCAAAGCTTGGCACCATGCCCTTGATAACGCTCAGCTCTTTGGTGTCGTCATCATCCAGCTTCGGAATGCACTTCATCAGTCCGTCCGTATACGGATGCATCGGCTTGTCAAAGATCTGGTCGCAGCTTGCGTGCTCAACGACCTTGCCTGCGTACATAACCATAACATCATCCGCAACCTCTGCGATGACACCCAGGTCGTGGGTAATCATCATAACGGAGGTTCCGGTCTTTTCTTTTAACTCATTGATGAGGTCCAGGATCTGCGCCTGAATGGTTACGTCCAGCGCAGTAGTCGGCTCATCACAGATCAGCATAGCCGGATTACAGCAGAGTGCCATGGCAATCATGACACGCTGACGCATACCGCCGGAAAGCTGATGCGGGTACTCGTCGAAGCGGCGCTCCGCAAGCGGGATCTTAACCAGCTTTAACATCTCGATGGCGCGGGCTTTTGCTTCCTGCTTGGTCATTTTCTCATGAAGGAGCAGGGCCTCGATCAGCTGCTGTCCGATGGTATAAACCGGATTCAAGGATGTCATCGGCTCCTGGAAGATCATGGCAATCTTCTTGCCGCGGATGTCGCGCATCTGAGCCTCCGTCATCTTTAAGAGGTCTTCCCCCTCAAACAGGATCTCACCGCCCTCGATCTTACCGGGACGCTCTACCAGACCCATGATCGATAAGGAAGTGATACTTTTTCCGCAGCCGGACTCACCTACAATGCCGAGGGTCTTACCCTTTTCCACATTGAAGGAAACATCGTTAACCGCTTTCACAAGTCCGGCCTCAGTATGAAAGTAGGTTTTTAAATTTTTTACCTGTAAAATATTCTCTGCCATCTCTCATACCTCCTAACTTCTCAGCTTCGGATCCAGTGCATCTCGTAAACCGTCACCGAAGATATTGAATGCGATAACTGTGATCATGATCGCCACACCAGGCATGATGCTGTATACCGGGCGGTAGCTGATAAAGGTCTGTGCCGCACTGATCATATTGCCCCATGACGGAGTCGGCGGCTGGATACCGATGCCCAAAAAGCTTAAGGATGCCTCGTACATGATTGCGTTCGGGATACCAAGGGTAACCAGGACGATAATGGTGGACAGGCAGTTCGGAACCAGTTCCTTCATGATGATCCAGTAGGTAGATGCTCCGCAGGCGCGGGCTGCCTCTACGTATTCTTTTTCTTTTAACTGCATGACAGAACCGCGGATCATACGCGCGGTGCGAACCCAGGTCAGAAGGCCCAGGGCGATAAACAGGTTCAGGACACCCTTACCCATGAAGGTCATGATCGCCATGGCGAAGATCAGATCCGGGAATGCCTGGAAGATCTCCATGACACGGGAAATCAGGCTGTCGATCCAGCCGCCGTAGTAACCGGCCAGGGAACCTAAGGTTACGCCTACGATAGAAGCGATGATCTGTGCCACGATACCGATACTGATGGATACTCTGGAACCGTAGATGATACGAGATAAGATGTCACGGCCGAATTCATCGGTTCCGAACGGATGTGCCTTGCACGGTCCGCCAAGCACAGCGCTGTAATCCTGATAGGTCGGATCATACGGTGCGAGGAGCGGAGCGAAGATTGCCATCAGTGCCAGCAGGATCAGTACACATGCGCAGAACATTGCCATTTTGTTCTTCTTTAAACGGCGCAGGCTATCTCCGTAGAAGCTGGAATACTGCATTCCGTTTTCCATAACATCCTGCTCAAACTGTTTCTGTTTATTAAAAAATCCAAGTAATTTCTTAGCCATCTCTTATGCTGCTCCTTTCCCGTAGCGGATTCGCGGATCCAGAAATGCATAGGAAACATCAACGATCAGGTTTACGACAACGAATACAAATGCGATGTACATAACGGTGCCCTCCAGAAGCGGAAGATCACGATTGGACATGGCATCTACTGCCAGCTTACCGATTCCCGGAATGGAGAATACCTTTTCGATCAGCATGGATCCTGTCAGCATGTAACCAAAATCGGTACCTACGAGAGTTACGATCGGAATCATGGCATTTTTCAGGGCGTGCTTCAAGATAACGGCCCAGCGCATGGCGCCCTTTGCCTTCGCGGTACGGATGTAATCCTGTCCCAGTACTTCCAGCATACTGGTTCTGGTGATTCGCGCAATATTTCCTGCGTAACGCGCACCCAGCGCAAGACTCGGAAGTATGTAAGATGCCGGCGTATCGAATCCTGAGATCGGCAGAACGTTCAGCTTTAAGCCGAAAAGGATCTGCAGAATGATCGCTACCCAGAATGCCGGTGCAGATACACCGACGATAGAGAGTACCATAACCACGGTATCGATGCCTTTTCCTCTCTTGACTGCTGCAAAGATTCCGCACGGAATACCAATGACAGAGGCGAAGATAAAGGACATGCATGCCAGCTTTACGGTTACCTTAAAGCAGCGGAACAGCGCATCGGTAACAACCTCCTTGGTGAAATAGGAGGTACCGAAATCCAGATGGATGGCGCCTTTTATAAAATTCAGATACTGTACATAGTATGGCAGATCCAGACCGAGCTCCTTACGCACTTTGGCGATAGTCTCCGGATCTGCACGTTTCTCTAACATCAGGGCAACCGGGTCACCCGGTACTACCTGAAGCAGAACAAACGTGATCAAGCTGATGCCCAGAAGAACAAAGATCGTCTGGAGCAAACGTTTTCCTGTGTATGAAAGCATTTTATTTTCTCCTACATGCGAACAGAGGAACTGCCAAAATGCGCAGCCCCCCTGTTTCTCTAAACATTTTTAATTGTTGCCGCAATAATTACTGAATATCAGCATTCTTCCAGAACATACGGAAGGTCGCATCCATCTCAAATCCGGTGATACGCGGATTTAACAGATAGAACTTGGTCTCATTGTAGAGAGGAGTGGTTGCCCAGTCTTCTCTGGTCATGATGTGCTCTGCTTTTTTGTAGATTTCCTGACGCTCTGCCTCATCGGTGGTTGCGATACCCTCATCCATGAGTTTATCGAACTCGGCATTGTGCCAGAAGCTGGAGTTGGTGTCGGTCTTGGTCATCGGGTACAGCATGCTCTCCGGATCAGAGTAATCTACATACCAGTTGGAGATACCGCAGTCAACGCCGCCGTTCTTCTTCATATCGGACCATGCCGCAGAGTCAACCTGCTCAACCTCTACATTGATGCCTGCTGCCTTTGCCTGTTGCTGGAATGCGGTTGCGATTGCTACGTTGCCCTGATATTTGGTGTTTACGGTTACACGAAGGTCAATGCCATTCGGATATCCTGCCTCTGCAAGAAGGGATTTTGCCTGCTCCGGATCGTACTCGAACTCCGGAAGGCTGTCATCATGACCGATGATACCAGCCGGAATGTAAGAGGTCGGAACGGTTGCAGTGCCGTGAAGGATGCTATCGCAGATAGCCTTACGGTCGATGGAAAGCGCAATGGCCTCTCTTACCTTCGGATCGTCATAGGTCTTGCTGTTTACAGTCAGGCTGTAGCAGCCAGTCGGCTGGAAGCCATGCATCTGATCTTTCAGATCCGGGTTGCTGGAGTATACCGGGTAGATGGACGGATCAACATCTACATAGTCTACATTGCCCTTCTGATACTCAAGGACCTGGGTGTTAACATCCTCGATGAACTTGTAGTCCAGACCGGACAGTGCCACTGCGCCGCCATGGTAATCATCGAAACGGGAAAGGGTTGCGCCGACACCGGTCTGGTAGCTGTCAAGCTTGAATGCACCGGTACCGATCAGGGTGGTCATACCCCAGTTGTTGCCAGCTGCCTCACATGCCTCCTGCGGATAGATTGCGCAGTATGCGGTAGACAGAACGGAAAGGAACGGTGCGTACGGTTTCTTTAACTGAATGGTGAAGTGGGTATCGTCCTGAACCTCGACACCGGACAGCTCATCTGCGGTACCTGCGCTCATCTCGTCGTAACCAACCACGTTCTCAAGCAGGGTTGCCATCTTTGCCATTTTGATCAGACGCTCGTAAGAATACTTAACATCGGAAGCCTTCAGAGTCGTTCCATCATGGAATTTTACATCCGGAAGCAGCTCGAAGCTGTAGGTCATGTTGTCGTCGGAAATGGTCGGCATAGCTGCCAGAAGAGTCGGAACCAGTCCATCGGATGTGGTAGTCAGCAAGGACTCAGTAATGTTATCGGTAATTTTCATTACGATGCTGTAGGTGAACTGCTGCGGATCCAGTGCTACCTGCGGATCTACTGCTGCGACACGTACAACCTTGTCGCCGTTCTCAGTGGTTGCTGCTGCGGAAGTGCTGTCGCCAGCTGCTGCAGAAGTCTCTGCTGCGGAAGTGCTTGTAGAATTTCCAGAACCGCCGCATGCAGTAAGGGATGCTGCAATCACACAGCTCAGGACAATTCCTGCCAGTGTCTTTCTCATGTTTGTTTCCTTCTTTCCTCGTTTTCGCTTTATGCTTCTTTTGTGATACCGAATTCTATGATGCGTTTCAGATTTCCCAGCCGAAACCGCTGTCCGGACACCGTGACACACAAAAAGGGAGGTATACCGAGACCAATCTTTCTCCTAATACGTCCCTGCTTCTTTGCAATATCCGGTTTGACAATTTTTTGTATCATCTGCCACATTAATTCAGTAAAATCTTAAAGCTATGGTCATTATAACGATGTATATATGTAAATGCAAGAGGGAATTTTAATTTCTACTCATTTCTTATATGTTTTCCGTGTGATGCGGTCGTTTCTTCTTTTTGTCCGTGTATCGCGGTCATTCTTCCATCATCAATAGACAGTTTGTCAGGACTCCTTTGGATCATGGCAGAAAAAAAGAATCCGAAATTGTCCGGATTCTTTTCTCTGTACAGCTTATTCTTCATCATCTTCCTCTGCCACAATGGCACCGATGGTGCCTAACATACTGGTTACCACTGCTACAACAACAAACAATACCAGCAGCAGGATACAGCCAAGAAAAATCATGATATCCATTTGCAAACGCCTCCCGTTCTTTATTTTACCTTCCTGCACAATGCTTTTGAAATAACCTGCCCACACTCATAATTATCCCAAGTATAACACAGGTCATACCGCAAGTAAAGAGGACCGTTTAATCGTCTGCTGCGTCTGAGCAGCACGGTTTTGCAGTCTCCGGTTCCCGGTCATAGGTATCCAGAAAATGATGGCGCACGCCACCCTGCTTGTAGGCTACGACCGTATCGAGATTGACATTCTCCACGCTTTTAAAGATATTGCTCTCTACAAATGGATTCTTCGCTTTTAAGGTTCGGATCAGTTCCTTGACTTCCACACGCTTGGACAGGTTTTCCTCATTATTGCAGGTGGTGCAGGTGTCGGTGAACTTGCAGGCACACTGGATGAAGTGCAGGTTGTTGTAATCTCTCCATGCCTTGATGTCGTCCTCGCGCACCAGATACAGCGGACGGATCAGCTCCATTCCTTCGAAGTTGGTGCTGTGGAGCTTCGGCATCATGGTCTGGACCTGGGCACCGTAGAGCATGCCCATGAGGATGGTCTCGATGACATCATCAAAATGGTGGCCCAGGGCAATCTTGTTGCAGCCGAGTTCTTTGGCGTGGGAGTAGAGATAGCCGCGGCGCATTCTCGCGCAGAGATAGCAGGGATTCTTGTCGATGCCGGCTACGACATCGAAGATCTCGGTCTCAAAAACGGTCAGCGGAATGCCTAAAATCCGGGCATTGTTCTGGATGATTTTCCAGTTGTCAGCGTTGTAGCCCGGGTTCATCACGAGAAAGACGAGCTCAAAGGAAACAGGGCCATGCTTCTGGATCTCCTGCATGAGCTTGGCGAGAAGCATGGAATCTTTGCCGCCGGAGATACAGACGGCGATCCGGTCTCCGTCCTGGATCAGCTGGTAGTCCCGGATGGCTTTGGTGAAAGGCCGCCAGATGGATTTGCGGAATTTTTTGATAAGGGACCGTTCAATTTCTTTTGTACGCTCAGTCACAGAAGCTTCTGAAACCACGCGCTCCAGGGAAAGGCGGAGCCAGGAGCGGTAGCCGCCATCAATATTGGAAGCGTTATAGCCGTCCTCGTTCAGGATTTTGACGGCTTCCTTGCTCTGCTCTCCGGTGTGGCAGAGAATATAGACCGGTTTGTTTGCCGGAAGGTCTTTTTCCAGTGTTTCGATGGAACCCGGCTCAAAAAAGCCTTCCTCCGCGCTGTCCTCGTCCAGATTTTTTTTCATGGGAATATTGATGGCTCCCGGAAAAGAACCCCGGCGGAAATCCTCCTCTGAACGGATATCCAGGATGGTGATATTGGAAGGATCCAGATTTTCCAGTTCTTCCACGCTGATTGTATGCATAAATTCCTCCGTAAAATAGATATAAAAATTCAGTTTTTTGCCTTTACCATCATAAGGATTCACTTTTCAAAAGTCAACTGTTTTAACAGAAAATCCCAGTTGTTTTTCAAAAAAAGGGAGGCTATAATCGGGGTGAGAATGATAGAAGAGGAGTAGTAAGATGGTAGTAAAAGAAATTCCGTATTTTGATCTTTCGGAGATCTGCGATTCCGGCCAGTGTTTCCGGATGGAGCGGATAACGGAAAATGAATTTCAGATCCGTGCAGAGGATAAATACCTGAGAGCCACCCAGGAAGGTGAGACCGTGCGCTTTGACTGCAGCGAGGAAGAGTTCGAGACGTTCTGGAAACACTATTTTGACCTGGAAAGAGACTATGGCATTTA
>ERZ773252.4051-NODE-4051-length-10584-cov-26.384842_pt1 | contig 10584 bp, 7 predicted proteins | sample MGYA00580517_ERZ773252 | MGnify/ENA primary metagenome ERZ773252 (study PRJEB29015, sample SAMEA2737766) | human gut metagenome | biome: human gut; feature: human-associated habitat; material: faeces | place: China | collected 2012 ... | reverse complement strand
TCGTCAAAGAAATAAGACACTCCCGGTTCTACATAAATGCCGACTCTGCTACTTATATTATACTGTGCACCCACAGCTCCCATTACAGAGAATTGCAACGGTTTCACGGTTTCGTTTTTGCTCCCTATTTTTCCGTAAACGCATTTTTCCATGGCACCGCCGGCAGAAACATACATGATAAAGGACTTCTTATCTACAAAGTTCCAGTTGGCACGCAAAGGGATACCCAAATAATGCAATTTCTGGCTGACTGTTTCCGAACTTCCGGCAAATTTCACATCCGAAGCGAGGTACGTATACGTCAAGCCCGTTTCCACGGAGAAACCCCGTGCAAGCCCTTTACGTACCGAGAAGCCGAAAGACAATGGCTGTTTATGGTCTATGTCCACCACCTGTCCGGAACTCCTCTGCAGATAAGGTATGCCATCTTTAAAGACAAGCTCCTGCCCTTCCGGCACTTCCATTATCCCGTCAGACATTGTGGTGAGGTCTACCCTTCCGCCGGAAACACCGAAGTTCTGTCCGTTTTGAAGCAGCCCGCTTTCACTTATACTGCTTCCCGAAATCAATCCGCCCGTATTTCCTACTGCCAATCCGACCGACCAGCCACGCGACTGCTCCCGCTTCGCTCCGCCAACCGGCAAATGCAATTTGTCTCTGCCTGACGGGCGGCGGCGCTCAATCTTTTCCGTACGCTCCTCTTCCCTTCTCTCTTCTGCTGCTTCCTGATTTACCCGTGCCGACTCCGCAGTCGGTTTCTGTGCGTTCCCAGTCTGAACTTCCGGCTCTGCGCCCAAGGATTGGATGACCGTTTCCCGCTCCGTTTCATCTACGGTATTCAGTTGTTGTGCCAGCAAGGAACGTCGGTTCGTATCCGCCGGAGATTCCTGTTTCTGTGCGCGATAGTCGGGTTCTGTTATCTCTGTCCGTACTGAAGGCGTCTGTTGCTCCGGCAGCTTGTCCGGCACGGCAGCCAATGCCGGTGCAGCCGTATTCCGCATCTCCTCTCCCACAGGGCTTTGGAGCAACCATACACTCACCGACGACACCGCAACGAGCAGTGCCGCAGCCGCAGCTACAGCCCAGCGGCGGAAAGGTATAATCCGCCGTTTTCCGGCTACCGGAGGCTTCGAAACGGACAAATCCTTCTCAAGCCGTTCCCAACCGGAAACGGGCAGCGGTTCGGAATAATCGTCCAACCGCTCCTTTATCTTTCGCATCCACAATTCATCTTCCATACGTTTCTCCATTTATGCGTTTCTTTTCATCCACTCCTTCACCTTGGCAGCCAAAGCAGCTTTGGCACGTACCAGTTGTGAAGCCGATGACTTTTCGTTGATACCCAGCAACCGGGCAATCTCCTTATGAGATTTATCTTCAAAAACAAACAGGTTGAATACGGTACGATAACCGGCGGGAAGCTCGCTTATAAACTGCATCAATACCTTTTGAGGAATAGTATCCACCGCCGAAGCATCCGGTTCCTCATACGTCTCCGGCACATCGTCCAGGGCAGCGGACTGGCTCATCACATCATTCTTCCGCAAATACTGCAATACCGTATTCACCATTACACGTTCCATCCAAGCCCGCAAAGAACCCTCTCCCCGCCAAGTGAACTTATCGAAAGAGTCGAAGAGCTTCAGGAAACCGTCATGCATCAAATCCTGTGCAGTTTCCCGGTCACCGGCGTAACGCAAACATACGCCGAGCATCCGCCCCGCATACTGTTCGTACAGTTCTTTGCGGGCAAGGTTGTCGCCTTGCCTGCAACGTTCTGCCAATACCTGTTCTTCCATCCTCTCTTTTAACACGTGTTTACCTTATAAATGCAACGGGCACAAAAATACTGCATCCGGCAGATAGGAAATTTATTCTTTATTTTCTTTAACATTCTTATAAGCAGTATTTGTGCAATCCCGGCATTTTCTGAATACAAAACCTAAAACAGAACCAATAACAAAACCTCTACTTATGAAAAAGTTCAGAACGATATTAGCCGCATTTCTGCTGTTGTTCATCGCCACCCCCGTACTGCAATCCTGCCTGGACGATTGGGATGATGACGAACACCCGTTGCTCGCCATCGGCACAGTGCGAATAATTGACGGAAAAGATTACTACTTCGCACTCGATGAAGGAACCAAAATGTTTCCCGGTGACACTGCCCAAGTGGATAACTATACCTTGGTGGAAGGACAGCGCGCCTTTGTATATTTCAACCTGCTGGATGAAGAAGTAACCGGCTACGATTACAATGCCAAAATCAACCATGTAGAGAATATCCTTACCAAAGACATTTATTTCATGCCTGCCGAAAAGGCCGACAGCATCGGCGACGACCGCATCAACATCAACAATATGTGGATTACGGACAACTACCTGAACATCCAATACCAGCTATACCACAGCAACAGCAATGATAAAAAACATATGCTGAACCTCATAGTCAACGAAGCATCCGACGGCAAGAATGACAAAGAGGGATATATTACGCTGGAATTCCGCCAGAATGCTTACGGTGACGAGCCGCTCATGCCGGGACAAGGACTTGTCTCTTTCAAACTGGATAAGATAGCAGACCGGATACCCGGAAAAACCGGACTCAATATCCGCGTAAAAAGTCTGCACGACGGCGAATATTACAAAACCATTGACTTTAAAACGGACGAGAACTAAACTATTCTTTGCAATACCCTTTTCAATGTCTTTTTATTTAAAGCGGAGCAGGCTGTTTGCCTTCACTCCGCTTTGTTCTTTTCTACCTTCTGCCACCAGGTTTTGCTCTATCTTTTTCCCGTGTAATCCCGTGCCTGAAAAGATACATATCAGCCTCTTCCCATTTCTGGTCCATCCCCCTTTTATCCCTTATTTCCCCTTTTCCAGCGTTAAGTTTCCCGGCTTCGGAAATTATTTCCCGGCAAAACAGTGTGTCCTTCCGTACTTTTGGAAAAAAATCAGAATGATATATATATGAGAACAAAAGTACCCGTTATCCTATTGTCTGTTCTTGCCCTGCTGTTCCATGCTTGCGGCGGCAAGGATACCCAAGACAAGCAAGAGCTGTCAGTCAGCACTTCCCAAGTTACTGCATTGCCCCAAAACGGCAATAAAGAGTTCCCTTTCATAGCCCGGCCGTTCCGCACCAGCGAACTGTCATTCCGGGTAGGCGGGCCTATCGACCGCTTCGACGTGTATGCCGGTAACCGATACGAACGAGGAAACATCATTGCAGAGATAGACCCGCGCGATTTCCGCATCCGCAAAGAACGCGCCGAAGCCGTTTACCGCCAAAGCAAGGCCGAATTCGAACGCATAGAGGCGTTATACCGGAAAGAGAACATCTCTGCCAGCACCTACGAAAAGGCAAAAGCCGATTATATCTCCGCCAAAACAGCCTTTGATACCGCCGTATGCGAACTGGAAGATACCCGCCTTACAGCCCCTTTCACCGGATATGTAGGTGAAGTGTACATCGAAAAATTCCAGGATGTCAAGGCAACCCAGCCGGTCGTATCTCTTATCGACATACATCAGCTAAGGATAGAAATATATGTACCGCAGGAAATAGCCTATGCGGCACAGTCGTCGGACAGCATACGAATATGCTTCGACGCCATCCCCGGACAGACCTACCGGGCCAAGGTCATAGAGGTGTCCAAAGGCACTACCCGCAACAATCTGTCCTATCTGCTTACAGCCATATTGCCCAATGAAGGTGGTAAACTGCTTGCAGGCATGTCCGGCAAAGCGATTCTGGACACACCGCAGGCAGAGAGTGCCGCCGGTTTCTGCATCTCCCAGGCGGCACTCTGTCACCGGCCTTCCACGGGCGATTATGTATGGGTGGTTAATCCTACCACATCGCAAGTCAGCCGCCGTAAAGTAACAGTAGCCAAATTGCTGCCCGACGGACTGGTACAGATTGCAGACGGACTGCAAATAGGAGAAACCCTCGCAACAAGCGGTCTGCGTTTCCTCTCGGACGGCATGAAAGTAGACATTACCTCTAAAGACAAGTAATTATGAAACTGGTAAAATACTTTTTATCGAAAAAGCCCGTCACAATCCTGCTGTTGGTATTAGTATTGGCAGGCGGATTGCTGGCGTACGTCAAAATGGGCAAGCTGGAAGATGCTCCGTTCACCATTAAACAGGCGCTGGTATTGACTCCCTATCCGGGAGCTTCTCCCTCGGAAGTACAGTCACAAGTTACAGATGTACTGGAAGAGTCCATCCAGGCATTGGGCGAACTCTATTACCTGAAAACGGAGAACCGTGCAGGACTGTCCAAAATCACCGTTTATGTAAAGAAAGAAACCCGTGCCGACGAGATGCAGCAACTTTGGGACAAACTGCGCCGCAAAGTAAGCGACGTACAGAGCAAGCTACCCGAAGGCGCCGGTCCCTCTGTTGTGAATGATGACTTCGGCGATGTGCTGGGCGTTTTTTACGGGCTTACCGGAAGCGGACACAGCTACCGCGAACTTGAAGATGAAGCCAAACTGATAAAGAATGAAATTCTGAAAGTAAAGGATGTTGCCAAAGTAGAGATTTACGGAACACAGACACCTACGATAGACATTTCCGTAAGCCCCTCCGTCATGGCCCGTAGCGGCATCACGATGGCCGACATCGCCCGCGCGTTCGAGGCTCAGAACAAAGTTGTGGATGCCGGCGGCATAGACGTCGGTTCCAACCGCCTGCGTATCGAGTCCACCGGAAATTTCTATTCGCTGGACGACATACGCAACCTTACAATCGTATCGCGCACCGGAGAGCATTTCCGGCTCGCGGACATTACCCGGATTGAAGAAAGCTACCAGACCCCGGCAAGCAACCTGATGCGCATCAACGGACAACCCGCTGTCGGCATCGCCATTTCCACCGTTCCCACCGGAAATGTGGTCGATATGGCAGCCGCCGTCAAGGAATCGCTCCAACAGATGTCGGGCAGCATGCCCGAAGGCTTCGAACTTGTAACCCTGTACGACCAGGGCTACGAATCGGCAGTCGCCAACCAGGGTTTTATCCTCAACCTCATCATATCCGTACTTACCGTAGTGGCAATCCTGCTCTTTTTTATCGGTTTCAAAAACGGATTGCTGATAGGCAGCGGACTGGTATTCTCCATTTTTGCCACCCTGATAGTGATGTTATGCACTGACATCGCACTTCAACGCATGTCATTGGCTGCTATCATCATCGCCATGGGCATGCTGGTGGATAATGCCATTGTGGTGTCCGACTCCGCACTGGTAAACATGCAACGGGGCATGAGAAAGCGAGTTGCCATCATGCGCGCCTGTTCCTCCACTGCCCTGCCGTTGCTGGCGGCAACCGTCATTGCCATATTGACGTTCCTGCCCATTTATTTTTCACCCCACATTACCGGTGAACTGCTTTCCTCGCTGGTAATCGTTATCGGGGTTTCGCTGATGTTCAGCTGGGTGTTCGCACTGACGCAAACTCCGTTCTTCATTCAGGAATTTGTACGCCGTCCCCGGCCGGAAGAGCTGAAAAGCGCCCTGTTCGACGGAAAGTATTACAATATGTTCCGCCGTTCCCTGCACTGGGTCATCAAACATCGCTATGCCACAATAGCCTGCATGGTCTTACTGCTGGTACTCTCTGCATGGAGCTTCAAGTTCATCCCCAAAGTATTCGTACCTGCACTGGACAAGCAATATTTTACCGTAGACGTATGGCTGCCCGAAGGTTCCAACATCGACGAAACCGGGAAGCTGGCGGAAGAAATGGCAGAATATATCCGTACACACGGGGAAGCGGAAATGGTATCTACCTTCATCGGCAGAACCCCACCCCGCTATTATCTGTCGAACGTAGCATTCGGACCTCAGTCCAACTATACACAACTGCTTGTGAAGTGCCATACTTCGGAAGAGTCGCGCCGGCTCAACGCCGCATTGCAGGATTCTATCCGCCTGAAATTTCCCGGACCGCTCATCAAAGTAAACAAATTCGAACTGAGCCCGCTGACGGAAGCCGTTATCGAAGCCCGCTTCCTGGGCCCCGACCCGGCAGTGCTCGATTCGCTCGTAGGACAGGCCATCGAAATCATGCGCCGCAATCCTAAAGTAGCGGATGCCCGTAACGAATGGGGAAATATGGCATTGATGCTACGCCCCGTCTACGATCCGGTAAAAGCCGGCGAACTGGGCATCACCAAAGCGCAGATGATGCAATCCGTCAAATCCATCAGCGACGGTGTACCGGTAGGCATCTATCGGGATAACGAGAAGAAAGTCCCTGTTCTGCTGAAGTCCGAAGGATACGACATTACGGATGCGGCTTCCCTGGGCAACTTCTCCGTATGGAACGGCGAACGCTCGGCTCCCTTATCGCAAGTGACGGAACGCATTGAAACAACGTGGGAATTTCCGCAGATGCGTACCTATAACCGTCAGCTCAGCATGGCTGCCATGTGCGGCGTAAAACCTGGGCATACCATGGCAGAGGTACACGGGGAAATACGCAGTGAGATAGAGGCAATGCCGCTACCGCCGGGTTATACATTCTTTTGGGATTCGCAGTACAAAGACCAGGGTGAAGCCATGGAAGCGATTGCCAAATACTTCCCGCTGGCATTCCTCATGCTGATTGTAATTCTGGTGGCGCTGTTCGGCAACTTCCGCCAGCCCATCATCATCCTGTGCATACTTCCCCTGTCACTGATAGGTGTCGCCGTAGGAATGCTGCTCACCGGATTCGATTTCGGCTTCTTCCCCATTGCCGGCTGGCTGGGATTGCTGGGTATGATTATCAAAAACGTTATCGTGCTGATAGACGAAATCAACATTCAGCGCCGCGAAGGAGTTCCTGCTTACACAGCCGTGATAGAATCCACCGTTTCGCGTACCCGTCCCGTACTAATGGCTGCCACGACTACCATTCTCGGTATGGTTCCGTTGCTGTTCGATATCGCTTTTGGCGGCATGGCAGCCACAATTATCTTCGGACTGACATTCGCCACTTTGCTGACGCTGTTTGTCACTCCGGCATTATATATCCTGTTTTATCGTATAAAAATCAATAAGTAAGCATGAAGACATTCTATACTTTATTACTTTTTTATTTGTGTGTTCAACCCGTATTTTCCCAGCAGGATTCCCTGCTGGAGAAATATAGGGCAATGGCTCTGGACTATAACCACGACTTGCGTGCGGCAGACAAGAACATAGCTTCCAGCATGGAACTGATAAAAGCCGCCAAAGCCGATTTAAAGCCCAAGCTGTCGGGAGACGCAAACTTCCAGTACACCGGAAATCCCATCGAACTTACCGTGAACCTGCCCCAAAGCAATCCTCTCACTTTCGAAGGGCGTGACATGAAATACGGCGCATCCCTCTCGTTGATGCAGCCCCTCTACACCGGCGGACGCATCCGCGAATCCATCCGGCTGGCAAAGCACCAACAATCCATGAATGTTCATCAGGCGGAACTGCTCCACTCCTCCGTATGCTACCAGACGGATATGCAATACTGGAATGCCGTAGCCCACCGGGAACTGATGAACATAGCCACAGACTACCGCAATTCGGTCGCTTCACTGGCGCGCACTATCCGCGAACGCGTTGAGGCGGGACTTGTCGACCCTCAAGACCTGCTCATGGCAGAAGTCAAACTCAATGAAGCCGAATACCAGGTATTGCAGGCACGTAACAGTTTTGAAACCGGACGCATGGCGCTCAACTCCCTGATAGGCATGCCGCTCGAATCCGAGACCGAAGTGCAGGAGTCCATTCCCGTAGTGCTTCCGTCCGACAACCTGCCGGCATCCGACGGCAGCAACCGTCCCGAACTGCTTATGGCGCACGACCAAATAAAAATAGCCGAAAGCCAGGGCAAGCTGACGGACTCCAAATACAAGCCGCAACTGTATGTCGGAATAGACGGCAGCTATTCCTCACCCGGCTATGACTTCAAAACCGACCTCGACCCTAACTATGCCATATACGCCACGCTGTCCGTTCCTATTTTCGAATGGGGCAAACGGCGCAACGAAAAACGCTCTTCCGCCTGGAAAGTAGGCATGGCAAACGACTATCTCAATAAAGTGACGGATAACGTAAACCTCGAAATACAAACCGCCCGCACTTCTCTTGCACAAGCCATAAAACAGGTGGACCTCACCGGAAGTTCCCTTGAGAAAGCACGTGAAAACGAACAGAAGGCACTGGAACGTTATGAAGAGGGGAAAATCTCCATCATGGAAGTCATTGAAGCCCAGAACTACCGGCAAGCCTCGCAAATAAACTACGTGCAAGCCAAAGTTTCGGCACAAAGCTCCTACTCCGGCCTGATAAAAGCATTGCACAGCTATTGAGTTTTCCCAAAACATTATAACTTTGTCCCCCATGAAATGGAATAATCTGATATACGGCATCCTGTTCTCCGGATTAGGAGCGTTCTCCTACTTCCTGCTGGTAGACTACACCAATCTGTCTCCTCATATTGCCGATGCACTCTATTCCCGCGGAGCGTTCATCTATTTTATCCTGGCATTCAATGTGCTGGGATATGCTACCCTCCGCCTCAGTTCATGGATTAATACACAGTATGCCGTAAATATGCGTTCACGGTGGAAAATTCCCGTCATCTATCTGGCAGGCATGTCGCTCTTCCTGTTGCTGAACTACGGGCTGCTTGTTAGCGCCAAAATACTGGCGGGAGCAGCCAATCCGTTCTCCATTCAGCCAAGAGGATGGTGGATGCTGATTACCATCTGGCTTGTGGAACTTGTTGTCTTGGGATTATTACTGGCAAACCGTTCTACCCAAAAGGCGTTGAGGCTGCAACAACGGGCGGCTGTATTGCAGGCCGAAAACGACACGGCACGCTACACCGCCCTGCAAAGCCAGCTCAATCCTCATTTTCTGTTCAACAGCCTCAACACGCTTATAGCTGAAATTGAGTATAACCCCCAAAATGCGGTACACTTCACCAAGCACCTGTCCAGTGTTTACCGTTACGTGCTGCAAAGCCAGGACAAGACACTGGTGACGCTCGGCGAAGAGCTGGAATTTATCCGTTCGTACCTTTTCCTGCACGAGGTCCGTCTGGGCAACTGCCTTACGTGCCAAAACAACGTTCCTGCGGAATATGCGGAAAAGATGCTGCCGCCCCTCACGCTGCAATTATTGATAGAGAATGTAATCAAACACAATTCCATCACTCCCGGCAAACCTATGGTTATCACTATCCGCATCGAAGATGAGTATCTGTCCGTCAGCAATCCGATACACCCCAAAAAGAGTGTCGCATCATCCGGAATAGGACTGGAAAACCTTGCCAAACGTTGCGAACTGATGTCGGGCAAGAAAATCATTATCAAGAACGAAACCGAAAAATTTACTGTAAAAGTCCCTTTGCTATATGAATAAGCCTGCTATTGCCATCATTGAAGACGAGATTCCTGCTGCCCGCCTGCTGCATTCCATGATTGCCCGCCTGCGCCCGGAATGGGACATCACCGTAATTCCAGGCAGTGTGGAAGAAGCTACCGAGTGGTTTGCCACGCATCCCCACCCCGACCTTCTCTTCCTCGACATACAACTTGCCGACGGCAACTCGTTCGACTTTCTTTCGGCAGCTCATCCCTCATCCACCATCATCTTTACCACCGCTTACGACCAGTATGCAGTCCGTGCTTTCACCGTCAACAGCATCGACTATATCCTGAAGCCGATAGATGAGCAGCGTTTGCAGGAAGCCATTGATAAATACGAACACTTGCAGCAGTGCAGCAATCCCCGTCCCGACGACTATCTGGCAACTCTGCTGGATGCCCTGCAATCCAAAGAAAAGCAATACCGCACCCGTTTCCTCATATACCGCGCCGACCGTTTCTGGTCTTTGCAGGTCAGCGATATAGCTTATTTTTATTCGGAGAACAAAATGACCTTTGCCGTTACCCGCAACAATCAGGAACATGTACTCGACCTCTCGTTGAATAAGCTTTCCGAACAACTGGATCCCGACCGCTTCTTCCGTGCCAACAGGCAAATTATCCTGTGCATCGATGCCATAGACCATGCCGAACCCTACTTCAACGGAAAAATATCGGTAACGGTACGTCCGCCGTATAAGAGTAAAATCACAATCAGCGAGGAGAAACTCGCCGCTTTCAAACGCTGGCTTAATTTTTAATTCAAAAGAAAGGCGTATCTTTGCACCCAATTTTACCAAACTACTTTCTATAAGCATGAAAAAAGGACTGCTATACGCTATATTGGCATCTGTGCTATGGGCCATCGTAAACCCGTTCATCAAACAAGGACTCAGTTATGATTTTACTCCGATGAATTTTGCCGGGCTGCGTTTCACCAGTGTAGGCGTTCTGCTTTTTGCCTATACCTGGCACAAGGGGATGTGGCAGGAAATCAAGCAACACCGCAAACTGTTCCTCAATCTGATATTCATTAATATGTTCATGGGTTATACGGCCTTTTATTTCGGAGTGGACTTCGTAAGCGGGGCTATATCATCCATCATCATGGGCATGACGCCGCTTATCAATGTACTGCTTGCCCATCTGCTGGCAAGTAACGACAAACTGAACGG
>ERZ773252.4048-NODE-4048-length-10593-cov-3.247675_pt1 | contig 10593 bp, 11 predicted proteins | sample MGYA00580517_ERZ773252 | MGnify/ENA primary metagenome ERZ773252 (study PRJEB29015, sample SAMEA2737766) | human gut metagenome | biome: human gut; feature: human-associated habitat; material: faeces | place: China | collected 2012 ... | reverse complement strand
AATGCTTACAAGATCCTTAGTCTTGCTCGTCTGCCAGTTCCGACACTTCCGCATTCATCTTTGCTCTCTCGCGAAGACAAGATATATAATACATGAGAATTGTTATTCTGTCAACAGTTTTTTTGAAATTTTTTAATTTTTTTGAACTATTGCATAAACTGTTAATATTTCTTCTGTTTCAGCAGTACATGCTTAATGTATGAAAAAGTTTTTTCTTCTCCTTCTTCGGCCAGCATCTCTAACAATTCATGCAAAAGTTTTGCCGTATCCGGATGAATCATTTTTCCAAGTCTTGCCGCACCCTTTTCGTAATATTCCAATGGATGCCAGTTTCTGTATGCTTCTCCCTGGTAAGTCTTTGAAGCTGCAATACGATCCATGAACATCTCTACCACGTACCGAAGCGGCATTTTCAAACCAACCATGCCTTCTCCCGGTGTCACACTATAATCAATCCAGTATTCATAATGATGCTTATTCCGTCCTTTATGATGAAGCCATGCCCGGGAATATCCGGTTGCTTCTCTTTCCGCATTATTCGGACTTCGATTTCCCTGATAGTACTTACATCCCACAAGGAACTCCGTCGGAGAATATTTTGACATATCATGAAGAAGGCCCTGCTTATAAAGTCCTACTTCAAAACATTCTTTCATAACAAGATATTTATGATGATTGATCGTCTGTAAGTGTTGTAATGCTTTCATTTTTCTTCGTCTCAACCTCCACAATCCGGTCCGCCGTAAACACCACGATCGACCTCTCTTTTAACTCTGCTTTTCTCTGGTCTTTTAAAAGTTCCGGGTAATCCAGAATTCCACGATCTGTCGTTGCTCTTACATACCACCCATATCCCTTTGGTAAAGCCGGCAGTGCAAATACATGTTCCAGCCAATGCATATTATATGCCACATAGCAATCCGCATTCTTCGTCCGGGCTCCACTGTAATATACTCCAAGCTGTCTGCTTGATACTTCTTTCGGCACCTGCCAAGCTTCCTCGCCATGATACGATACATCAGGAACGCCACAGCAACTCAGATCAATCCCCTGAAGTTCCCTCTCGGGTGTCAGAAGATCATGCTCTTTTCTAAATAAAATCAGTTTTTTAACAAAATCATGTAACGTCTTTTTCTTTTCCAGCCCCCGCCAGTCCGTCCATCCGACAGAATTGTCCTGGCAGTAAACATTATTATTGCCCTTTTGGGTGTTACCGAATTCATCTCCTGCCAGTATACATGGTGTTCCTTGTGAAAGAAGTAACAGGAAAAACGCATTATAAATCTGATGTTTTCGAAGTTCTGTAACAGCTTTTTTCCTGCTTGGCCCTTCCGCCCCGCAGTTCCAGCTGTAATTATAATCCGGTCCGTCCTGATTCTTTTCTCCATTTTCCTCATTGTGTTTTGAGTCATAGGATACAAGATCATTTAAAGTAAAACCGTTCTGATCTGTAATACAATTAAATATTCCCTGTTTCTCTGAATGATGCTTAAGCCAGTAAATCACATCCGGAATCATGCCTTCATCGCCTTTAAGGAAACGACGCATCACTGTCTGGAATCCCAGTTCGTGTTCCATTATCTTTGTTTTTTTCAAAACCGGATCTGCATGAACACTTTCTATCGGAATGACCAATGGGTTCAGTATAAAACCATCTATATGATATTCCATCACATAATACCGCAGGCATTCCAGCATCATCATCTTATCTGCACCTGTACAGAACGGCATTTCAAGCACAACCTCTATTCCGGCTTTATGGCATGCTTTGACCATATCCTTAAGTCCTCTGGCCCCATCACCATCCGAAGAATATGCACTCTTAGGAGCAAAATAGAACCCTTCTCCATATCCCCAGTAATTTCTATATGTCTGGCATTCCTCAAATTCATACACCGGCATACAATGGATCTGATTAATTCCAAGATCTGTAAGATAATCTATCTTTCCTATAATCCCCTGAAACGTTCCTTTCGACTTTACCTTCGACGAAGCATGTCTTGTAAATCCCCTTACATGCAGACTGTAGGCAATTACCTGATGATAAGGGATCTCCCTCCCAGTCATACTCCTGTGACAGAAAACGGCCTCTGATTTCATGTCTGGCGGTCTCTTTTTTTACACCCCAATGCTCTCTTCCGGCCAGCGCCTGCACATAAGGATCCACAACAACCTCACCATCAATCAAATAATTATACTCATACTCTGCCGGTTCGATATCCGTAAGTGCAATACAGCGTACTTCTCCCACTGCCGTCTCCATCTCAAATTGTCTGTACAGTCGTTTTCTTCCTGCACGATATATTAACAGCTGACATTTTTTCTCTGTCGGAACTGCAATCGAAAAATTTATTTTGTTCTCACTGATCTGAACCCCCAGCGGTAACGGATATCCCTGAACCTCTCTCATATTATTTCCTTCCCATTGTCTGCTAACGCCTATTGCCATCCATCTGCGCCATACATTTCAACATTCTCTTTATTGATCATAAATACATCTACGGATGTCTCTTTTTCAAAATCTTTCCCCTCCAGAATATCCAATGCAATATCAACCGCTTTCTTTCCGATGTTGACCGGCGACTGTGCAACGGTTCCTGCAATCTGACCATCTGCCTTTTTTAATTCTTTTTTTATATCCGGAGAGCCGTCTATACTGTATACAACCGTCTGATCATTTCCAGCAAGATTCAATGCAGTCTTAGCTGCCACGGCCATCTGATCATTTCCACACATAATCGCAGTAATATCCGGCTGTTCATTCAGAATCTTTTTTGCAGCTTCCAGTGCACTGTCGAACGTTCCGTTGGTATCTTCTCTTGCTACGACTTCAAATCCTTTTTCCGCTTTGGCAATTGTCTGCTCAAATCCCGTAATACGGTCATTGACCGAATTCTGCTTTGTTGCCTCCAGAATCGCCACTGTCCCACCATCCGGATACTTTTCAATCAGGTCATTACCACAGAGCTTACCCGCTTCGCTGTTATTAGAACCGACATAGGCATCTATATAGTCTGTATCTTTCACCTGTGAATCTATATTGATGATCTTCACACCAGCCTCCTGCAAAGCCTGTAATGACGGAGTAATCTTTTCCCAGTCTACCGGGCAAAGAAAGATTGCATTAATCCCCTCATCGATCATCTCCTGTATCTGCTCCGCCTGCGTATCCGCATTCGATGACGGGTCTTTTACTACCATTGTGCACTCTTCTTTATCCACGACCTGCTGTACGGCCTCTTCAAGTGTTATAAAATACGGATTCTGCATATCAATTACAGAAAAGCCAAATTTGTACTTTCCTGCATCATCTGTCTGATCTGTATCCTCCGAATCATCTGTTGTATCCTCACTGACTGCATTATCCACTGGTTTTCCTGCTTCCTTTTTGCATGCGGATAATGCGAAAATGCATACGAGTAATACTGCGATCACTCCTAACATTCTCTTCTTCATCATGTTGTTATTCCTCCTTATTATTGCGTTACATACAGCTACATTCTACAACATTTTTGTCTGTTTGACTACTATCATCTTGCTTTTTATCGCTTTCTTTGTTAAAGTTAAGATAAGTTTTAATGTTAGTAAAGGAGACTATGATATGAGCGACACAAAGGAAACAGAAGGCTACACCACAGTAGAGCTTACACTTGACAATGACGAAGTCATCGAATGTGCAATCCTCACAGTATATGAAGCTGCAGGCAAGGAATACATTGCCCTGCTGCCTCTGGACGAAAATCTTGAGCCGAATGAAGCTGGTGATGTTTATCTTTATCAGTATAATGAAACCGAGGACGGCGAACCTGACCTCGGCAACATTGAAGACGATGAAGAATATGAAATTGCAGCGGATGCATTTGATGAATGGATGGATTCTCAGGAATTCGACGAATCAGACATTGAGGAGTAATTCGGATACAAAACGGGAAGGGAGAAGATCTTTCCCGTTTTTTTCTTTTACATAACTGATAACCAGCTTTCTCTTCGCTCTTGTCATCGCCACATAAAAAAGCCGGCGTTCTTCTTCTATTTCTTCGTCGGCAGTTGCTTTCTTGTATGGGCAGCTTCCCTCATTTGCTTCAATCACAAATACGGTATCAAACTCAAGTCCCTTTGCAGCATGCATTGTCATCAGGTTTACCCCTTCTTTTTCTCCGTTTTTCTTATTCTGTTCTTTCAGCATTTTTCCATAACTTTCAATATGTTCAAACCATTCTTTTATGGTGCCATACCCCTTGGAGTTCTGCCAGATTTCTTCAAGCACTGCAAAAAGATCTTCCGAAGAAATCTTTCTGTATGCTGCATATTCCTTCAGAAACTCATCATATCCCATGCGTTTCCGTATATATTGAATGGCTGCATACGGTGTCTTGTCACAGATCATCTTCATGTCCCATTCCAGCTGATCGATTCTGTCAACCATCCAGTCTTTATCCCGGTAATATCTCCGGAGTGATTCATAAGAAACATTTCCTGTCTTCATACTCTCTCTTGTAAGATAGCGGTTTGGCCGGTTCGCAATCTGGAGAAAATATTTTCTGTCATATTCTCCCTGTGACAAACGGAGATAACTGATCATATCAAGCGCTATAAAATGCTCATAAATGTTATTCAGATGTTCTTTCATCACAAACGGGATCTGATACTCCGTCATCAGTTCTGACATTGCCCTTGCATCCACATTTGTCCTGTACAATACAGCCATTTCCGTATACGATACACCTTTTTCCCGGTATTCGCGAATCCTTTCCAACACATATTCCGCTTCCTGCACCGGATCTTTTACTTCCTGAACATGAACTGTCTCATCTGGTTTCCTGAATGCCTCTATCTTTTTTTCAAACCGGATTTTATTATTTCCGATCACACGCAGAGCCCCTTTTACAATATATCCGCTGCTGCGATAATTGACATCCAGAAGGATCTGTCTGGCCTTTGGATAATCCTTCATAAATTCCTTCATGATTCCCGGCTTTGCCCCTCTGAATCCATACACTGACTGATCATCATCCCCTACCACAAACAGATTGTCCTGAGGCGCCGCCAGCATCCGTACCACATCATATTGTGCCTGATTCACATCCTGAAATTCATCTACAAGAATATACTGAAATTTTTCCTGCCATTTTTTCAGGATATCCGGCCGTTTCATAAAAAGATCTCTGCACTGTATCAGCATATCCTCAAAATCAATTTTACGATATTTCTTTTTTGTCTCCTCATAGGTTCTGTACAGTTTGCGGAATTTCTCTTCCGGAAGGTCTGAAAGAGTCTGACAAGCTCATATTCTTCAATATCCATACAGTTATTTTTTACATTTCCTATCTCGATCGCCAGTTCCTGCAGATAATCTTTTTCTTCATCTGCCTCCGGTTCCTGATCCCAGTCAATTCCGGGTAAAATTTCTCTTAATATCCTGTACTTTTCTTCATCCGATAAAAGATTCGACTGATTCAGGCGATACGCCCATTTCAAAATTCCATAATATATTCCATGAAATGTGCCGAATGTTACTGCATAAGAAGAAGGACCACATATACTTCGGGTCCTGTTTTTCATCTCCCAAGCCGCATACTTAGTAAAGGTAATGACCAGAATTTCTTCTGGCCTTACCTTATGCTTCATGATCAGATATTCTATTCTCTTTGCAATGGTTAGAGTTTTCCCTGAACCGGGACCGGCAAGGACCATACATGGTCCTTTATTATGGGCGACTGCCTCTGTCTGAGCATGATTTAAACTCATAGAATCCCCTTACTTGCTTAATAATTCAATTCCGTCTTTAATACGTTTTACAGATTCTTCTTTTCCAAGAATTTCCATAATCTCTGTTGCACCACCCGGCGTGCTCTGTTTTCCGGAAACTGCAGTACGGATTGGCCACATTACATATCCTACTTTCACGCCCTTCTCATCAACATACTTTTTAAGAAGTGCAAATAATGCATCATTGCTGTAATCTTCCTGAGCTTCCAGCAGCGGCAGAACTTCTTTTAATACTTCCAGTGAATTTTCTTCATTCGTTTTCATCTTTTTATGGCAGTACATAGCTGTATCATATTCCGGTACTGCTTCAAAGAAATCAATCTGTTCCTCGATATCCGGGAAAATCTCAATTCTTGATTTTACCAGTGCTGCAATCTTCTTCAGATCATAATCTTTTGTAATAACATCGCGGACATACTTCTCGGCTCTTTCATAAAACTTATCGAAGTCCATAGCCTTGATATATTCCCCATTCATCCACTTCAGTTTTCCAAGATCGAATACAGCCGGTGACTTGTTCATTCGATGGAAATCAAATGCTTTTACCAGTTCTTCCAGTGAGAAGATCTCCTGATTTCCTTCCGGTGACCATCCAAGAAGTGCTACGTAGTTTACAACTGCCTCTGTCACAAATCCCTGCTCGATCAGATCTTCGTAAGAAGAGTGTCCGCAACGTTTACTCAGTTTCTTATGGTTCTCATCTGTAATAAGCGGACAATGAACATATACCGGTACATCCCATCCAAAAGCTTCATAAATCTTATTATACTTCGGTGCAGATGACAGATATTCATTACCGCGCACTACATGTGTAATTCCCATCAGGTGATCATCGACAACATTGGCAAAATTATATGTCGGATATCCGTCTGACTTGATCAGGATCAGATCGTCCAGTTCCTCATTCGGCACTGTAATATCTCCGTAAATCTCATCATGGAATGTTGTTGTGCCTTCTGTAGGCATGTTAAAACGGATAACATGTGGTTTTCCAGCTGCGAGATTCGCCTCAACCTCTTCTTTACTTAAATGCAGGCAGTGCTTGTCATATACAACAATCTCTGTTCCGCCATCTTCATCTGAAACTTTACTCTTCAGCGATTCCAGACGCTCTTTATCGCAGAAACAATAATAAGCATCCCCCTGTTCAATCAGCTGTTTTGCATATTTCAGATAAATTCCCTGTGCATTACGTTCACTCTGTACATATGGACCTACTCCTCCATCTTTATCCGGACCTTCGTCGTGAACCAGTCCTGTTTCTTTCAGAGTATGATAAATAATATCCAGTGCTCCTTCCACAAAACGTTCCTGATCTGTATCCTCAATTCGGAGAATAAAATCTCCGCCTTCATGCTTTGCGATCAAATAAGTATACAACGCTGTTCTTAAGTTTCCTACATGCATTCTTCCTGTAGGACTTGGTGCAAATCTTGTTCTTACCTTACTCATAACTATCATTATCTCCTGTTTCTTATTGTTTTTAAATGTATGAAATCTATGTATTACTACATACATTAGAACACTATTCGTCCTTTCATTGTAGCACAAGTCTGTAACTGACAGCAACCTTTTCTATCATATCTTTCCTTTTTGCTGTTTTTTGAGTTTTCTCTCGATCCAATATTCTTTCTGGAAAACTTCTCTCGGAATAGACACGATACACACAATTCCAAGCACGATTGCAAAAGCCACTTTTACCGCTCCCAATCCTTTTACCGCTGCCATAGCAAGCTGATTGGTCACCAGATAATATGCCGTAAAATATATTCCGGCACCCGGTACTAACGTGATAATTCCCGAAATCAGGAAAATTGTAATAGGACACTTAAGCCGTACCGTCAACATTCTTGCCACCAGCACAGTACACACTGTTCCAATAAATGATGCTACCGCAACAGAACAATATACAGAAGCGAGCTTATATATCATCCAGCCCACCGATCCCGTAATTCCACATCCTATATAAAATCTTCTGGGCACCTGGAACATGACCGCATATGCTATCGTCCCGATAAACGAACACGCCAGATTTGCTACAATTTTTATGACCATCACAAAACGCCTCCCAACACATGATGATAAACCGTCAGAGCTGCCCCGACTCCGATTGCAATATATACAAATACCATGACCGCATCAATCATCTTCACTGTACCCGCCAGATAATCACTGTCCGCCAGATCACGGATTGCATTTACAAAAGCAAGTCCCGGTACCAATGGCATGATTCCGCCTGTTACAATTCCTTCCATCCGCAGATTTCCAAATGCCGGTATCTGCATTGCTGCCAACGCCATCGAAGCAATAATAATTCCTCCTACAATGTGAACCAGGATTTTGGAAATTCCGTGTTTTCCTGCAAACAATGACCACGCAAACACGACACAGCCGACAAAAATCGCCACAAACGCCTCCATCGGTGTTCCTCCCAACAGATATCCCAGTCCCCCAGCACTCAAACCTGCGGCTGCAATCTGATAGGATATCCTTTTTGTCGGCATTTTATTTATCTGTTTTAATTTTTTCCAGGCCTCTTCTATCCCTACATGCCCTGCTGCAATTTCTCTGGAAAGATCGTTTACTTCCGCTACGATCCCCAGATGTGTAGAAGAAAGCGGTACTTGTTTAACTTTTGTATATAATTTTTCTTTATCAGTTCCTGCACAAATAAAGAGTCCGTGACTCAATGTGAATAAATCTACATATTTCACTCCAAATCTATGACAGATCCGCATCATCGTCTCTTCCACACGAAAAATTTCTCCTCCGTTTTTCAGAAGCATCCGTCCTGCTTCCATCGCGAGATTGATCACACGTTTTGTATCAATCTCAGACATCAGTTCTTTTTTCAGATATTTCTCATCTTCATCGGAAAATCCGCATTTTTCGCAAAATTCCATGATGTCCAGGCAACGTTCCTTCTTCATATATACCCAGTCATACTGCGCACAGTAATGTTCACATATATAATGTATCATATATCTGCCGTAACCTTTTCCCTGATCCTTTTTTATGGTTACGATATTCTTAATCTCACATTTCTTTTCTTCTGAAAATATCACTATACAAAGTGTGCGGAGCTTTCCGTGTTCTTCCAGTAAGAACAGTTCTCCTTTTTCCAGCAATTTTCGAATTCTGGATTCATCCGGGTCACCAGCTCGAAGTAATTCTATATAATCTTCTTTCCCGTCTGTCACCTGTCGAATATTCATTTTTCGTTCTGCTCCTTTTTTGATTCTTGACCCTGCCTATTATAACACCTGTCATTCTAAAATCCTAGAGCATTTTTTCGCAAAAAAGATGTGCTTTTCGCACACCCTTTTTACCCCAATTATATCATCTTCCATTCGGCCGGCTTATAAGTTCTCCTCCCTTGTTGTAAAGCATCCCATCCCGGCTTTCATACACCGGATTATCCGGTGCAACTTCAATATACATAAGTCCGCCTATCTTCTCCAATACTCCTGGTGCAACAAAAGTAATATTCGCCGGAATATAGACTTCTACCGCATCCGAAATTCCATCCAGTGCATGTTCTCCTATTCCGCTGCATCTTTCATCTGCCGGAAAGATGATCATCCCATCACACAGAATCAGATCCAGATTCTCATATCCTTCTATCACGCCTTCTGAATTCACCTTAAAGCCTTCCAGGTTCAACAAGTCTTCTGTCATTGGTTCTCCTGCAGGTTCTTCTGTTATTTTTCCTGTTATAGATTCCGGAACACTCTTATCCGTAACTGTTTCCTGCGTTATGGTCTCTGTTTTCGCGGAGTCCATATTTGCCCATGCAGCTTTCCCGTCTTTTGCTTCCGGAACACCTTTTACTTCCGGAATTATTTCTTCTGTTTCCGTCGGTCTTATTACATCCTGCATCGTTTTCTTTATCGTCACAGACTTACATACACTTTTCGCAGTTTTCTTTACATCCAAAACCTTCTGAGTTCCTAATTCAAAACAATCTTTTACCATATCCACGCCATGACTTTCCGATACTGCTTTGCAGAATCCTTCACCGGATCCTGTATAAGCATCCATCTTCTCCACATTCATTATTCCTGCGACAAGACGGGTACAAATTGCCAATATAATCAACATAGCCACATCCATTCGGATCCATCTGTCCATGTTATTACGTTTTAATATAAATGTATCTGCTTTTACACCGGCACTCTTTTGTATATTCATTCCCATCTATCCACCTTCTTCCCTGACATTTCACTTATAGTTTATATATATGATTATAAAGCACGTACTTAAGGAAAGAAAGTGGCATCTCGCCACACTCGAGATACCACTTTCTTTTTAGCAGTTTCTTTATATCCTTTTATACGTTGATTTCCGCTGTTACGCCAAGGATTTCCTTATTTGCTTCCAGCATCGGATTTACCACATTATTCAGATATGCCTCCACCTGTACCGGTGCACGTCCTACATATTTGGCAGGATCCATTGTCTTCTGCAATTCTTCCAGTGAAAGGTTGAATGCCGGATCTGCTGCGATCAGTTCAAGCAGGTTATTATCCAGTCCTTTTTCTTTTACATTACGTCCTGCTTCCATAGATAATTCACGGATTCTCTCATGAAGTTCCTGTCTGTCTCCACCGGCTTTTACAGCGTCCATCATGATGTTCTCTGTAGCCATGAACGGAAGTTCTGACATAAGTCTCTTTTCAATAACTTTCGGATATACAACCAGTCCGTCTACTACATTCAGACACAAGTCCAGAATACCGTCAATTGCAAGGAATCCTTCTGGTACGCTGAGACGTTTGTTTGCTGAATCATCCAGTGTTCTTTCAAACCACTGTGTCGCAGAAG
>ERZ773252.4043-NODE-4043-length-10602-cov-2.502607_pt1 | contig 10602 bp, 9 predicted proteins | sample MGYA00580517_ERZ773252 | MGnify/ENA primary metagenome ERZ773252 (study PRJEB29015, sample SAMEA2737766) | human gut metagenome | biome: human gut; feature: human-associated habitat; material: faeces | place: China | collected 2012 ... | reverse complement strand
GAAGATTCTGAAGAATGTGCGAATGGAAAGGTCGTGCATTCAGAAGAAGCGACTTCAAATGAGAGCCAGCCACCAGTGAAAAAGAAGGTTAAAAAGAAAAAAAAGACCAAAAGGAAGAAACGAAAAAAAGGTAATACAACTAGTAATATTCCAATTGCACAACAAAATCTTGCGGGACTAGTTATTTTTATCGCTGCACTCCTAATCGTATTTTCACTTTTCTTTATTTCACCTTGGTCGAAACAAAAGTTTCTCACTGTATCAGGAACAAAAAATGCTTTACCAGAAGATGTGAAAGTTGCAAGTGGTATTCTTGATACAGACTATATCACTCATGTCTTTTTCAACCAAGGAAAGATTGCATCAACTGTTGAAAAAACCAATGTTTGGGTTAAAAAGGCTACAGTAACTTATAGTTTTCCAAATCAATTTAATATTGCAGTAAAAGAATACCCAATTGTGGCTTATCGTCAAACTACAAATGGTTATGTTTCTATTCTTGAAAGTGGAAAGACAGGAGGAACAGTTTCAACTAGTAATCTACCTGATAAATTCATCACTTTAAAAATGGATGACGAGAAGAAAATCGAAGAGTTAGTAAAAGAATTAAATAAACTTGATTCAAAAATCAAGAATAATATTCAAATTATTAATCTTACGCCAACTAAAGCAACTTCAGATTTACTAACGATTGAGCTGTATGATGGCAATTCCATTCGTGTTCCTCTTTCTCAATTAACAGTTAAGCTTCCTTACTACGAGAAAATTAAGAGTCAACTTTCAGATGGAAGTATTGTAGATATGGAAGTTGGACTTTATACAACGACTCCTGAGGTTGAATCATCAAAAACTGATGGGGATAAAAAGAAAGACAAAGATAAGACTGATAAAAAGGAAGAAAATACAACTTCTGAAGAAGATCAAGATACTACAACATCAACTGAACAGCATTCTGAGGAAGAGTCTAATTCTGAAAATCCGGGTATTCAAGGACAAGAAAATCCAACTGTTGGTCAAGAAACAACTCTTCGTCCTTCCCCTGCTCAAGGCTAATATTGAATAATAAAAAACGTAAAATGCTGACATTTTACGTTTTTTTATGGTACAATAGTATCCGAATAATTCTGTTTTTATACAGTTTACAAAGATATTGAATGGAAAGATTGAGAGGTCGAGTGAATGGCTAGAGATGGCTTTTTTACAGGATTAGATATAGGAACTAGCTCGATTAAGGTTCTTGTTGCTGAGTTTATTGATGGATCAATGAATGTCATCGGGGTAAGTAATGTTAAGAGTTCTGGTGTGAAAGATGGCATCATTGTTGACATTGACGCTGCAGCGAAATCAATCAAAACAGCTATTGAACAAGCAGAAGAAAAAGCTGGGATTGTTATTGAGCAAGTGAACGTTGGGCTTCCAGCTAATCTTCTTCAAATTGAGCCTACACAAGGTATGATTCCTGTAACAAGTGAATCAAAAGAAATCAAAGATGAAGATGTTGAAAGTGTTGTTCGCTCAGCCTTGACAAAGAGCATTACACCTGAGCGTGAGGTTATCTCACTAGTTCCTGAAGAGTTTATTGTTGATGGCTTCCAAGGAATTCGTGATCCTCGTGGAATGATGGGGATTCGTCTTGAAATGAGAGGTCTCATATACACAGGTCCAACAACAATTCTTCACAACCTTCGTAAGACAGTTGAACGTGCTGGTATTCAAGTAGAGAATATTATCATCTCTCCTCTTGCAATGACACGTGCTGTTCTAAATGAAGGTGAACGTGAGTTTGGTGCTACTGTTATTGATATGGGTGGCGGTCAAACAACTGTTGCAAGCATGCGTGCTCAAGAACTTCAATTTACCAATATTTATTCTGAAGGTGGCGAGTACATCACTAAGGATATTTCAAAAGTTTTGAAGACTTCAATGCAGATTGCTGAAGCACTTAAGTTCAATTTTGGTAATGCAGATATTGAAGAAGCAAGTGAAACAGAAACTGTCCAAGTAGAAGTTGTAGGTGAGAATTCACCAGTTGAGATTACAGAAAAATACCTTGCTGAGATTATCTCAGCTCGTGTGAAGCATATCCTTGATAGAGTTAAACAAGACTTGACTCGAGGACGTCTACTTGATTTGCCTGGTGGCATTGTCCTTGTAGGTGGAACAGCTATCATGCCAGGTGTGGTTGAAGTTGCTCAAGAAATTTTTGAGACAAATGTTAAACTTTACGTGCCAAATCAAGTTGGTATCCGTAATCCAATGTTTGCAAATGTGATTAGTCTTGTTGAGTATGTTGGTCTTCTTACAGAAGTTGACATCATCGCGCAACAGGCTGTGTCTGGTGAAGAGTATCTACGTCGTAAACCAATCGACAATGAGGCTCCTTCCTTGAGTTTTGATAGAACTCCTACTCCAGCACCTCGAGTGGCTCCTCAGCCAAATCCTGTTCCAGTTGAGAACACCATTGAGGTACCTCTGCCAGTTGAAGAAGAAAATCATGAACAAAAACAAAAACTTGGTGATCGTGTTCGTGGAATTTTCGGCAGTATGTTTGATTAATTGAATCTAGTAAAAGCGAGGAAATAAAATGAGTTTTTCATTTGATAGCGCATCAGTTCAAGGTGCGGTAATTAAAGTTATCGGTGTCGGTGGAGGTGGCGGAAACGCCATCAACCGAATGATTGAAGAAGGTCTTGCTGGTGTTGAATTTATTGCAGCTAATACTGATATTCAAGCACTCAGTTCTTCTAAAGCAGAAACAGTAATCCAATTGGGTCCTAAATTGACTCGTGGCCTTGGTGCCGGAGGTCAACCTGAAGTTGGTCGTAAGGCAGCTGAAGAAAGTGAAGAAACACTTACAGAAGCACTTACAGGAGCTGATATGGTCTTTATCACTGCTGGTATGGGTGGTGGCTCTGGTACAGGGGCAGCACCAGTTATTGCACGTATTGCGAAAAGCTTGGGTGCATTGACAGTTGCAGTTGTGACACGTCCATTTGGATTTGAAGGTAACAAACGTGGTGCCTTTGCTGTCGAAGGTATTCAAGAGTTGCGTGAGCAAGTTGATACCCTACTTATTATCTCAAACAATAACCTTCTTGAAATTGTTGATAAGAAAACACCACTTCTTGAAGCTCTTAGTGAAGCAGATAATGTTCTTCGTCAAGGGGTCCAAGGTATTACGGACCTTATCACTAACCCAGGTTTGATTAACCTCGACTTTGCCGATGTGAAAACAGTTATGGCAAATAAAGGTAATGCACTTATGGGTATTGGTATTGGTTCAGGTGAAGAACGTATTGTTGAAGCTGCACGTAAAGCAATCTATTCACCACTTCTTGAAACTACTATTGATGGTGCAGAAGATGTTATCGTTAACGTAACTGGTGGTCTTGATATGACGCTTACAGAAGCAGAAGAAGCATCTGAAATTGTTGGTCAAGCAGCTGGTAACGGTGTTAACATTTGGCTTGGTACATCTATCGATGATACATTGAAAGATGAAATCCGTGTAACTGTTGTTGCAACTGGAGTTCGCCAAGATCGTACTGAAAAAGTATCTGGTATCAAAGCTCAGCCACGTAAAGTGACTACAGCTCCTTCACAACCATCAGCTCCTGCTCAACAAGTTGTTCAAGAAGAGCAACGTCCAGTTTCTCAACCTTCATTTGAACGTCAACCAAATTTTGACTATAATGAAACACCTTCAATGCCACAACCAGGAGTTCGTCCTGCAGCAGCAACTCCTCAACAAGAGCAGTCAGCTTTTGGTAATTGGGATTTGAGACGTGATAATATTTCTCGTCCTGAAACTGGTCAACTAGATAGTCAATTGACTATGTCTACATTCTCAAGTGATGTTGAAGATGATGATGAATTGGAGACACCACCATTCTTTAAAAATCGTTAATAATGACTATAGAAGAGAATAAAAATAATGTTTATCAAGCGGTAAAAGAAGCATGTGAAAAGGCTAATCGCTCTAGTGATGAAGTCAATATTATTGCCGTAACCAAATATGTTTCAAGTGATGTCGCTGAAGAATTGGTTCAAACGGGAATTAAGCACATTGCTGAAAATCGCGTTGATAAATTCTTAGATAAGTATCAAGCTTTAAAAAATTATGATTTGACTTGGCACCTTATTGGTACCTTGCAACGTCGTAAAGTAAAGGATGTTATTAATTTAGTTGATTATTTTCATGCTTTGGATTCTGTTAAATTAGCAGAGGAAATTCAAAAGCGTGCCGACCATACTATTAATTGCTTCCTACAAGTTAACGTTTCAGGTGAAGAGTCAAAACATGGTTTTTCTCCAGAAGAACTTGATACTGTTCTAAAACAAATTGAAAATCTTGATAAGATTTGTATAGTTGGACTCATGACTATGGCTCCAATTGATGCAGATGCTCAAGAACTTGATAAGATTTTTTCTGAGACAAATGAGCTTAGACAATCAATTCAAGAGAAAAAACTAAAGAATGTTCCTTGTGATCAGTTAAGCATGGGGATGAGTCGAGACTATGACATGGCTATTCAGAATGGATCAACCTTTGTCAGAATAGGCAGTGCATTCTTTAAAGAGAACGGAGAATAACCTTATGGCATTAAAAGACGCAATTGATAAAATTGTTTCATATTTTGATACCGACGAAGTAACAGATTATGAAGATGCTGCTAAAGAAGAGGCTAAAGAACGTCCAGTAAAAGCACGTCCAGTAAAAGCACAGAGACCTGTGCAGACACCACCTCCTCGTCAGCAACGTCAACCTGAGCGTTCTCAGGCAACAGTCCCTCCTCGTCGCCAACATGTTCATTCAGACTTACAGGAAACTCAAGTCCTTCGTAGTTTGAGTCGATCACAAGCTAATCAGGGACCACAACAAATGAATACAACTAAAACAACAATTGCAATTAAATATCCTAAAAAGTATGAAGATGCTCAGGAAATTGTAGAACTATTGATTGAAAATGAATGTGTTTTAATCGATTTTCAATATATGTTGGAAGCGCAAGCTCGTCGTTGTCTTGACTTTATTGATGGTGCTAGCAAGGTACTTACAGGCAACTTACAAAAAGTTGGCTCTTCAATGTATTTGCTTACGCCAATTAATGTCGTTGTTGACATCGAAGAGATTGGTTTGGCTCATGGCAACCAAGAAGCTAATTTCGACTTCGACATGAAGAGACGTTAAGTGATGTCTGTATTACTTTATGTTATTTGGGCACGTGTTGTTAACGTGATAGAGATTCTTCTTGTAGTCTATGCTTTGTTATCCTGGTTTCCAGGAGCTTATGATACTAGCCTTGGAAGAATCATTAGACAAATTGTTCAACCGATTCTCGCACCATTTCGTCGCCTGAATTTAGCTTTTGCTGGTATTGATTTTTCAATAATCGTAATTGTACTTCTACTAAACTTTTCACTTAGAATTCTTAGATTTATTCTACTCTGATGTCAGATATTAAAAAAATTGAACAGCATTACTCGTTAGATGAACGACCTTTTCTAGAGAAGGTTAGGGGATTTTGTCATTTAGTTGATGAGAGGTACAGTCCTTACTTAACTGATTTCTTGAATCCTCGTGAAATTCAGATTGTTGAAGAGTTGGCTCATTATTACAATTTAAAATTTTTTGTGAGTTCAACTCTTGAATCTGAAGAGTATGGAAGAGTGATACTTGCTCCCGAATATTACGAGCTTGATGACGATGACTTTGAAATTAAACGATTAGAAATCTCATATGCGAGACAGTTCAATAAATTGACACACCCAAAAGTTTTGGGAGCACTGATTAATCAGCTTGGTCTTGATCGTCAAGTATTTGGAGATATTATTCTTGATGAAGAAGGACGCGTTCAATTTTACATTGCTTCTCATTTAGCAAGTTATGCGATAATGACTATTACTAAGATTGGTAATGTTTCGGTTACTCTAAAAGAAGTAAGTAAAGACGATTGGATTTCAAATCAAGAAAAGTATTCAAAAACTTTTGTCTTACTTTCCAGTATGCGTCTTGATAATGTGTTGGCAACGGTATTAAACTTATCTCGTTCTAACGCCTTAAAACTTATTGCTTCAGGAAAAGTAAAATTAAATTATAGACAAGTTGAGAAGGCTGATCAGGCGGTTATTATTGGTGGTATGATTTCGGTTAGAGGTTATGGTCGATTTCGACTAGCTCAACAAGACGGATTTTCAAAGTCCGGAAAAGCTAAAATCGTTATTGAAAGTCTGTTAAGACGGAGAAAAAAGTAGTTATTTAATTTAAACCATTAAATATGGTAATGAAAAATAAAGGAGGCCTGTAATGGCTATTACAGCACTTGATATTAAAGATAAACAGTTTACAACTAAATTTCGTGGATATAATGAGCAAGAAGTTGATGAATTTCTTGATATTATTGTAGACGATTATGAAGATTTAGTTCGTGACAATCGTGAACTTGCTGCTCGTGTAAAAGAGCTTGAAGAAAAATTGGCTTATTTTGATGAAATGAAAGAATCATTGAGTCAATCAGTTATTTTGGCTCAAGAAACAGCAGAAAAAGTTAAAGCTTCAGCGGCTGACGAATCAGCTAACTTGATTAATAAGGCTAACTTCAATGCTACTCATTTGGTTGAAGAAGCTAAATCTAAGGCATCTGAAATTCTTCGTGATGCAACAGATGAAGCCAAACGTGTTGCCATCGAAACAGAAGAACTTAAACGTCAAAGTCGTGTCTTCCACCAACGCCTATTGGCTGCAGTTGAAGGTCAGCTTAGCTTAGCAAGTGCTCCAGAATGGGGTGAATTGTTGCAACCAACAGCTATTTATCTTCAAAATTCAGATGCTGCCTTTAAAGAAGTTGTTGAAAAAGTTTTGGATGAGCATGTACCTGATTCAAATGATGCAGCTTCATTTGATGCAACTCGTCAATTCACTCCTGATGAAATGGCTGAACTTCAACGTCGCGTTGCTGAAAGTAATAAGCAAGTTGAAGATTTCTCTAGTCCAGAAGTTGATGAAACAAACGAAGTTGTTTCAACTCCAGTTGAGTTTGGTATTCCAGACACTTTTGAGAGTGAAGTGGCAGATTTCCCAACTTCAGCACCAGTAGATGAAGATTTTGATTTGCAACCTGAGACAACAGGTGAAATTAATCTAAACGAAACACAAACGTTTAAATTGAATATTAGCGAATAAGAAAAATACAACTTACCAAGTATATTAACAGCGAGTGGGAGATGGTGTGAGTCCCACATTCCCTATTTGGATAGTTATCATTTTCAAGCATTCTAACTGAAATAAGTAAGTTAGAAGGATGGTCCTCCTTACGGACATATGAGGGAGCAAATTCTTTTGCTCTGAATTAAGGTGGTACCACGAGCTTTCGTCCTTTTTGATGAAGGCTCTTTTTATTTAGTAAATTAAATTAAAGAGGAGATATAATGAAACTCAAAGAAACCTTAAATCTAGGTAAGACAGCCTTTCCAATGCGAGCTGGACTTCCTAACAAAGAACCAATCTGGCAAAAAGAGTGGGAAGATGCTAAGATGTATCAACGTCGTCAAGAGTTGAACCAAGGTAAACCTCACTTCACTCTTCATGATGGGCCTCCCTATGCCAATGGTAATATTCACGTTGGTCATGCGATGAATAAAATTTCTAAGGATATCATTGTGCGTTCAAAATCAATGTCTGGTTTCTATGCTCCTTACGTTCCTGGTTGGGATACGCATGGTCTTCCAATTGAACAAGTGTTGGCAAAACAAGGTGTGAAACGTAAAGAACTTGATCGTGCTGAATATCTTAAGATGTGTCGCGATTATGCACTTTCACAAGTTGACAAACAACGTGAAGATTTCAAACGTCTTGGTGTTTCGGCTGATTGGGATAACCCATATGTTACTTTGACACCAGATTATGAAGCAGCTCAGATTCGTGTCTTTGGTGAGATGGCTAAAAAAGGTTACATCTATCAAGGTGCAAAACCAGTTTATTGGTCATGGTCATCAGAGTCAGCACTTGCTGAAGCCGAAATCGAGTACCATGATTTGGTTTCAACTTCACTTTACTATGCCAATAAGGTTAAGGATGGTAAAGGAGTACTAGACACAGATACATATATCGTAGTTTGGACAACAACACCATTTACAGTAACAGCTTCACGTGGTTTGACTGTTGGTGCAGATATTGAATATGTTCTCGTTAAACCTGCCGGAGAAGACCGCAAATTTGTTGTTGCTTCTGAATTACTTAATAGTCTTTCTGAGAAATTTGGTTGGACTGATGTGGAAGTACTTCAGTCATACCGTGGTGAAGAATTGAATCAAATCGTCACTGAACACCCATGGGATACAGAAGTTGATGAGCTTGTTATCCTTGGTGATCACGTTACTACTGATTCAGGTACAGGTATCGTCCATACGGCTCCTGGTTTTGGTGAGGATGACTACAATGTTGGTATTGCTAATGGTCTTGAAGTCGCAGTGACTGTTGACGAACGTGGTATCATGATGAAGAATGCTGGTCCTGATTTTGAAGGTCAGTTCTACGATAAAGTGGCGCCAATCGTTATGGAAAAACTCGGTGATTTGCTCCTTGCTAAAGAAGAAATCTCACACTCATACCCATTTGACTGGCGTACGAAGAAACCAATCATCTGGCGTGCAGTTCCACAATGGTTTGCTTCTGTATCAAAATTCCGTCAAGATATCTTGGACGAAATTGAAAAAGTGAAATTCCATTCTGAGTGGGGTAAAGTTCGTCTTTACAACATGATTCGTGACCGCGGTGACTGGGTAATTTCTCGTCAACGTGCTTGGGGTGTGCCACTCCCAATCTTCTATGCTGAAGATAAAACACCAATCATGACTGAAGAAACTATCGAACATGTGGCTAAACTTTTCGAAGAACACGGCTCAGTTATTTGGTGGGAACGTGATGCCAAAGATCTTCTTCCAGAAGGTTTTACACATCCTGGCTCACCAAACGGCGAGTTTACTAAAGAAACTGACATTATGGACGTATGGTTTGACTCAGGCTCATCATGGAACGGTGTTGTTGTTAACCGTCCTGAGTTAACTTATCCAGCTGACCTCTATCTCGAAGGTTCAGACCAATATCGTGGATGGTTTAATTCATCTCTTATTACATCTGTTGCCAACCATGGTGTTGCACCTTATAAACAACTCTTGTCTCAAGGTTTTGCGCTTGATGGTAAGGGTGAAAAGATGTCTAAATCCCTCGGTAATACTATTGCGCCTAGTGATGTTGAGAAACAATTTGGTGCTGAAATTCTTCGTCTTTGGGTAACAAGTGTTGATACAACTAATGACGTTCGTATCTCAATGGATATCCTTAGCCAAGTATCAGAATCTTATCGTAAGATTCGTAACACACTTCGTTTCTTGATTGCCAATACATCTGACTTCAATCCAACAACTGATGCAGTAGCCTTTGAAGACTTGCGTTCTGTAGATCAGTACATGACTATTCGATTTAACCAATTGGTTAAGACTATTCGTGATGCCTATGCAAACTTTGAGTTCTTGACTATCTACAAAGCCTTGGTTAACTTTATTAACGTTGAGTTGTCTGCTTTCTATCTTGATTTTGCCAAAGATGTGGTTTATATTGAGAGTGCAGAATCACTTGAACGTCGTCAAATGCAAACAGTCTTCTACGATATTCTTGTCAAGATTACAAAACTATTGACACCAATCCTTCCTCACACTGCAGAAGAAATTTGGTCATATTTTGAATTTGAAACAGAAGACTATGTTCAATTGTCAGAGTTGCCAGAAGCAGAAGATTTCGCTGGTCAAGATGCACTTCTTGAAAAATGGAATGCCTTCATGGATTTCCGTGGCCAAGCTCAAAAAGCTTTGGAAGAAGCACGTAATGAAAAAGTTATCGGTAAATCGCTTGAAGCTCATTTGACCATCTATCCTAATGCTGAAGTCAAAGAACTTCTTGAAGGTTTGAACACTAACCTTGCTCAACTTTTGATTGTTTCAGCATTGACTATTGCTGAAGGAGATGCTCCTGAGTCTGCTGTAAGCTTTGAAGGTGTAGCATTCACAGTAGAACGTGCTGAAGGTGATGTATGTGATCGTTGCCGTCGTATCGATCCAACTACCAAAGAACGTAGCTACAATGCGACTATCTGTGATCATTGTGCTAGCATTGTTGAAGAAAACTTTGCAGAAGGTGTCGCAGAAGGTTTTGAAGTAAAAGCAAAATAAAATAAAAAGAGTTCTTGACAAGCTAAAGCAAAAGTGATAAAATATATATCGCTGACGTAAACAGCGAGTCAGTAACGCTGATAAAGAAATGTCAGTGTAAAAAAGGTCGGATAAAGACCTGGAACCTTGATAATTGAACAGTAAAACAACCCTGAAAATTCTAAAATAAATTTTCAAAGTTCTTATCTAACACATGCAGATAAGAATATGCGAGGTAAATCGGATTTCTTAATGAAATTCAGACGCGAAGTTGTGAAACAACTTCTAATGGCAAAATTTATTAAAATTTTGTCTATGCCAAGTTTTACTTGGACAGGTCAAAACTTAAACATGAGAGTTTGATCCTGGCTCAGGATGAACGCTGGCGGCGTGCCT
>ERZ773252.4026-NODE-4026-length-10636-cov-4.050373_pt1 | contig 10636 bp, 10 predicted proteins | sample MGYA00580517_ERZ773252 | MGnify/ENA primary metagenome ERZ773252 (study PRJEB29015, sample SAMEA2737766) | human gut metagenome | biome: human gut; feature: human-associated habitat; material: faeces | place: China | collected 2012 ... | reverse complement strand
TGCAGTAGATATTGTAAAAGCAATCCAGAAACAAAGAAATCTGAAACAGGGTAAAGTTGCTATTGTTACAGGTGAGTCACTGAATAAGAAGGAACTTGGCAATATTATCCAGAAGCTTCGCGGTGGAGCGATCATCATCGAAAAGGCTGGTAAGTTGAATTCCAGAACAATCAAGGAACTGAATGCATTGATGTCAAGAAAGACCGGAGAGCTTCTCTTTGTTCTTGAAGATCAGAGAAAACCTCTGGAGAGAATTATGACAGCTAATCCGGATTTCAAAAAGAAATTCACTTCTAAGCTTGAACTTCCGGTATTCATCAATGATGAGTTAGTAACATTTGGTCAGACTTATGCGAAGGAAAATGGATATAAGCTTGATGAAATGGGAATTCTGGCACTTTACAGCCGAATTGATGTAATGCAGCGCGAAGATCATGCGGTTACAGTTGCGGAAGTAAAAGAAATTATGGATGAAGCAATTAAACATTCACAGAAAGCAAATGTAAAGCATCTTGCAAGACGTGTATTTGGAAAATCTACGGATTCGTCAGATCGCATTATTCTGAAGGAAGAAGATTTTAAAATTTAATGATATAGTGAATGTAAGTGATGAAGCAGGGATACAATTGTAGAAAATTGTATCCCTGTTTTTGTCTGGAATCGAGTGACATAGATTGAATTTTGTGTTCCGCTAAGGTATACTTAAGATATCGAAATCCGGATGAAATGTGAGGGAAGTTTATGGAGAAAGAATGGAAAGCTTATGAAATCGGAGAATTAGATCAGTACCTTTTCGGACAGGGAAATCACTACGAAATTTATAAGAAGCTGGGTGCACATATGGTGGATGACGAAGGGCAGAAAGGAGTTTATTTTGCTGTCTGGGCACCGAATGCGAAATCAGTGTCTGTAGTGGGGGAATTCAATGACTGGGATCGCACAAGAAACCCTATGACAAGGGCGGAATATATCGGAATTTACACATGCTTTGTACCGGGAGTAAAAGAAGGCATGATGTATAAGTTCTGCATTGAGACGATTACGGGGGAGTATCATATGAAGGCAGATCCGTATGCCAATTATGCAGAACTTCGTCCGGGTACAGCATCAAGAATAACGAATATTGAGAATTTGAAATGGACCGATAGTTCCTGGATGACTGCACGGGAAAAATGGAACCACAAAAAAGAACCAATGTCTGTATATGAGGTTCATATGGGTTCCTGGAAGAGACACCCAGGCACAGAGGACGAGGGATTCTATACTTATCGTGAGTTCGCAAAAGAAATTACAAAGTATATGAAAGATATGGGATATACGCATGTGGAGATCATGGGAATCGCAGAACACCCATTTGATGGATCATGGGGATATCAGGTGACAGGATATTATGCGCCGACAAGCCGTTATGGAACACCGGAAGATTTTGCGTGGATGATCAATTATCTGCATAGAAATGGAATCGGTGTCATTATGGACTGGGTTCCGGCACATTTTCCAAAGGACGAGCATGGACTTGCCGAGTTTGACGGAACAGCAACTTACGAGTATGCAGATCCAAGAAAAGGGGAGCATCCGGACTGGGGGACGAAGATATTTGATCTTGGCAAGAATGAGGTAAGGAACTTCCTGATTGCCAATGCACTTTTCTGGGTGGAGCATTTCCATATTGATGGACTTCGCGTTGATGCAGTTGCTTCTATGCTGTACCTGGATTATGGAAAGAAAGACGGAGAATGGGTTCCGAACCAGTATGGAGGTAATGAGAACCTGGAGGCAGTAGATTTCTTCAAGCATCTGAACACAGTTGTACTTGGAAGAAATCCGGGTGCACTTATGATAGCGGAAGAGTCTACGGCATGGCCGAAAGTAACCGGAGATGTAGAAGACGGAGGTCTTGGATTTAGCCTTAAGTGGAATATGGGGTGGATGCACGACTTTACGGAATATATGAAGCTGGATCCGTATTTCAGAAAAGACAATCATCATATGATGACATTTGCCATGAGTTATGCGTACAGCGAAGATTACATTCTCGTACTGTCGCATGATGAGGTTGTCCATTTGAAATGTTCCATGATCAATAAGATGCCAGGACTTGGATTTGATAAATATGCGAACCTGAAAGCAGGATATGCATTTATGATGGGACACGCCGGAAAGAAATTGTTGTTCATGGGACAGGATTTTGCACAGCTTCGCGAGTGGTCAGAGGAACGTGAACTGGACTGGTATCTGTTGGAGGAGCCGGAGCATCAGGCAATTCAGTCATGGATGCGTGATTTACTCCACATGTATAAAAAGAAACAGGCACTTTATGAACTGGATCAGTCATGGGAAGGATTCGAGTGGGTCAATGCAGATGATGCATACAGAAGCATTTACAGCTTTATCCGCCATTCTAAAGATGGAAAGCATAACCTTCTGTTCGTGATCAACTTCACACCGATGGCAAGAGAAGATTACCGTGTAGGCGTTCCTAGAAAGAAGCAGTATAAGCTGATTCTGAACAGTGACGATGTGAAATATGGCGGAAATGGCGAGAAGAGACAGAACATTTATCATGCCGTGAAGAAAGAATGTGATGGAAGACCATATTCATTTGGATACAAATTGCCGCCGTATGGGGTAGCAGTTTTTGAATTTTAAAATATATAATAAGAGAGGCCAGCTCGAAAATATAACGAGAATCACTCAATGATTTTATCACCGCCTGGTGCCACTTTTATTATGTGATTTACGCCGGGAGGTGTGGAAGAGAAACAGGGAGATGGAATTTGAGTATTCCATCTCCCTGCTAAAGTTATGAATTAATTTTATTCTGCGTTTGTAGAAGTGTCGTTATCAGCATTGTTGTCGGTGCTGCCTGTATCGGTGTTGTTGTCCGTATTTTCTTCGACTGCGTCAGTGCTATCTGTATTATCGGAGTTTTCGGTATCATCGCCTCCGAACAGATCCTTGAAAAATCCTACGATTTTATCCCAGAGACCTTCGTCTTTTGCCTGATTTACGGCATCGTTTGCTTTGCTTTTTACGGCATCTAATGTGCTGTCGATGATTGCATCATTTCCGAGTGCTGCATCATCCGTATTGTTAATAATTCCACCGCCAGAACTATCTCCGCCAAAGAAGCCTTTGATGGAGGACCACAAGTTGCTGAAGAATCCTCCGGATTTCCCGTCCAGGTTGTCGAGAGTCTTTTTCAGTGCTTTGACATCGTAGTCGTACTGGGAAATAGATTCCATCAGACTTGTGATTTTTGCAAGCTGGTCATCGGTCAGTGTAATTCCCTGCTTATCGGCTGCGTCAGAAATCGCGTCCTGAATATCGGACGGATCAGTCAGTTTATCTTCAATAACGGATTCTTTGACATCGTTGATCAGATCAGATGCTGTATCCTGACCGAGATCCTTGGCGAGGTCACCGGTTGTTACCAGCTCTTCTGTTGCAGTTGCTTTCTGGTCTTCGGAAAGTTCTTTCCCACTGGCTTTTTCATAAGCCATCATAATACCTGTCAGTGCACCGGTTCCGGATACTTCAATTGGAGATCCGGCAACAACGTTACAGTTCTCAACGCCGGAAGTCAAAAGTGTACTGGCGATCATAGAACTTGTTACAAATGTTAGGTTTGCGACTTTTACCTGAATTCCGCCGCTGTCTGTCGGCTCAACATAAGAACAGCTATATGTTCTTGTACCAATCTGGGATTCGGTTGCGATCCCTTCCATATATTTTCTTTCGTCTGTGTTCGTGACTTCGATCGTGTCTACCTGATCGGCGGAAGTACCGAAGTATTTGTACATAGAAGCTTTCTGCTCGTCGGATAAGTTCGCTCCGAGAGTGACTACTTTTGCGCTGTCAGCCAGGGCAGTTACCGGCAGGCTTACAGATGCCAGAATTATTGCCAGGCTAAACGGCAGAACCCTTTTTAATTTTTTCATACTCATAATTATCCTGTGGTGTCAGACGCCACATCTCCTTTCTGTACCCCCAATAATAGCATACTTGTGTAAAAGTAAAAAGTAAAAAATTCTTAACTATTTCGAAAGATTTTGTTACGGCTTGTGTACATCTGTGGACTAAGACAAGATTTCCAGTATTCTGGATTCAAATGTGTGTTCATCCACCATTCCCCCCATGGCACCGACTGACTTTTTATCTTTGAAGAGAACAAATGTCGGGACGATTTCCGGGGCGTATTCTGCGGCGAGTACTGCAGATTCTTCAATTTCGACTTCGCAGAACTTGATCTTTCCGGCGTATTTCTTTTCGATATCCTCCACGACCGGCTTCATCATGGCACATTTCCCGCACCAGATAGCGTAGAACATAACGACGACCGGGAGAGAGGTATCTTTTACTTCTATTTGAAAATTTTTTGCAGTTAAATGTAACATCAAATCAACCTTTCTGATCAGTGCCTTCGGCAGTCAGAACCGTGGTTCAGAATATCATATACTTCTTTCAGGGATTTTCTGAAACAACCGATCCACCTGTGCAGACACCGATTTCGATAAGTGTATTCAAAAAACTTTTGTCGGAAGTTTTTTTTGTTATGACAATTTCGGCTCATGGCGAACAGACTCCGAAGGCTTTCTCATTAATAATATATGCGCTGTAGCGCTAAGAAAGTCACAGCAGACATCTTCTTTTAGCAATGAGCTTGCAAATCGGGTGATCCATGGATGAAAATTTCTCTTCATATTCTGTCATAATATTTCCAACGTTCATAATTTCATCATGGTGCAGGTCATAAGTACATTCGGAAATGCCCCATGTTTCGGATTCCCCTAAAGACTCAACGGAAAAATCAAAAAGATCACGGTTATCTGTCTTGAATTCTACCTGTCCGTCCTGGACAAGCACCTTGTCGTAACGTGCAAAAAAATCCGGTGACGTGAGGCGCCTTCTTGCATGGCGGGCTTTCGGCCATGGGTCGGAGAAGTTCAGATAGATCCGGTCAACTTCATTTTCAGCGAACACATTTGCTATGTCCTGTGCGTCCATACAAATGAAGCGAATGTTTGGCAGAGTGCTTTCGTTTTCTTCTATATATATGTTTAACTTTTCCACAGCACGGAGAAGGACGCTTGTGTAGCGCTCGATTCCGATGTAGTTGATCTGTGGATTTTTCTGAGCCAGTGCCATGAGAAAACGGCCTTTTCCCATGCCGATTTCAATGTGGACCGGGTAGTCATTCTGGAATACATCAGATGCCCAGTGATCACGGAATTCTTCCGGAGTCTCGATAACCTGACTGCACTCTTTTAACACGCCTTCGGCGCGGGGTATATTTCTAAGTCGCATATATGCTCTCCTTATTTGTTGTATTTCTTTATTTGCAAACTTCCCAAATCCGGGAGATTCTTGCCTTGCCTTAGTTTACAGGCTTTGGCAAAAAAAGTCAAACTCAATGGTGTATAGCGGTCATATCTATATCATATTGCCGAAAGCAATATGCGTAACGACTAAAATTTTTCTGAAAAACACAAATAATTTGTGCAAATTTTCAACATGTTAAGGAGAAGGTATATAAAACGGGAGGAAAGTGACTAAATTTTGGACAAATGAAAAAACTCAAATAAGAGAATATGCTTAAAAAATTGTCAAATAAAGTAATTGTTAAGAAAAAAAGAAATGATTGACATTTAAAAAACAGGAGAGTAAAGTAATCACGAAATTTGAAGAAGAAAGGGAGGGAGTCATACGGAGAAATTAACAGAGAGTCTGTTGGAAGAGCTGAATTGTGATACAGCATTTACCATTCCGTTATTCGGGGGAATTAAGATTAGTGAGTCCGTGGCGGTCACATGGATCATTATGGCTGTAGTTGTATTGCTGTGTGTCATATTCGTAAGGAATCTCAGTGTAGAGAATCCGGGGAAAGCTCAGCTTTTATTGGAATCCGCAATCGGAAAAGGAGTGGACTTCTTTGAAGATGTTATGGGCAAAGAAAACCGAAGATATATCCCATATCTGATCACGGTGCTGATCTATATCGGAATTGCCAATATCATTGGATTGTTTGGGTTTAAACCGCCGACAAAGGATCTGAATGTCACAATAGCGCTGGCTGTTATGAGTATGTGTCTGATCGAGTATTCCGGAATACATAAAAACGGATTAAAACACTGGGTCAAACATTTTGCAAAGCCGGTTCCGTTCGTCGCACCGATCATGGTACTGGAGATTGTAATCCGTCCATTGTCCTTGTGCATGCGACTGTTCGGTAATGTACTGGGAGCATTTGTAATCATGGAGCTTTTAAAAATAGTAGCTCCGGCGATTATACCAATCCCGTTTAGTTTTTACTTTGATATATTTGATGGATTCTTACAGGCTTATGTATTTGTATTTCTGACGGCGCTGTTCATGAATGAGGAACAGGAGTAAAGCCGGAAGATAAGACGAACAGACTTAAAAGGGATTTAAGAAAACATTTTTAGACAAGAAGAAAAGGAGATTAAGATTATGTTAGTAGCAATTGGAGCAGGTATCGCAGTTTTAACAGGTTTAGGAGCAGGTATTGGTATTGGTCTTGCAACAAGCAAGGCAGTAGACGCTATCGCAAGACAGCCAGAGGCTGAGTCAAAGATCAGCAAGAACCTGATTCTTGGTTGTGCCCTTGCAGAGGCAACAGCTATTTATGGATTTATCATCGGTCTTCTGATTATCCTGATGCTGAAATAATTAGCAGTTCGTAAAGAAGCAGGAGAAAAGAAGAAAGGCAGGTGGGAAAAGGTGATAAAAGTAGATTTGAGCCTTCTCTGGACCATAATAAACCTTGTAGTCTTTTATCTATTACTGAAGAAATTCCTGTTCAAACCAGTTATGGGGATCATGGAAAAGCGTGAGCAGACGATTGCCGACGGACTGAAAAATGCAAGTGACAGACAGGAAGAGGCAGAGGCTCTGAAAAAAGAGTATGAGTCAGCTCTTTCCGGTGCAAAAGAGGAGTCGGTTAAAATCGTTGAAAATGCCCGTGTAGAGGCTAAGAGACAGTCAGATGAGATTCTTGCAGATGCGGACAGAAGAGCAGATGCCACGATCGAACGTGCCAGAAAGACCATCGAGACTGAGCGAAAGCAGGCATTGGATGGCGTTGAGACACAGATTGCAGGACTTGCAATGCAGGCAGCCAGAAAGATTGTAGATGAAGAGACAAGAAAACAAGGAAATCAGGCGATTTATGATCAGTTTTTGGAAAGCGTAGGTGACGCTCATGACGGCAAAGACGAGTAATACAGTAAAGTTCGTTCAGCCGGCAGCGAAGCGCTATGCAAGAGTTCTGTACGAACTGGAAATTCCGAAAGCAGATATTGAGAAAACAAAAGAAATCTTCTGTCAGGTACCGGAAGTATATGAAGTACTGTTAAATCCGGTAATTACGGCAAAGAACAAATACAGTGTTATCGAACAGATATTTCCAAAGTCTATTTGTAATTTCCTGAAGGTAACATGCGAGAACCAGAGAATGGACATGCTTTGGGACATTTTCGAAAGCTATGATAAATATTGTGAGGAGCAGCAGCAAGTTATGACTGCGACTTTAATATGTGTAGACGAGCCAGACGAAGAGCAGGCTGAGAAGATGAAAACATTTATTATGGATAAATATCATAAATCGAAGGTAAATCTGGAGGTCGAAAAAGACCCGTCACTGCTTGGAGGATTTATCCTGAGAGCGGGCAGTGATGAATATGACTGGAGCATTCGTGGAAGAATGAACCGGTTAGAACAAAAATTGACCTGGAGGTGAACGTAAGTGAGTTCAATCAATTCAGATGAAATTATTTCAATTCTGAAAAGTGAAATAGAGAATTTTGATGAGATCAGTAAAGACAGCGAAGTCGGAACTGTTGTAACAGTCGGAGACGGAATCGCTACCATTTACGGAATCGATCATGCAATGTACGGCGAGATCGTTACCTTCGAAAATGGTCTGAAGGGTATGGTACAGGATATCCAGAAAGACGAGATCGGATGTATCTTATTTGGATCAGATACAGGAATCAAAGAAGGAACAAAGGTTGCACGTACAAAGAAAAAAGCCGGAATCCCGGTAGGAGATAAATTTATCGGAAGAGTTATCAATGCCCTTGGTGCACCAATCGATGGTGCCGGAGAGATTGAGGCAGATGATTATCGCCCGATTGAAAATGAAGCACCTGGAATCATTGACAGAAAATCCGTCAGCGTTCCTATGGAGACAGGAATCCTTTCTATCGATTCCATGTTCCCGATCGGACGTGGACAGAGAGAGCTGATCATCGGTGACAGACAGACTGGTAAGACATCTATCGCAACAGATACGATCTTGAACCAGAATGGAAACGGAGTGATCTGTATCTATGTTGCCATCGGTCAGAAGGCATCAACGATTTCAAAAGTTGTAAATACATTTAAGACATCAGGAGCTATGGATCACACCATCGTATTAGCATCAACAGCAAGCGACTGTGCGCCGCTTCAGTACATTGCTCCTTATGCGGGAACTGCACTGGCAGAGTATTTTATGTACAAAGGAAAAGATGTACTGATCGTTTATGATGATCTTTCCAAACACGCAGTTGCGTACCGTGCATTGTCACTGTTACTTGGAAGATCTCCTGGACGTGAGGCTTATCCTGGAGACGTATTCTATCTGCATTCAAGACTTCTGGAGCGTTCCAGCCGTCTGAGGAAAAAGGTGGCGGATCTATCACGGCTCTTCCAATCATCGAGACACAGGCCGGAGATGTATCTGCATATATTCCGACAAACGTTATTTCCATCACAGATGGACAGATTTTCCTGGAAAGCAGTTTGTTCTTCTCAGGAATGCGTCCGGCGGTCAACGTAGGATTGTCTGTATCTCGTGTAGGTGGAGATGCACAGACAAAGGCTATGAAGAAGGCAGCAGGAAGTCTTCGTATCGATCTGGCCCAGTATCGTGAGATGGAAGTCTTCACACAGTTCAGTTCAGATCTTGATGCAGCTACGAAGGAAGAACTGGAATATGGAAGTGGTCTGATGGAACTTCTGAAACAGCCACTGTATCATCCACTTTCCTTGCATGAGAAAGTAATTACACTGTGTGCAGCAACACATAAAGTACTCTTAGGTGTTGAGAAGACAAAAATCAAACAGTTCCAGTATGATATGCTTCAGATGTTCGAGATAGAGCATCCGGAAATCGGTCAGGAAATCGAAGAGAAGAAAGTCCTGACAGAGGAACTGATCGACAAGATCGTAGAGACAGCGAAGGAATTCAAGAAGAGCAGGTGTTAATATGGCAAATGTAAAAGAGATACAGGACCGGATCAAGAGTATCCAGGACACCATGAAGATCACCAATGCGATGTACATGATTTCTTCTTCCAAGATGCAGAAGGCCAAGAAGATCCTGCAGGATACGGAACCATATTTCTATAATATGCAGGCTGCCATTGCCAGGATCCTCCGTCATATGCCGGACATCCAGCATCCTTTCTTCAGTGAGCGCCATCTTGTTCCGAAGGATGAAAGAAAGGTAGGTACCATTGTCATTACAGGCGATAAAGGTATGGCTGGTGCATACAATCATAATGTACAGAAAATGACAGAAGATTTCATGGAAGAGGTACCGGGACATCACAAGCTGTATGTCCTTGGTATGGTAGGGCGTCAGTATTTCGGCAAGAGAGATGTGGATATGGACGGCAGTTTCCAGTATACAGTACAGAAGCCGACTATGCACAGAGCACGTCTTATCACAGAAGAGATCGTACGGGCATTTCTGGAAAGAGAGCTGGATGAAATTCACATTGTTTATACCCAGATGCAGAATGCAATGGCAATGGAGAATGTGAATATGCAGCTTTTACCGCTGAAAAAAGCCGACTTTAAAGTGGGTCAGGTTCCGGCAGATATTTATCAGGAGGAGATCGAGTTATCTCCGTCTGCAGATGTGCTTCTGGATACTATGATCCCCAACTACCTTACAGGTGTGATCTATGGATGTCTTGTAGAGGCATATGCCAGTGAGAACAGTGCGAGAATGACAGCAATGCAGTCCTCTACAGATAGTGCGAAGGCGATGCTGAAGGATCTTTCCATTCAGTATAATCGTGCACGTCAGGCTGCGATCACCCAGGAGATCACTGAGGTTATCAGCGGTGCTAAAGCACAAAAAAGGAAGTGATGACTATGAATAAAGGTAAGATCGTACAGGTTATGGGACCTGTTGTAGACGTTGTTTTTGAAGACGGACAGCTTCCGGATATCAAGGATGCCCTTGAAGTCGAGAACAACGGTAAGAGATGCGTTATGGAGGTGTCCCAGCACCTTGGAAATAATATCGTACGCTGCATCATGCTGGGAGCCAGCGAAGGTCTGCAGCGAGACAGAGAAGTAACAGCTACCGGAAGCGGTATCAAGGTTCCGGTTGGAGATAAAACACTTGGTCGTCTGTTCAACGTTCTTGGAGATACCGTAGATGGCGGTGATTCCCTGGACGGTGAAGAGCATTGGGTCATCCATCGTGATCCGCCTTCATTTGAAGAGCAGAAACCGGCAGTTGAGATCCTGGAAACAGGTATCAAGGTTATCGATCTTCTTGCTCCATATGCAAAAGGTGGTAAGATCGGTCTGTTCGGTGGTGCCGGTGTTGGTAAGA
>ERZ773252.4016-NODE-4016-length-10654-cov-4.181527_pt1 | contig 10654 bp, 8 predicted proteins | sample MGYA00580517_ERZ773252 | MGnify/ENA primary metagenome ERZ773252 (study PRJEB29015, sample SAMEA2737766) | human gut metagenome | biome: human gut; feature: human-associated habitat; material: faeces | place: China | collected 2012 ... | reverse complement strand
CGGATGAAATCCGCAAAGAGGCGGAAGCCCACGGAATCCAGCTGCTGTAAACAATAGAATGCACGCTCTGCAAGCATTCTATTGTCATGAATAAGGATAAGCGGCTGCGCGTTGTCCTGTTATAGAATGCACGCTCCGTGAACCTTCCATTGTCATAAAAGAGCGAGGAAGCTGTATCGTATAGCTTCCTCGCTCTTTTTGGTCAGCACATCACACAAAGGATCTTCTTCTCGTCGCAATGCAGGCGCTGTCACCAGCTAATCTTAACTTCTTCTCTGCTCATCCTTTTTGCCGCGATGCCGCCTTTCCCTGCAGCATCCACAATAAAAACAGGCTTCCTGCTGACAGCACCAAAAACAGCACACACGACGGAACGCTTAAAAATACGCCGCCAAAGGGCAACAGCTCTAACATCACATACACAAACAGGTTCGCAACGCTGTGGAACAGCATCGGCGCTGCAATCGTTCCATACCATTCATACACCAGCGCCAGCAGGCAGCCGATTACGGTCGCATAGACCGCCTGAACCAGATTTCCATGGAACAGACCGAACGCCAGTCCGGAAAGCACCACCGCATACGGCACTTTCAACACCTTGCGCAGCTGTCCATAGACCACGCCGCGGAAAACGATCTCTTCGCCCAGCGGCGCAAGAATGCCGTAGGAAATGATTCCCAGCCACACCGGCGTATCGAACTGCATCTCCGAAACCCTCTGAAAGGTCGGAGAGAACCGATACAATTCTGTCAATGTCAGAACACCGTTCATGCCGATTGCAATTGCCGCCGCCAAAATCACCATCGGAACGATGGACAGTTTATCGATTTCTTTTATCGAATGGAACCGGATCTTTTTGTGCCAGATTCCGTAACAGATTATAAATGCACCGAACGTCGAGAGTGCGCTCGTGACATTCAGCCAGAAATTGTAGGAAGAGCCCTCCAGCTCCTGCAGCCCGATGGCATACACAATCGATACCGCCGTCAAAATTACGCTGCTGATTAGGAGACTGATTACATAATAGGCAAACATCGCCAGTGCGCTGGTTCCAACTGCACTCCAGAACTGCCCGGATTTGGTCTTCATTTTGGCAGCGCTGCCGCGGTAGCGCTCTGAAAGGGAATTCGAGCCAGTCGCCGCGCTGTTTCCTGTCTGCGTGTCTCTTCCTGCCTGCGCGCTATTTCCTGCCTGCGTGCCACTTCCTGCCTGCGTGCTGCTTCCTGCCTGTGTGCCGCCCAGCAGTACACTTCGCAGTCCTTCCACATCCCGGACAATGATCTCCGCACCGGCATTTTCCAGCTCTCCCGGCTGTGCATACCCATACGACACCGCGATGCAGTGTGCACCGATCGCTTTCGCACCCTCCACATCGAAGCTGCGGTCGCCGATCATCACCATCTTATCCGGATCGCTTTCGCCCCGCGCTGCAAGCTGGGACAGCACCTCTGCAACCACTTCTTCTTTGTGCACTCTTCTTCCGTCCAGCTCGCTTCCGACCACGATGTCGAAATATTCCCGGATTCCGAAATGCACCAGAATATCCTCCACATAAACGGTCGGTTTGCTCGATGCAATCGCCAGCGTCGCCCCGGATGCCTTCAGATCATGTAAAAGCGCTCCCATTCCGGGATACAGCACATTTTCGTATTTGCCGGTTACAGAAAACCGCTCCCGGTACTTCTCAACTGCCTCCTGCGCCTGCTCCGCCGTAAAGTTATAATATTTCATAAAGCTCTCTGCAAGCGGCGGCCCGATAAACGGCTCCAGCCGCTCCAGCTCCGGTTCTTCAATTCCGAAGCTTCTGAGCGCATACTGCACACAGCCGCAAATTCCCTGTTTCGGATCGCTGATCGTTCCGTCCAGGTCAAATAAAATACAGGAAAACATAACAGTCTCCTTTCATTTCTCTTCTGTTCTGCAGCCAAACGCCTGCAGCCTGTCTTTATAGTGTACCAGAAAGCACACGAAAAGGTTATGAAATTTTTGTGAAATAGAGATTTTCCGTTTCCTGCGTTCATAAATTGTAACAAAAATCCGGCAGGAGCCTTCATGATCCGAGATTTCGTTCATCTGATTCAAAATAAACTGCGCCACTATGCCGTTTTTCCCTCTCTGCACAGTCTCTCCCGCTCGTCTGCATTCCAAACTGCCCTGTTTTTGCTCGGCGTCCTCGCCTTTGCCCGCGCGTGCATTTTTCTCGCCCCTCCGTCTGTAACAGCACTGGCGTCTGCCTCTGTAAACGGCACATTTATGCCTATTTGCCGTGTCGAAACCGACCAGAAAAAAGTCGCGCTGACCTTCAACTGCACCTACAGTGCACAAGACCTGCACCAGCTTTTGGAAATTCTGAAAGAAAAAAATGTGCACGCCACCTTTTTCGTTTCCGACACCTGGGCAAAAAACTATCCGAAGCTGCTCTGTACGATTCACAACGCCGGACACGATATCGGCGGTCTGTGGACAACACAGGCATCCCTTTCCATCCGGGAACAGACGCTCACACTGGAAAATCTCACACAGCGAATTGATCGCCTTACCGATTCTGAAACGACGTTGTTTCGTTTTGAAGATGGAAACTATGACAACTCTGCTATCCGGCTCATCCAGGAATCCGGCGGTTATCCGGTGCAGTGGAACATCAATTCCATGGACTGGAAAGACTACGGGGCACAGGACATCCTCCATCGGATTTTAAACAGTCGCCAACTCCAAAACGGCTCTATCCTCCTGTTCCATGCCGGAACCGTTTATACCGCACAGGCGCTTCCCGACCTGATCGACAATCTGGAGGATCAGGGCTATCAGCCAGTTCCCATCTCCGAGCTGATCTGGAAGCACTCCTATTATATGGATGCAGACGGCGTACAGATTCCGAAGACGGAACCGTAAACAATGGGCGTGTGAAAAAATGAGAAATCATTTTTTACACGCTCTTTTAGACTAAAAAATTATAAACGAAGTAGTCTCTAAAAGCGCATTTCCCCCTTACCCCATAAATTTGTTGATTTTCAAATCTATGCAGCTGATTTTATTTTCATCTGTTTGTTGTGGAATTTATAAAGATTGTGTCCCAGTGAAACAAGGTATACTTCAAGTTGAACGGATTTTATCCCTCTTCGCACAATCCGTTTATACCAGCGGTCATTTTTTATAATACCAAAAGTACCTTCTGCCTGGATGGAACGGTTCATTCTAAGCAGCGCACCCTGGATACTCTCAAGGTTTTGAATCACTTCCTGATGCATCTTTGTTAGTTCCTGATTGACACGCACGGTACGGTTTCCTTCTCCCTTTTTACATTTTTCTGCGTAAGGACATCCACTGCAGTCTTCGCACTGATAGATTTCCTCTTCCCGTCCATATGCGTTTCCTTTTATTGCCTTACGGTACTGCAAATGGAATCCCTTTCCGTTAGGGCACCGCATTTTTCCATCTCCGTCGATCTTGAAATTAACTGCCCGGAATGGGTCTTCATGATAGTTTCTGTCGGTGGTTTCTTTCTTAAACATTGGGAATTTCATATATTTTTCCAGCCCATTCTGTTCACAGAAAATATAGTTATTATACGAGCCGTAACCGGCATCCGCTACCGGATATTTGGGGTAGAATCCATAAATATCATGGAACTTATTCATGAGGGGGATGAAACAGTCCATATCTGAACGGTATTGGTTCACATCAACAACCGCTATATACTCATCCGCCACACCGACCTGGACATTATACGCCGGGAGCAGCTGGTCATTTCCCATATAGTCCTTTTTGATTCGCATGAAAGTAGCGGAATGATCAGTCTTGGAATAGCTATTGCGTCCATCTCCACAGATTTGGATCTTTTCTACATATTCATTCAGCTTTGACAGATATTCCTTAAGTTTTTCATAATGGCGCTGCTGGACTGACTTTCGATGTCCTTTACCGGCGACAAACGTTGTTTCATCCAACTGCCAGATTTCTACGTATTTCGATGCGGCTTCCTTTAAGTATTCTGGCGAGTATTCCGTATTAATACTGAACTTTATCCCCGTGTATTGAAGCTCAAGATTAATTTCCTGAAACAGGGAAGTGATCTTCTCAAACAGGCGGTATCTGGATTTTTCAGTCGCTTTCTTCCATACCCAGGAATACTTGTTTGCGTTGGCTTCAAACTTAGAACCGTCAATATATAAATGTTGCAGGTCCGTATGTTCTTTCTCAAAAATTTTTTGATTGATATCACAGAATAGTTTCTCAATAGAATCGCTGAGTATCTCATTGATAAAATATCCAAAAGTCCGATAGGATGGGACTTCATGATCCATCAGATACATGAACCTTAGATTCACTTTGCAGCTGTCTTCCAGCTCACGAAGAGAGACATATCCATTTGTCATAAATCCGAACAGGATTGTTTTCAGCATACTGACCGGGTTATACCGAAGTCTTCCCACCTCATGTTTCGGGATTTCCTTCAGGTATTTCTCCAAATCGATTTCTCCCATAAATCGATCAAATGTCAGCACCGGATCACAGATGTCCAGATAATCTTGAATAAATAGTGGCAAAACTGCCTGTTTTGGATTAGAATAAGTATTAGTTAGATTTTTCATCGCAAGTTAATTCTAACACAAAAAGAGGACCTTGGGGTTTTTTATGAACCCTTGGTCCTTCTTTTTTATAGGCTATGTTTTTTCACAGCCCCTTTATTTTTATATGTACTACACTTTTATCAAACTTCTGTCATTCTATCAATGTGCAAATACACTTGGAAGCCATAAGCTGATTCCTGGTACGAAGGTGATCAGCAGCAGGGTAATGATCATGCACAGATAGAATGGTAATGTTGCTTTTACAACCTTTTCCATCGGGATCTTTGCAACAGCAGAACCGATGAAAAGTACAGCACCTACAGGAGGTGTCAGAAGTCCGATACCACAGTTAAGGACAACCATGATACCAAACTGGATCGGGTCAATACCAATAGATGTTGCGATCGGCAGAAGGATAGGAGTTGCGATCAGGATGATCGGAGCCATATCCATAATGCAGCCTAATACCAGAAGGATCAGGTTTAATAACAGAGCGATCAGGATTGGGTTATCAGTCAGTCCAACAATAGCCTGAGCTGCCAGATCCGGTACGTGAAGTCTTGTAAGGCAGTAACCGAAGATACTGGAGGTTGCGATCAGGATCAGTACGATAGAAAGAGTATCTACACACTCGCCCAGGACTCTCCAAACACCTTTCCAGTCAAGACCTTTGTAGATAAATACGCTGACGATCAAGCTGTAGATAACTGCAACTGCTGCAGACTCAGTAGCTGTGAACACACCGCCTACAACGCCGAACACTACGATCAGAACGGCTGCTAATGCCCAGAAGGAAACGCTTAACTGCTTTAACAGGTTCTTCATGCTGAACTTGTCGCCCTTTGGATAGTTGCGCTTTACAGAAATAATGTAAGAACCAACCATCAGGGATGCTGCTAAAAGAGCTCCCGGAACATAACCCGCAAGGAATAAGCTTCCTACGGAAATACCACCTGCTGTGGTAGCATAAATAACCATGTTGTGGCTAGGTGGAACCAGAAGTCCCTCACAGGAAGAAGTAATAGTAACTGCAGTAGAGAAGTCACCGTCATATCCCTGGTCAACCATCATAGGGATCAGAATAGATCCTAAGGAAGCAGTATCTGCAGATGCAGAACCGGAAATACCACCAAAGAAATAAGATGCAACGATGTTTACCATTGCCATACCGCCTCGCATCCAGCCTACGCAGGCATTTGCCAGAGCGATCAGTTTTTCAGAAATACCACCGGAACCCATCAGGCATCCCATTGTGATAAAGAAAGGTACTGCCATTAAGCTGAAAGAGCTGATACCTTTTACCATCTGCTGACAGATGGTAGTCAGAGGAAGCCCCTGGGCCATCAGACAGAATACAGAAGAAAGAGCTACTGCGTACGCAATCGGGAAACGCAGCATGATCATAAGGAAGAAGCTTCCCAGTAATATAAGAATTGCCATGCTATTTACATCCATACTACTTCTCCTCCTTTACATAAAAGCTTCTGATATGATTGTACAGTGCTTCGATCTCGAAAATGATCATCGCAACACCTGCTAACGGAACCGGCAGATACATCCAGAAACGGGATACTCCAGGCATACTTACATAAGTACCCTTTGAACCGATACCGGAAGCATAAGTCCAGCCTACAGTCAGCATGATGACAGCCAGTACTAAAACAGCTACATCAGCAAGGATATCCAGGGATTTAACCAGCTTCTTTGGCAGATAGCTGTCAAGAGCGGTCATACGGATATGAGCACCGCGGCGGATTGCCAGAGCTGCGGAAAGCACAGCCATATAAGCCATACAGGAAAGAACTACTTCTTCAGACCATGCCGGATCTGGAATAAATGAGATATAACGTCCTGCAACGGACATACTGGTAATAGCGATATCAACTACAAGCAAAAGCTTGCAGATAAATAATACAAATTTATATACCGCATCATACAAAGGACGGATCTTATCGATCTTTTCAAAAATTGAAGGCATTCTTCAGTCCCCTTTCTTAATTAAAAGCGCAGGAGAGACGCGCTCCCCTGCGCCTAATACACCATTTCCCTATTTAACTGGCTGACTCAGATTATTTTGCCATATCAAGGATCTGCTGATACAGTTCTGCGTTATCCTTTGTAGAGGACTCGATAATGTCCTTGCAAGCTTCCTGCCATGGAGTCTTATCTTCTACTTCTACAACGTTTACGCCATTTGCCTTTAACTCATCCAGAACTTTGTTCTCTGCTTCTTCAGAGATCTTACGGTTGAATTCAGATGCATACTTTCCAGCTTCGGTCAGAACATCCTGCTGCTCTGGAGTTAATTTATCCCAAGCGTCATCTGTGATGATAACCTGGATAGCACCTAAGGTATGTCCATCAAGGATCAGGTTAGGAGCAACTTCTGGGAATGCGTTGGACTGATAGTTTGCGATTGGCTGCTCAGCACCGTCAACAACGCCGGTCTGCAGTGCGGAGTACAGTTCGTTGAAGGAAACAACAGTTGCGTTTGCGCCAAGTCCAGCTACCATACCGTTCATGATCGGGTCGTTAGAAACACGAAGCTTCATTCCCTTTAAGTCTTCCAGACCATTTACTGGCTTAACAGTGAAGAAATGACGGAAACCTTCTTCTCCGTAGAACAGACCTCTTACGCCCAGTCCGTTGTCATGCGGTTCCATTAAGAACTCTGGAGCCAGTTCGCTATCTGCAAATTTCCAGAAATGTTCACGGTTTACAAATGTATAAGGTACAGACAGAAGTACGGACTTCTCTGCGCCGTAGCTTGTCAGAGCGAATGCGGAGATACGGGACATATCAATAGTTCCGCCACCACCAAGCATGGTATCCAGAACGTCGTTCTCAGAACCAAGAACACCACTTGCCTGCAGGTCTACAGTGATAGATCCGCCGGACAGCTCTTCTACTTTCTCTTTGAATGCTGTATCAGTCTGTCCAACGATAGTATCCAGTGGATTAACCTCTGCCATTACCAGAGTAACTGCAGGTCCTACAGGCTCCCCAGCTGCTGCAGACTCTCCTTTGGATTCCTCTTTTGCTTCTGCTGCTGTGGTCGCTTCCTCCTTAGCTGCCTCAGTAGCTGCTGCTGTAGTAGTTGTTTCTGGGGATTTTAATCCGCATCCTGCCAGTGATCCGGCTACCATAGCTGTGCAAAGTGCTGCGCTTAACCATCTTTTTTTCATTTTGTTTACCCTCCTGTTAATACGTTTTTCACATATTGTTTATGTTTTTTTACGCTTTCTTTATGCTGATTTCATTATAAGGGTAAAATCTTGTTCTGACCATGGTAAATTTTTGATAATCCTAGTATGATTTTGACCTATACCGTAATTTTTTGTTATAATTCAGCCATGCGCTGGCTTGGAGATTATTTTTCCCGGAACACAGTATTTCGATACTCTGAAGGACTCTGCCCTGTGATCCTTCTAAACACTTTTGTAAAATAATTAGAGTCTTCGTATCCTACTGACTTTCCTATATCCTTAATATTGACGGTAGGTTCTTCTAACATTTTTTTCGCCATGGAAACACGGTATTCTGTAAGATACGCTGTAAAATTCTGTCCAAAACTCTGCTTGAAAAGCCGGCAGAAATAAGGCTCTGAATAATTCATCTTGTCAGCCAGATCCTGTACAGAAAGATCATACATGTAATTTTCACGGATATAGTCCCGTATGATCTCTGTTACTTTATTCATGCGCAGATTTTCACCTGCATCATCTTCTGCCAGTTCTTCCGGATCGTCCCGTTTTTCTTCCTCGGATACCTCTTCTGTCTTTTCTTTCTGAAAATCTTTTTCTTCTCCCGCCATTAGCATGGCTTCTTCCAGTACCAGCATCAATTCTTTTTCATCCCAGGGTTTTAAAAGATAATCTAACGCCCTGACTGTGATTGCCTTCTTGGCATAGGCAAATTCATCAAAAGCTGTAAGAAAGATAATACAGCATTTTTTATCCTTCTCCCTTATCCGCTCTGCTGCCTGGATTCCGTTGATACCTGGCATTTCAATATCCAGTATGGCGATCTGGATCTTTTCTTTTTCATATATTTCCAGTGCTTCTCTTCCGTTTTCTGCCTGGAAGATCTCACACTGCCCCTTCAGGTTCTGGCTTAATGTTTTAAAAAGAACCTTTCTCTCGATCATTTCATCATCTGCGATCAGCAGTCGGTACATATACTTCTTCCCCCTGTTTTTCTTCTCCCTGCGGTATCATCAATTGTATCACTGTTCCTTTTCCTTCCCGGCTGTAGATCCGCAGATCTCCCTTTTGGTACATCATATGGACACGCTTATAAATATTTCCAAGCCCGATCCCAATCTTTGCCGTGCGGTGTTCTTTCATTGCTGCAGCAACTTCTTCGCACCGCTCCTGACTCATACCAAGGCCGGTATCTGCCACTGAAAGGATCAGCATACGGTCCTTTTTCCAGATCCGGATATGGAGGATACCTCCCGTTTCTTTTTTAGAAAGACCATGAACCACCGCATTTTCTACAAGAGGCTGCAGGGACAGGGACGGAATGATCACGTCTGCCGCATCCGTCTCCAGGCTCAGACGGTATTTGATCCTGCTTCCAAAACGCATTTTCTGAAGATACATATAGTCATTTACGATCTTTAACTCCCGGTCTAATGTTACAGTCTGCTCCCTTGTTTTCAGGTTATAGCGGAACAGATTTCCCAGACTTAAGATCATCTTTTCCGTATCCACAGCATCTTCCAGTTTTGCGGTACATGCGATCATATTCAGGGTATTAAAGAGAAAATGGGGATTGATCTGGCTTTTTAACAGTTCCAGCCTTGCGCTTCCTAACTGTTTTTCCATTTCACTGCGCTCTAATTCCTCTTTGTGGAGCAGCTCCTGCATTTTGTTATTTTCTTTCATGGTGGCAATATAGCCCTTGGTACTGTGTTTCATTACATTGAAAGCTGTGACCAATTCTCCCATTTCATCTTTATTTTCTATGATCAGGTCCGGCTCATCAAAGTCATTGGCAGCTATCTTTCTGGTACTTGCAGCCAAAGATACAATGGGTTTTGCAACGGAATTTGAAAGAATTTTTGTCAGCCAGATCGCTATGATCATAAGTGCGATGGAAATGGCCACAATAATATACGGAATATTAGAAAACATTGCTGCTTCTTTCTGATACTCTTCTGTTCCTTCTGCCATGGTTATCTGCACCAGACGGCCGGTATATCCCTGGAGGTACTCCTGCATTTTGTATACGTAATACAGTTCGTCTACAAATTCACTGCCTGTTTTATTTCCTTCCGCTACGTCATCACGATAAACTTTGTAACCTTCATAGGCATTTCTTATGTTCCATGTCCTGGCACTGCGCTCTTTTCCAATCCTTCTGTACTCAGAAGGCAGTGACCACAGGCAACGTTCTGTTCTTACACATGCCACCCTGTAAGTATCCCGGCTTTCCTGGTCTGCATTTCGCACATAATGCTCAAAAGCTCTGATTTCCTGATCCAGTGCCTCCTGAAAGTCATTGCAGCGGGAGTTGTCATTCAAAATTCCTCCAAAGCTTCCCAGGGATACGTTGGTGATCCACACATTAAAAGAAGCGGAAAGAGCCATGATCAAAATGACCATGGCTGCAAAAATTCCTATTTTTCTTTTTATGGAGATCGTCATCCATAGCTTTCTCAGAGAAGGACGCATGATAACCTCCTGTTGTAATTCTTATGTCAGTTTCTTTATGTCTTTTGTAGCTTTTTAGCGTTTTTTATTACGGCCTCTTTTTTTGGCTGCTCTGAGTGCTGCTTTTTTTGCTGCAGCTGAGGTTGGAGCCGGGGCTGCGGGTGCTGGAGATGGAGCTGGCTCTGGTTTTGTAACTGCTGAAGCAGGAGTTGTTACTGGCTCTGCAATCGGATCTGCAGGTGCTAAAACTGGTACTGGTTCAGGCTTTGCTGTTTCCAGTTTCTTTGGTTCTTCTTTTGCAGTTGCCAGCTTTTTCGGCTCTTCTTTTTTCTCCGTAGTCAGCTTCTTCGGTTCTTCCTTCTTTGTTGCCAGCTTCTTCGGCTCTGCCTTCTTTGTGGTCAGTCTCTTCGGGCTTTCCTTCTTTGT
>ERZ773252.4011-NODE-4011-length-10662-cov-10.696710_pt1 | contig 10662 bp, 9 predicted proteins | sample MGYA00580517_ERZ773252 | MGnify/ENA primary metagenome ERZ773252 (study PRJEB29015, sample SAMEA2737766) | human gut metagenome | biome: human gut; feature: human-associated habitat; material: faeces | place: China | collected 2012 ... | reverse complement strand
AGAACATCCCGGAGGCAAAGCGCATCCGCTTCTTCATGACCTTCGGCCAGAGCTATCTCGACCATATGCGCTGCCTCGAGGACGTGGGGATGCTCTCCACCACCCCCATCAACTTCAACGGGCAGGAGATCGTCCCCATCCAGTTCCTGAAAGCCCTCCTGCCTGATCCCGCCAGCCTCGGCCCCCGCACCAAGGGCAAGACCAACATCGGCTGCATCTTCACGGGCAAAAAGGACGGCAAGGAAAAGACCTACTACATTTACAATGTCTGCGACCATCAGGAGTGCTACAAGGAAGTCGGCTCTCAGGCCATCAGCTATACCACCGGCGTTCCGGCCATGTGCGGCGCACTGATGCTGCTGACCGGCAAGTGGACCACCAAGGGCGTCCACACCGTGGAAGAGTTCGACCCGGACCCGTATCTGGACGCACTGGACAAGTACGGCCTGCCCCGCTCTGAGAGCCACAGCCCGGCTCTGGTGGACTGATGCGGCTGGTCGATACGCGCCCGCCCTTCGCGGGGTTGGCAAACCTCTCGGAGGGCGCACTCGCTTCCCTGCCCACCCCCTGCTATCTGCTGGACGAAGCCCAGCTGCGCCGCAACGGCGAAATTCTGCTGGGGGTCCAGCAGCGGACAGGCTGCAAGATTTTATTAGCGCAGAAAGCTTTCTCCAACTTTGACTTCTACCCGCTTCTCGCACCCTACCTCGCAGGCACTGAGGCCAGCGGCCTCTACGAGAGCCGTCTGGGCAAGGAAGAGCTGCCCGAGAAGGAGAACCACGTCTTCTGCGCCGCCTACCGGGTGGACGAGTTCAACGAGCTTCTGGATTACGCCGACCACATCGTGTTCAACTCCCCGGCCCAGCTGGCAAAGTTCGGCCCTGCGGCCAAGGCGGCGGGCAAGAGCGTCGGTCTGCGCATCAACCCGGAGCGTTCCACGCAGGAAGGCCATGCCATCTATGACCCCTGCGCCCCGGGCAGCCGTCTCGGCACCACCCGCGCCCAGTGGGACGCGGCTCTGGCAAAACAGCCGGGCCTCGCCGCCCTGCTGGACGGCCTGCACTTCCACACCCTCTGTGAGCAGGACGCCGACGCTCTGGCCGTGACGCTGGACGCTGTGGAAGAGAAATTCGGCGACCTGCTGCCGGGGCTGAAATGGCTCAATTTTGGCGGCGGACACCACATCACCCGCCCGGGCTATGACCTTGCCACGCTGGAAGCCTGCATCGCCCGGATGCAGGAGAAGTACGGCGTACAGGTCTATCTGGAGCCGGGCGAGGCGTGGGCGCTGAACGCGGGCTATCTCGTCACCACAGTGCTGGACACTTTGCAGAACGGTGACACCAGCCTCGCCATCCTCGATATGTCTGCGGCCTGCCACACCCCGGACGTTATTGAGATGCCCTACCGCCCTCCCCTGCTGGACGCGGGCGAGCCGGGCGAAAAGCCCTGCACCATCCGCCTCGGCGGGCCGACCTGCCTCGCGGGCGATGTCGTGGGAGACTACAGCTTCGACGCCCCGCTTGCCGAGGGAGACCGGCTCATCTTCGGCGATATGGCCATCTACACCACCTGCAAGAACAACACCTTCAACGGAATGCCCCTGCCGCCCATCTGGGCGCTGGCTGAGGACGGCACCTGCCGGGAGCTGGTCCGCTTCGGCTACAACGACTTCAAAATGCGGCTGGGTCACCGCGCATAAAACGAAAGCCATCGGCTGTCTGGGCCGATGGCTTTTTTGTTTACTTGAGTTTCTTTTTGGCTTCGTACTCCCGCAGGGCGGTCAGCGCCTCGCCCGCCAGCGGGTAGAGGGCCAGCATATTGAATATGGTCATCAGGCCGATGCCCACATCGCCAAGGTCCCACACCACGGTGTAGGCCTGCATCCCGCCGACGACCAGCATCACCAGCGCCAGCACCTTGTAGGCCGTCTGCCAGAACCAGCTGTCACCGAAGAGATAGGCCACGTTGCAGCGGGCGTAGTAGAGGATGCCGATAAAAGTAGAGAAGCTGAACAGCGCCAGCGTCACTGCGATAAAGACGACGCCGAAACTGCCCAGATGGTACTGCATCGCCGCCTGCAGAAGGTTCATGCCCTGCAGGCCGCTCGTCACGCTCTCGGGAGCCAGCAGCATCACGAAGGCCGTGCAGCTGCAGATGACGATGGTGTCGATGAGAACGCCCAGCGCCTGCACGAGGCCCATCTTCACGGGGTCGTCGCACTCAGCGGCAGCAGCGGCGCAGGGAGCCGAACCGGAACCGGCCTCGTTGGAGAAAAGGCCCCGCTTGATGCCGTTCATCACCACCGCGCCAAAGCCGCCGCCCACGGCCTGACGCAGGCCCAGCGCCTCCGAGAAAATGCGGACGAAGACATCGGGCAGCTGGGGCAGATGGGTGAGGATGATCCAGAGGGTCATGACGAAGTAGCAGCCCGCCATGATGGGGACCATGACGTCGAGGCTCTTGACGGTGGCCTCCTTCCGCAGGACGATGACCGCCGCAAGCGCCGTCAGCACCAGCGTCGTGACCAGCGGCGGGATGGAGAACGCATTCTGGAACGCCTCGCTCACCGAGTTGCTGACCACCTGACTGATGCCGCACCAGCAGATGAGGCCCGACACGGCGAACAGGCAGGCCGCCACCGAGCGGCGGAGCTTTCTGCCCCGTTTGCGCTCCGCGAGGGTGTGGAGATAGTAGGCCGGGCCGCCCCGCCAGCCGCCGTAAAGGGGGTCGGGCTGCTTGTATTTCTGGGCCAGCGTAGACTCCACAAAGGAGGTGGATGCGCCCAGCAGAGCCGTCACCCACATCCAGAACACCGCGCCTGCACCGCCCACAGACACCGCCGCCACGACGCCCACCAGATTGCCCATGCCCACCCGGGTGGCCGTGGACACCACCAGCGTCTGGAAGGACGAGAGGCCGCTGCCCTTGTCGCTCTTCTCGCAGACCGCCGCCAGCATATCCCGGAACAGCCGCACCGGCAGAAGCCTCGTGCGCAGGGTGAAGAACACCCCCGCCGTCAGCAGTAAGATGACCATAAACGAAAGACTGAGGGTCACGTTTCCCAGATGCAGGGTAAGCAGATCGCCCCACAACAGGTGGTAGACGCCCTCGATGAGTTGAATGAGCACAGCATTTCCTCCCAGTGAGTAGTATTAAACCTCTCCGTCAGCGCTGACGCGCTGCCACCTCTCCTACCGAGGAGAGGCCTTGGCATATCGGAAAACCTCGCCTCTTCGCCAGAGGCTCCCCTCGGTAGGGGAGCTGTCGAGCGAATGCGAGACTGAGAGGTTTATTCTGTCGTCCTCCCATTATAATATATCCAACTTGATTTGTAAATCACTGTCATGAAGTTCAGGAGAAAAAAGTAAAAGCTCCCCCTTTCGGAGGAGCTTGAAATGCGGTTTATCAGGACAAGATCATTCTGTCATTCGCAAACTCACCGCCGCTGGCGATCTGGAACTTTGCCAGCAGGTCGGAGACCTGCAGGTTCTTCTTTTCATTGCCCGAGACGTCGTAGATGATGTGACCCTCGTGCATCATGATGAGGCGGTTGCCGTACTTGATGGCGTCCTTCATGTTGTGGGTGATCATCATGGTGGTCAGGTGGTTCTCCTCAACGATTTTCGCCGAGAGGGTCAGCACCTTGAGGGCGGTCTTGGGGTCGAGGGCGGCGGTGTGCTCGTCCAGCAGCAGGAGCTTGGGCTTGTTCATGGTGGCCATCAGGAGGGTCAGCGCCTGACGCTGGCCGCCGGACAGCAGACCCACACGGGCGGTCAGACGGTTCTCGAGGCCCAGATCGAGGCTCTTGAGCAGTTCACGGTACTGCTCCCGCTCCGCCCTGGTGATGCCGATGCGGAGCGTACGGGGCTTGCCGCGGCGGGCGGCAAGGGCAAGGTTCTCTTCGATCTGCATGGTGGCGGCAGTGCCGGTCATGGGGTCCTGAAAGACGCGGCCAATGTAGGCGGCGCGCTGATGCTCGCTCAGACGGGTGACGTCCACGCCGTCGATGATGATCTTGCCGCAGTCCACGGGCCAGACGCCGGCGACGGCGTTCAGCATGGTAGACTTGCCTGCACCGTTGCCGCCGATGACGGTGACGAAGTCGCCCTCATTCAGCTTCAGGTTCAGGCCGTTCAGGGCCGTCTTCTCGTTGACGGTGCCTGCGTTGAAGGTCTTGGAAACATTTTGTATCTCAAGCATTGTTTGCGCCCTCCTTGTTTGCCTTTTTGGCCGCAGGCTTTGCGAAATATTTGCCCTTCCAGTACGGCACGGCGAGGAAGACAGCCACGACAGATGCGCTCAGCAGCTTTAACAGGTTTGCGTCAAAGCCGAGGGTCAGCACCAGCTGGATGACGATGTAGTAGATGATGGCACCCAGAGAGACGGAGACCATCTTGAGGGCGAAATTGTGGAAGATGCGGCCAAACACAGCCTCACCGATGATGACAGCTGCCAGACCGATGACGATGGCGCCGCGGCCCATGCCGACATCCGCAAAGCCCTGATACTGGCTCAGCAGAGCGCCGGACAGCGCCACCAGAGCGTTGGAGACGGCCAGACCCAGCACGATGTTGAAGTTGGTGTTGATGCCCTGTGCGCGGGACATGGCGGGGTTGGAGCCGGTGGCGCGGATGGCACAGCCCAGCTCGGTGCCGAAGAACCAGTACAGCACGGCGATGACCACAGCCGACACCAGAATGACCATGATGATGGGGTTGTGGAGCGCGAACTCCTTGACCCAGCGCAGGGAGATGAGCAGGTCATACTTGTCCACGTTGATGGACTGGTTGGCCTTGCCCATGATCTTCAGGTTGATGGAGTAGAGGGCCAGCTGAGTCAGGATGCCGGACAGGATGGCCGGGATGCCCATAAAGGTGTGGAGCAGGCCGGTGACGAAGCCGGTGGCAAGGCCCGCCAGCACGGCAGCCAGCAGGGACACCCAGACGTTCTGGCCCGAGAGCAGGCACATGACGCAGACTGCGCCGCCGGTGCCGAAGGAGCCGTCCACGGTCAGATCTGCCACATCAAGGATGCGGTAAGTGAGATAAACGCCGATGGCCATGATGCCCCAGATGAGGCCCTGTGCGCACGCACCCGGCAGAGCACCGGGCAGGTTCGCCAGTCTTGCAAGCATTTCCAAAATGATTCCTCCTAAATTACACTTTTTTATAGACCCGTTTGATACGGGAAAGCGGAGAAGAGTGAGAAAACCGCTCTTCTCCGCTGTATTTTAGATGTTCAACCTCTCAGTCTCGCTGCCGCTCGACAGCTCCCCTAGTAGGGGAGCCTCTGGCGAAGAGATGAGGCTTTCCGCTATGCCAAGGCCTCCCCTCGATAGGGGAGGTGGCACACCGTCAGGTGTGACGGAGAGGTTGTTCCTTATCAGCCCTCGATGGCCTCATAGCCTTCGGGAACGGTCAGGCCCAGGTCATCGCAGATGGCCTTGTTGTACTTCTTGGTCACATCGGTGTACTCGATGGGCATATCAGAGACATTGGACTCGCCCTTCAGGATCTTGACAGCCATCTCACCGGTGGTGTAGCCCAGGTCGTAGTAGCTGATGGACAGGGTGGCCACGCCGCAGCCGGCGCAGATGCCCTCCTCACCGGCGAAGACGGGCTTCTTGGCCGGGCGGCAGATGCCGTCCACGATGCCGGTGTTGGCAGCGACGGTGTTGTCGGTGGGGACATACAGAGCGTCGTTCTCGTCAGCGGCCTTCTGGCAGACGGAAGACAGGTCGTTGGAGTCGGAGAAAGCGTACTGAGTCGCGGTGACGCCCTTGGCCTCCAGATACTTCTGGACCTCGTCCACCTGATACTGGCTGTTGGCCTCAGCGGAGCAGTACAGCAAGCCGACCTTCTTGGCGTCGGGCATCCACTCCACGATCATATCAGCCTGCTGGTCCAGCGGAGCCAGGTCAGAGGTGCCGGAGATGTTGCCGCCGACGGTGCCGGAGAAGTCGGTCAGGCCCAAAGCCACGCCGTACTCGGTGACGGAGGTACCCAGAACGGGGATCTCATTGGTGGCAGACTGTGCAGCCTGCAGAGCGGGGGTGGCGTTTGCCATGATGAGGTCAACGCCGGAGGAAACGAAGCCGTTGGCGATGGTGGCGCAGGTAGCGGAGTCACCCTGTGCGTTCTGGAAGTCGAACTTCACGTTGTCGCCGAACTCTGCGGTCAGAGCGTCCTCAAAGCCCTGTGTTGCAGCGTCCAGAGCGGCGTGCTGCACCAGCTGGCAGATGCCGATGGTGTAGGTGTCGCCGGAAGCGGCAGCGGATCCGGCTGCGGCAGAAGATGCCACAGAAGAAGCAGCCGTGGAGGATGCAGAAGAGCCGCCGCAGGCGGTCAGGGCAGCAGCAGCGCCGCAGACAGCGGCAGCAGCCAGAAACGAACGACGAGTGATTTTACGCATAATGATTACTCCCTCATTTTTCCATATACGCGGCAGCAGGACGCCGCGCCGAAAAGCATTTGAATGTCTAGCAGAGGGCCTCTGCTTTACACTCGTGAAGTATATCACGATTTTCGTCCGATGGCAACGCCGTTTCGGTTCTAATTATCTATTAAAATGAATATATCTATCACTTTTTTCGATAGGTGTTTCTTCTCTGCTGATAGTCCGTCAGTTTTTGCAGCTCTGCGCCCAGCCAGACGAGGTTTTCTTCCAGCTGAGGGAGGTACTCTTTCTCATAGTCAAACTTAAAATAGAGTGCCTGCCAGAGCTTCGCCTGCATCCGGCGGCGCAGGGGCGGCTCGAGGGCGGCGTCCAGCGGCTCCACCACGTCTTCCAGGTCCATGCAGGTCTGCGCCCAGCGGACGTCGGTCTTTTCCCGGGCAGGGACGTCGTAGCGGGCCAGATAGTCCTCCACTTTGGCTTCGATGACACGCCCTCCGCAGCCGGTGGGCTGCAAAAAATAGCTCACCTCCCCTTCCCTGCTGATCTCCTGCGCCAGCGGGTAGAGGGCGCAGACCAGCGGTTCGGCGTCGTGGATGGCGCAGTGGTTCTCGGTGAGGAAAGGGCAGTTGTTCCGCTCCTCCTTCACGGGGGCCAGCCGCAGCACCGGCAGATGGCTCACCTGCCCGATAGACGCGCGGCAGAAGGCCCGGGCCACGGTCTGGGGCGGCAGACGCAGCCGACCCGCGATTCGCCAGAGGTCGAAGCCCGACAGCACGATGTCCTCCCGCCCCCGGCAGCAGCCGCCGCAGCCTGCGCAGGCGAAGGAAAACGCCTCGTCCCGCGCCAGCAGCGGTGTCGTGCGGGCAAAATCCACCCGTCCGCAGAGGTCGAGCTGTGAATCCTTGAGCATGTAAGTTTCTCCTGTATACTGTAGTAGATCATGTGGCGAAGTGACAAATAAATAATATAGCTATGTTATATTTCCCCACTTCGCCAACTTGGCGAAGTGGCCTCTTTTGGCGAAGTGAGGTCAGTTCGCCAGCCGCCCTCATTCCGCCACCTTGGCGAAGCGGCTTTTCAAGCGATGATACGTTCTTAATTTCCCACTTCGCCAGATAATATGCGGGTCTCAGAGAGGGGAAGGAAAACCTCTCCCTCACTCAAACCTCTTCGCCGGTATCACGATCGCCCCGAACAGCGAGGCGATATACACCACCAGCACCGCGCCCACACCTGCCAGCCGGTGGCGCGTTCAAGCAGGACAGCCCCCGCCGTGCAGGGCGGCACCAGCACCAGCGACGCCATCGACCAGACCCGGAACGCCCGCACGATATGCTTCCAGTTGCGGTTGTTGTAATAGATGCCCGGGATGTGGATGTGGAACGCACCCTGTGCAAAGTTGCAGATGCGGTTCTCGTCGTAGTAGCGGGGCAGGGTCTCGGCCATCCAGAACATGGCATATGCCCCGTAGACGACGCCGAAAACCACACCGATGATGAGCAGAGCCAATGCTCCCTCGATGTCGGCCAGTCCCGCCGCCCAGACGGCCAGCGCTTCTGCGACGCCCAGCACGCAGCAGATGACATACACCGGCAGATACTTCTTCGTCCGCGCCTGACGGCGCTCCGGCGGCTCTGCCGAAAAGGTCAGCGCCTTGCGGATGAGATCTTCGGTCTCCTCGCGGGTGAAGCGCTGTTCCTCCTCTACCCGGCTTCCCTGCAGAAGCTCGGCCACCGTCACGTTCAGCTGCTCGGCCAGCGGCACCAACAGCGAGATGTCCGGCACACTCAGTCCGGTATCACATAGTTAAAGATATTGGTATCATTCAATCAATTTTGCCGATAAAGCGGTAGAAGATTTCTACCTCCTGTTCCCGGCTTCCGTCCTCACCTTTGACCGCTTCATGGACAACGATTTTTTCAATCAGCATATTCAAAAGTTCGGCGGTCAGTTCTGTTGGATTGACGCACTCTTTCATCAAGGCAATCCATTTTTCTGCGTCTACGGCGTTCTGGCTTTCAGTGGCGATAGCGGATTGAAGCTGTTCAATCTTTTCGTCCAGTTCAGCCTGTTCGCTTTGGTACTTCCCGGACAGCATAGAGAAGTTGTATTCCGTGATACGCCCCGCCGCCCAGTCCTCATACATCCGGGCAAACAAAGTATCGACTTCGGCTTTTCGCTTCTCTGCCTTTTTCAGTTCTGCGGCCTGCTTCTTTCTTGCGGCAGCCTGTCCCTTATCAGTGGCATTTAACAGCTGCTTCAAGAGCCGTTCTTCATCATGCTGTACCAGCCCCGACCAGTATTGCAGACGGGAGAGGACATAGGCATAAAGCACATCATAACGGATATAGTGCATGGAGCATTGGCGTGTGCCCTGCCCGTACTTGCTACAATGATAATGGCCGTAAGGCTTGCTGTTCTGCCTGTTCTCCCCATAGGACAGCGACCAGCCGCAATCCGCACATTTTACCAATCCGGAAAAAATCTGCGTTGTACCATCCTTGCACTTCCTGCGGCGGTTTGCTATCTGCTCCTGTACCTGCCGGAAAACCTGCTCGCTGATAATCGGCTCCTGCGTGTTCTCCACCCGCACCCATTCACTTTGGGGCTTGCGTACCCTCCGCTTGTTCTTAAAGGAAATGTTCGTTTCCCGGTAATGAATGGTATGGCCGATATAGGTTTCGTCTTTCATAATGCTCTTGACCTGGGCTATCGTCCATGCGTAGCTTTTTTCCTCCGGCGCACCCGCATAGATGTTTGCAAAAGTCCCGTCACGCTGGAAGTTGATAAATCCCGGTGTGGGAACCTTTTCCGCAATCAGTATTCTTGTGATACTGGCCGCCCCTCTGCCATGAATAGCAAGGTCAAAAATCTTCTCCACTATCCAGCGGGTTTCCTCGTCGATTATCAGCTTGTTTTTGATTTCCGGGTGTTTCCTGTACCCGATGGGAGCATAGGCGCCGATACGCTGTCCTGTGGCAAACTTTGCTTTGAAAGCGGCCTTTACCTTGCGGCTTGTATCTTTCGCAAACCATTCATTGAACAGGTTTTTGAACGGGACAAAATCGGAAAGCCCTTTCTCTGTGTCCTCATTCTCCGCAACGGCGATGTAGCGAACCCGTTTCTCCGGGAACAGAAATTCCAGATAGTAGTCCATCATCACATGTTCCCGCCCGAAACGGGACAGGTCTTTCGTGACAATGCAGTTTACTTTTCCGGCTTCCATATCGTCCATCATGCGCTGAAAATCCGGCCGTTCAAAGTTCGTCCCCGACCAGCCATCGTCCACATACTCACCGACTACATGAAGCCCCTGTTCCTTTGCGTACTGTTGCAGGATTGTCCGCTGTGTTTCAATGCTTACGCTGTCACCATAGTTTTCATCGTCCCGGCTCAATCTCATATAAAGCGCCGTGTTGTAAATCGTAGTATTGTAAGGTTGTTTCACCGTTAAAAATCCTCCTTCTAAAGAAACAACCCACGCTTACAATACTTTTGCTCTATGGCAATTATATCATAAGCGTGGGCGTGTTATCAATGATGGGCTATCAGGTTGAAGCGGCTTTTTCTGCGGTATGCCGCACCACATCTACAATCAGATCACCGAGGGGCTTCCCGCCTGCGGCGAAGTGTTCGGAGATTTTTATACGGTTGTTCCCACATACAAAATACTGCGTGCCGTTCTCTGCTTGTATGACCTGCCCTGTCCGGGGTGTGAAAATATCGCTTTCGCTTTTTGCCATCCAGTGTCCTCCATATTCAGTTTTCAAGGTACAATGCCGCACAAAGGCGGCGAAAATTTCTGCTTATATCTATCACCTTTCCTTTACCGTGTGCCGCTGCTGACGTTTCAGTTCCGCCAGTATATCCGGCGGGATACGGTCAACCAGCCGCTGTAAATTGTCCAGTTCGCTTTTCAGCTTTGCCCGTTCCATCGTATCTTTCATCTTTCCTTTTTCGCTGGCCTTTGCCCTTGCTTCCAGCTTCTCATTCTCCGCCAACAGGTCATTGATTGTGACCTTGTACTTTTTCAGTTGCCCGGAGAAGTTCTCCATCTGCGGGAACCACTTTTTCAGCATGGAGAGGGCTTCCTCTTTTTTCTTTCCGGCGTTCAGCGGGTTAATGCCGTCAAGGGCGGCTTCAATGGCTCTTGCCTGCCGGGAGAGGGAAACCGCCTGTTTGAAAATCCGGGTGGGGATATGCTTCCGGCCTGTCTTGCTGGCACTTTCCCCACGCTCCAAGTCGGGATATTTCTCCACCATA
>ERZ773252.4009-NODE-4009-length-10665-cov-1.976249_pt1 | contig 10665 bp, 10 predicted proteins | sample MGYA00580517_ERZ773252 | MGnify/ENA primary metagenome ERZ773252 (study PRJEB29015, sample SAMEA2737766) | human gut metagenome | biome: human gut; feature: human-associated habitat; material: faeces | place: China | collected 2012 ... | reverse complement strand
CATGAACTCCCGGATGTCGGTCCGGTCCACACGATCTCCATCATCCCGACCGGAATGGGCGCGGCAGGATATACGATGCCGCTTCCTGAGAAGGACGAGATGTTCAACACAAAGAATAAGATGCTGGAGACCATTATGGTTTCTCTCGGCGGCCGGATCGCGGAGGAGATCATCTTCGGAGACGTGACGACGGGGGCATCCCAGGATATCAAGCAGGCATCTGCGATCGCCCGCGCGATGGTGACCCAGTACGGAATGTCTGAGAAGCTCGGAATGATCAACTACGGCAGCGACGATGACGAAGTCTTCATCGGAAGAGATCTGGCGCATACGAGATCTTACGGTGAGCGTGTTGCTTCCGATATCGACAGCGAGGTCAAGAGGATCATCGATGAGTGCTATGCGAAGGCGAAGGAGATCATCCTGGCACATGAGGACATCCTTCATAAGTGTGCCGCTCTTCTGATCGAGAAGGAAAAGATTGGAAGAGAGGAAGGACTCCCTTGTTCACTTCCACTTCATCACTAGCCGGAAGATAGTGGTAACTGGTCCCCTCGTCGCGAAGAGCAGCTGTTGGAATGATGATGGAGGTCGCTTCGATATCTCGATCTAAAACTCCACAGGTCCCAAAAAGAACGAGCTTTTCCATCCCAAATTGAATTAGGTCCTCTATAATTCCCACACAGGAAGCAGCCCCAACTGGTGCATTAAAGACAGCAATCTGTTGGTCTCCAATAGTGATCCCATAGACCACGACTTCAAAATTAGCCATAGAGGTTCTTGCAATGACCTCATGGTCATAATTCTCAAGGAGGCGAGCAAAAGTTACTCTTGAAAAGCAAGAGATGACAACTTTGGGAAATCCTTCAATTGGTTCGTGTAAGTCTTGTGGATTGATAATCGCTTGTCTATTCGCATCAAATTCAGTTAGTAGCATACGTGACCTCCTTAATTTTAGGACCCATTATAACATAAAAAAATCAGACCAAACAGAACAGTCTGATTCTATCACTATTTATTCTTCATTCTCCAAATCGTCCAGCTGTTTTTCAAGACGTCTTCTCTCATATCTTCCCAGTGCAACGAGAGCCCAATTCATAAAAAAGACAAAGGGAGCATACAAAATATAAGTAATTGGCCAAACCATGAGATATCTAGGATCCAAGGGATTATTATGATAGACATCATGGTTGTACCGATAGTTAGCTGACATTATCATAAGGGTGATAAGCCCAGTCACTAGTAAACAACCTAGGACTGTCATACCAGAACCCCCAAAAGTGTTAACACTAAGTCGTGCAGATCTATAAATAGACCAAATCCATGCTATCAACATTGGAAAGGCCAAGTAATTAGAGGTGATGGCACCCCTATTAAAGAAGGAGCTATAGACCAAGCATACAAGCGTCCCTGCAATCATTATGTAATAACATTCAGCAGCAACCTTATTATTTAGAGCTTTCTCGCGTTCATCTGTAACCTTATTATTAATCAGTTTTAATTTCATCATCTTTATTTCCTTCCTAAATCTCCCAAAACAGTTGATCCAAAGTCCTGTCCAGTGTTTTGCAAATGGCAATGCATAAACCTAGGCTGGGATTGTACTTTCCGGCTTCAATCAAACCTATGGTTTGTCTTGTTGCACCTACCGCTTCTGCCAAGTCACCCTGGGTCATATCATGCTCTGCTCGTGCTACTTTTAAGCGTAAATTCTTTGCCACACGCCCCCTCCTTTTCATTATATCTGATATTTTCTTCGAAATCGATTGTGATTACCATCTCTTTTCATTTATATTATACACTATATATTTCTAATTGCAATATATATCTGTTATTATTTTAGAAATAAATTGCAAAATAAAAAGCCGAGATTTCTCTCAGCTTCTTAACTCGTTTAACTTAAGCAGGGGTTACATCCAAGCTCTCACCAATTGCCGCAAGGCGTTCAACAACGTCTTCTTGGCTCAAACCATTTTCAGAGACATAACGATTGCGTGGATGAACACGGCATTCGTATGAGCAGCCACGGAGGTATTTATCTTCATTTTCCTCTGAAGCAAGGATACGGCGGTTACAGAATGGGTTACCACAGTTGACATAGCGTTCACAAGGTGTACCATCGAACCAGTCCTTACCGACAACGACAGGATCTACATGGTTGATGTCAACGGCAATACGCTCGTCAAAGACATACATCTTACCATCCCAAAGCTCCCCTTGAACCTCTGGATCTTTTCCGTAAGTCGCAATACCACCATGCAATTGGCCAACATCTTTGTAGCCTTCACGGACCATCCAGCCTGAGAATTTCTCACAGCGGACACCACCAGTACAGTAAACAACCACGCGCTTATCCATGAACTCTTCTTTATGGTCGCGGACCCATTGTGGCAATTCACGGAAGTTGCGAATGTCTGGACGAATGGCTCCACGGAAGTGACCAAGGTCATACTCATAGTCGTTACGTGTATCGAGGACAACAGTGTCCTCATCTAAAAGGGCGTCTTTAAACTCTTTTGGTGACAAGTAAGCACCCGTTGTTTCAAGCGGATTGATGTCGCTGTCAAAGTTATCATCCTCTAAACCAAGGTGAACGATTTCCTTCTTGTAACGCACAAACATCTTCTTGAAGGCTTGCTCTTCTTCCTCATCAATCTTGAACCAGAGGTCCTCCATCCCTGGAAGGCTGTGAACGTAGTCCATGTATTTTTGAGTGGTTTCATAATCACCAGAAACCGTTCCATTGATCCCCTCGTCAGCGACCAAAATACGACCTTTTAGACCGATTGACTTACAAAAAGCCAAGTGGTCAGCCGCAAATTGCTCAGCGTTTTCGATGGGAAGGTATTTATAATAAAGCAATACTCGAATAGGTTTTGCCATTGTATGTCCTCTTTCTTTATGAAATATCTATATCTGTTGTTTGATAGTCAAAGTCAACTTAACTATTATAGCGCTATCAAAGAGGGCTAGGCAATTGATTTGCTTGGAAGTAACTTTTCACAAAAGAAAAAGGCTGAGTGCCAAATGGCTCAACCTGTTTTTTTCTATACTCGTAACTTCTTGACTCATATATTATCCTACAATTTCGCAGCAGCTGCCTCATCCAAGATAAGAGTCACATCTGGATGATTTTGCAAGACACTAGCTGGTACTTCCTCTGTCACCGGACCCTTGACCATCTTGAAAATGGCATCTGCCTTCTTGTCGCCATAGGCAAACAAGATAATCTTCTTAGCAGCCATAATAGAAGCAATTCCCATCGAAATAGCCTTTGTAGGGACTTGGTCTCGACTGGCAAAGAAACGGCTATTGGCTTCAATGGTACTGTCAGTCAAGTCGACCACATGGGTTTGACTATCAAAAGGCGTACCTGGCTCATTAAAACCAATATGCCCATTACTTCCGATACCTAAGATTTGCAGGTCAATGGCATGGTGCAACAAGATGTCATCGTAGTCCTTAGCCGCCTGCTCCAAATCATCAGCCATACCGTCAGGCAAGAAGCTCTCCTTAAATGGCTTGGCATCAAAGAGTTGAGCCTTCATAAAGGCATGATAGCTCTGCTCATGGTCTGGTGCTAGTCCAACATATTCATCCAAATTGATACTGTATAGTTCCGAAAAATCCAAGTCGCTTTCAACCATCTCTTGGTAGAGGGCGATAGGTGAACTACCCGTAGCCAACCCCAATGTTTGAGCACCCGCTGCAAGGCTCTCTTTAAGAAGATCAAAGGCAACTTTGCCTCCCTCAACTTGATTTTCAACTAAAATCTTTTTCATTCTATTCACCTCGATATTGGTATATACCATTTTCTTTATTATCTCTTTTTTTAACCCTTTTGTCAAGCGCTTTCACTCAACTCCTTTAATGACTGTCGCCCTATATCGTGCTATAATAAAAAGGCTGAAAATTTTTAAACGAGGAAACAAATGAATACAAACGATTTTGATTTTGAACTACCAGAGGAACTGATTGCCCAAACCCCATTGGAACAACGTGATGCCTCTAAACTCTTGGTCATTGATCCTGTAACCAAGGAAATGACTGATACCCACTTCGACCACATCATTGACCAGCTTAACCCTGGCGATGCCTTGGTTATGAACAATACGCGCGTGCTTCCTGCCCGTCTCTATGGTGAAAAACCTGATACACACGGCCACGTGGAATTTCTCCTTTTGAAAAATACCCAAGGTGATCAATGGGAAGTTTTGGCCAAACCAGCCAAACGCCTTAAAGTAGGTGCTAAAGTCAGCTTTGGTGATGGCCGCTTGACTGCCACTGTCACTGAGGAACTGGATCACGGCGGGCGTATCGTAGAATTTAGCTACGATGGTATCTTCCTTGAGGTTTTGGAAAGCTTGGGCGAGATGCCACTGCCACCTTATATCCATGAAAAATTGGAAGACCGTGACCGTTACCAAACGGTCTATGCCAAGGAAAATGGCTCTGCCGCTGCTCCAACAGCTGGCCTCCATTTCACACCTGAATTGCTTCAAAAGATTGAAGCTAAAGGCGTAAAATTGGTCTACCTCACCCTCCACGTTGGACTAGGAACCTTCCGGCCTGTTTCTGTCGATGATGTCGACGAACATGAAATGCACTCAGAATTTTACACCCTCAGCCAAGAAGCGGCTGATACCCTCAATGGTGTCAAAGCTGCTGGAGGTCGCATTGTTGCAATAGGAACAACCTCAATCCGAACACTGGAAACAATCGGCAATAAATACGATGGTCAACTCCAAGCCGACTCAGGCTGGACCAATATCTTTATCAAACCAGGCTACCAATTCACAGTCGTAGATGCCTTCTCAACTAACTTCCACCTTCCAAAATCAACCTTGGTGATGTTGGTTTCAGCCTTTGCTGGTCGTGAATTCGTCCTCGATGCCTACAAACACGCCGTCCAAGAACGCTACCGCTTCTTCAGTTTCGGAGATGCCATGTTCGTCACACGACGTGCGGAGAAATAAATAGTGATGTTGAGACTTCTCTTACAGGGGAAGTCTCTCTTACTGCACGTCACATTCAGAAAAAATCCATCAGTTCATTATAACTGATGGATTTTTGTTTATTTCTCTGCAAACTGGCTATTATACAAATCGTAATAGAAGCCTTTATCTGCAAGAAGGGATTCATGGTTCCCTTGTTCGATGATTTGACCATCTTTAAGGACCAAAATCTTGTCTGCTTCTTGGATAGTTGATAAACGGTGAGCGATGACAAAGCTTGTTCGACCCTGCATGAGGGTCTTCATGGCTTTTTGAATCAAGAGTTCCAGACGAGTATCAACCGATGAGGTTGCCTCGTCCAAAATCAAAATTTTCGGATCAGCCAAAAGCGCACGCGCAATGGTCAAAAGTTGCTTTTGTCCCAGTGAAATGTTACTTGATTCCTGGTTCATTTCCATGTTGTAACCACCAGGCAGCGTACGGATAAAGTGGTCCACATTGGCAGCCTTAGCGGCTTCAACAATTTCTTCGTCAGTTGCCTCAAGATTACCAAAGCGAAGATTCTCCTTGATAGTTCCTTCAAAGAGCCAAGCATCCTGAAGTACCATACCAAACTGTTTACGATAATCCTGACGTGATAAGTTACGGATATCATGACCATCAACCGAAATAGAACCTGCAGTCACATCATAGAAACGCATGAGAAGATTGATAATCGTTGATTTTCCGGCACCAGTTGGGCCGACAATAGCGACCATTTCGCCAGGATTGACTTCAAGATTAAAGTCACGAATCAAAGGTTTATCAGCCACATACTGGAAGTCCACATGCTTAAAGCTAACTTGACCGGTCAAATCTCCTTCAAGCACTTCAGTAGCATCATTAGCCTCGTCTGGTTCATCCATCAGTTGGAAAATACGGTCCAAAGAAGACTTAGCACTCTGCAATTGTCCAGCTAACTGAGTCAAATTCTGAATAGGTTGATTAATCTGCCAAACGTACTGAACAAAGGCCTGCATATTACCAATCGTCAAGCGACCAGCCAAGACTTGCAAACCACCTAGGACGGCAACAATTAGATAGGTCAAGTCAGATAAACCGTTAAGAACTGGCATCATAAGTCCTGAAATGAAATTAGCCTTAAAGCCTACCTTCTGAAGGTCTTCCGTGATTTCTTTAAAATCGTCCAAGGATCTATCCTCACGCCCAAAAAGTTTAAGCACATTGAAACCGGTCAGATTTTCCTGAACAAAACCGTTAAGAGTACCTAGGGCATCAGCCTGCTGCTTAAAGTAAGGTTGAGACTTACTCATAATGAAGCGAGCGCCAAAGTAAGTAATCGGAATAGTGACGACAACCACAGCTCCCAATTGAAGATTAAGGTAAAGCACTGTCCCAATAACCAAGGCTAGAGTAAAGACGGCATTGACAACCTGCAAGAATGACTGCTGCAAGGCATTCGAAACTGTCTCGACGTCACTCGTAAAGCGACCCAAAAGGTCTCCAAATTGCTGCTTATCAAAGTATGACACTGAGGTACGATTGATTTTCTCAGTCATCTCATTTCGCATATCCTGAACCGTTGCTTGCACAGCATTGGTCATGAAATAGTTAGAATAGTAAGAGGCCAACTCATAGATGAGACCACGCAAGAGATAAAAGACCAAAACCACACCAACATAGGAAACGTTGATATGAGCCCCTTTTACGCCCTTAATGATGTCCAGTGTATTTTTGGTCAACTCGGTAATGGCTAAACCAATGACCACAGGTTCGAGAACACTCATGATAACACTAACAATTTTCAGGAAAATAGCTAGGTAAAGTGGCAAACGATAAACCTGCAAGTATGACCAAAGGCGGCCAAAAATTGAGGAATGACTTGTTCTCTTTTTATTATTCTTCATTCTGACCTCCTTCTAGTCTTCCGTAAGACTCTTTTGATTCAATTGAGAATTAGCAATTTCACGGTAAATCTCATTGCTTTCCATAAGCTCTTCGTGACGGCCACGACCAACGATTTCACCCTTATCAAGAACGATAATCTGGTCTGCATCCATGATAGTACCCACACGTTGAGCCACAATCAAGACTGTCGCATCCTGGGTCACTTCTTTCAGACGACGGCGCAAGGTCGCATCAGTCTTGTAGTCCAAGGCAGAGAAGGAATCATCAAAGATATAGAGATCAGGACGTTTAACCACCGCACGTGCAATTGACAAACGCTGCTTCTGTCCCCCAGAAAGGTTGCTACCACCCTCAGCCAAGTGAGAATCGTAGCGTTCTTCCTTGCTGTCGATGAATTCCTTCGCCTGAGCGACATCCGTAGCTTGATTCAATTCTTCATGACTGGCATTTTCCTTACCATAACGGATATTTTCACCGATAGTTCCCGTAAAGAGTAGAGCTTTTTGAGGAATAAAGCCAATCTTACGACGAAGAGCCTTAAGATTGTAGTCACGGACATCCACACCATCAACAAGAATGCGTCCAAGTGTTACATCATAAAAGCGTGGAATCAACTGTACAAGTGATGATTTTCCTGAACCCGTAGACCCAATAAAGGCAATGGTTTCACCAGGTTTTGCCTTGAAAGAAATATTGTGTAGGACAGGACTTTCAGTTTCACCAGGATAGGCAAAAGTCACATTGTCAAACTCCAAATATCCCTTAGTCTCGGTTTCTGTCACGCCATCTTCATTTGGATTGATAGAAATCGGCATGTCCATAATTTCCTGCAGACGTTCACTAGACACAGCCGTACGAGGATACATGGTAAAGAGATTGGCTAGGAAAAGGAAGGACAATAGTGCATGGAAACTGTACTCAATAAAGGCAACCAAGTCACCGATAGCCAAACTTCCAGAACCTAATGGCTCAAGGGCAAACCAAACAATAGCCACAATCATAGCGATGATGATTTGCACAAAAAGTGGCTCGGTCAAACCAGTCAATTTAAAAAGTTTGTTTGAATTATCCGCATAGACAGCATTTTCAGAAGCGAACTTCTTCTCTTGAAAATCTTCTCTAGCGAAAGCTCGGATGACACGAAGTCCAGTCAGATTTTCACGAGCATACTGGTTAATCTTGTCGAGAGTTGCCTGTTGCTTTTCAGAAAGCGGACGCGTTTTTACCGCCACATACCAGACTACTACGGCTAGGAAAGGCAAGGAGATTGCCACAATCCAAGCCAAAGATGGACTTGTCGTCAAAATCAAAAAGACACTGGAAACCATCATCAAAGGAGTGATAACCCCTAGCTTAAGAACCTGATCCGCAAACTGCATAAGCACAAAAGCATCTGATGTAATACGAGTCACCAAAGAGGATACCCCTATCTGCTCATACTCGTGGTGGGAATACTCCTGAAGCTTAGCATAAATGTCATTACGCATGACTTGCACCATAGTAGTGGTCAACTTACCAACCGCATAGGACAGAAGTATACGACCAACAATCCCAGTCAAAACTACACCAAACATGACCCAAGCATAAGCGTAAAGCTTATCAACATCACCACGGTTTATTCCCTCATCAATCATTCTGGCAAGAACCGTCGGCAAACCCAAGTTAGCAATAACAAATAAAATGGCCGCCGTAAAATTCATTGCTAGCCACTTAGGATAACGTCTGAGATAAGACCAAATATAAGCCATAAATTTCTCCTTTTCTTTTTAGCATTTACCATGCCTTTAAGATTTTTATAGTTATTTACAACCACTAAAGCCGTAAAAGACACAGAAAAAGGGCGTGACAAGCACGCACATTACCTACATTCTAACAAATGAAAATATTAAAAGCAATAGAAAAAACCAGAGCTTATGCCCTGGTTTCTTTATTAAGCGACTTGATATGTTCACGGATAAAAAGAGGTTCACCAAGTTCCTGCTCCAAATCTTTTAACTGACGACTGAGTGTCGGCTGAGTAATCATCAGCTTCTCAGCTGCCTAGGAGATACTCCCCTCCTCAGCAATAGTAATAAAATAACGAAGCACTCTTAACTCCATGCCATCCTCCTAATTTTCCTCATAAGATTTAAACGGTTGATTCTTCTCAGGATATCGGTCTGGTGTAATGGCGAGTCCCATTTGCTCTTTTTCGTGATATAACTCTTTCATAAGCGACCACATCATCAACACTAGTACTATAGAAAATGGAAAAGCGACAATAATGAGCGTATTTTGTAAAGCTGTCAATCCACCAGAAAACATGAGTGCAATAGCAATCAAGGCCAGCATGACACCCCAAATCACCTTTTTACGATTACTTGGATTTAGATTGCCATCTTCAGACAACATGGCCAAAACATAGGTGGCAGAATCCGCCGAGGTCACAAAGAAGGTTAAAACTAAAGTAATCGCCAGGACTGAAAGGACACTTCCCAGAGGATATTCATTAAAAGAGGCAAAAAGAATTTCTTCTGTGGCAAAACGTATCAAATTAACCCCCGAATCTTGTAGTGAAGTAGATAAGGTACCAAAAGCAGAAAACCAGATAAAACTAAGGACTGTTGGTGCCAAAAGCACTACTGTCAAAAATTCGCGAATAGTCCGACCTTTTGAGATACGGGCAATAAAGACGCCCACAAAAGGTGACCAGGAAATCCACCATGCCCAGTAAAAAATGGTCCATTGGTTAATCCAAGCCCGCTTGGTCTCATCAAAAGCCGCCGCCCGAAAACTCATACGGAAGAAGTTTTGAAAATAAAGGCCGATAGAGTCTGTCATGGTGTCAAATATCTTAACCGTTGGCCCCAAAACTATGACTCCAGCAAGCAAGACAATAGCTAAAATCAAGTTTGTATTAGATAGGATTTTAACACCCTTTCCTAAACCTGATAAGGCAGAAATAAGAAAAAGAATTGTCGCAATGATGATAATGATGACTTGCACAAGACTATTATTAGGAATACCAAAGACATAGGAGAGACCACCATTGATTTGTGAGGCACCAAAGCCGAGCGTTGTCGCTACCCCAATCACTGTCGCAATAATGGTGATGGTATCGATAATGGTTGCTATTGGTCCGTCCGCATATTTTCCAAAAAGAGGCTTAAAGACGACTGAGAGCTGATATTTCTCCCGTTTACGAAAGCCAAAATAAGCCAAAGACAATCCCACCAGGGCATAGACCGCCCAAGCATGAAATCCCCAGTGAAAAAAAGTAAAACGAAAAGCATCTGCGAGAGCATCCGCACTGCCTATTTTTGCATTGGGCGTCGAGATAGCAAAGTGACTCAAAGGCTCTGCTGCCCCATAAAAGACCAGACCAATCCCCATTCCAGCAGAAAACATCATGGCAATCCATGACGTCGTCGAATGCTCTGGCCGACTCGTGGGATTACCCAAGCGAATCTGCCCTATCGGACTTACAATTAAAAAGACACAAAAAATTAAAATCCCCGTAACCAATAACAAGTAAAACCAGCCAACACTAGTTGTTAAGAGATTTTTTAAGTAAGAACTAATATTTTGAAACTGCTGGGGAACAAAGAGCCCTAACAAGACTAAAATAAATATGATGACGAGTGAAAGCTGAAAAACTTTCGTTCTTTTAGAATGCTTCACCATTTTACCTCCTTATGTGTTCTTAGTTATAAAAAGTTTTTGAGAAAACTTAAAATTCTATATGGTTTCATTGTAACACAATTGTTTAATTTATACATATAACAACCGAATTCATCAAATCAGATTAAACCTGTTTGTTCCA
>ERZ773252.4000-NODE-4000-length-10690-cov-9.682840_pt1 | contig 10690 bp, 9 predicted proteins | sample MGYA00580517_ERZ773252 | MGnify/ENA primary metagenome ERZ773252 (study PRJEB29015, sample SAMEA2737766) | human gut metagenome | biome: human gut; feature: human-associated habitat; material: faeces | place: China | collected 2012 ... | reverse complement strand
CCGTAAAGGCTTACCAGGCACTGGAGAAGCCGGGACAGAAGTGGCATATCCACGGGTATTTCACGCTGGCAGGCTGTTATCTGTTAATGATGTTCTATACTACCGTAGCAGGCTGGATGTTACACTATTTTTATATGACGGCTACCGGTAAACTTTCCGGCCTTTCCGCAGATGCGGTAGCGGATCAGTTTACCCGGATGCTGGCAGATCCAGGGGTCATGATGTTCTGGATGGTACTGGTGGTAGTCATCGGTGTCGTCATATGTGCCGGTGGCCTGCAGAACGGTCTGGAGCGTGTGACGAAAGTCATGATGATCGCACTGCTTGCCATCATGGTAGTACTTGCCATCAACAGCTTCTTCATGGCGGGAGCAAAGGAAGGTCTGAAGTTCTATCTGGTACCTGATTTTGGACGTATGCAGGAGGTTGGTGTGGTATCTACACTGGTAGGTGCCATGAATCAGGCATTCTTTACCTTAAGTCTTGGCATTGGTGCCATGGCGATCTTCGGAAGCTACATCGGCAAGGATCATTCCCTGATGGGTGAGTCCGTCAGAGTTGTGGTACTGGATACTTTCGTGGCAATTACCGCAGGACTGATCATTTTCCCCGCCTGCTTTACCTATGGGGTGGATCAGACTTCCGGGCCCAGCCTGATCTTTATTACTTTGCCGAATATTTTCGCAAATATGCCTTACGGCCGCCTGTGGGGAAGCCTGTTCTTCCTGTTCATGGCGTTCGCAGCTCTGTCTACAGTACTGGCAGTATTTGAAAATATCATCTGCTGTGGTATGGAACTGACCGGTGCCAGCCGTAAGAAATCTTCCCTGGTGAACCTGTTCCTGATCATCGTACTGTCCGTACCTTGCGTACTGGGCTACAATGTATGGAGCTGGGACGGCTTCTCCATCTTCGGCGGAGCAGTACTGGATTTCGAAGATTTCCTGGTAAGTAATCTGTTCCTGCCGTTAGGATCTCTGGTATATCTGTTGTTCTGTGTGACCAGATACGGCTGGGGATGGGAGAACTATAAGACAGAAGTAAATACCGGCAAAGGCTTAAAAGTCCACGACTGGATGCGCGGTTATCTGACCTATGGACTGCCCCTGATCGTGATCTTTATTTTCCTGTTTGGAATTTATGATAAGTTTTTTAAATAAGATTTTGTTAAAGCCAGTAGCTCGCATGAGAATAAGAACCGCAGACCCGCTTTCGCTTCGGACGCTTAACCGTAACGGTACATAAGCGAGGAAAATACCCTCGCTAAGTACCGACGGTTGCTTAGAGTCTGCTTGTCCTTATTTTCATGCGGGCTACGGAGACTATAATATAATAAAAAATTAAAAAAGTAGTTGACGAATGTATTTTTTATGCTATAATATCAAATGTGTGTAGAACAACTGCGCATTAGAATAACCCAGTCAGTCATGTTACTTGAAGGGACTGAAGGGAGGTCGGGTGTAAGATGTCAAACGTAATCGTAAAAGAGAACGAGACTTTAGATAGCGCTTTACGTCGTTTCAAGAGAAGCTGCGCTAAGGCTGGTATCCAGCAGGAGATTCGTAAGAGAGAGCATTACGAGAAGCCTAGCGTAAAACGTAAGAAGAAGTCTGAAGCAGCAAGAAAACGTAAATATAACTAATGCAAAACAACAGTCCTCGGCGTAATCACCGGGGACTTTGTACTTATGAGGGAAACAAAATGTGGAATTATGAAATACTGGGAACGGATATCTATCATCTGTTAGCAGCGTTTGTATTGTACAGTATTCTTGGCTGGGCATTGGAATCTACCTATATGTCTTTCTGCAATCACAAGCTGACCAACCGTGGCTTTGGCAAAGGCCCCTTTTGCCCGATCTACGGTTTCGGCGGAGTGCTGGGATATCTGATTTTAAGTCCCCTGCGCGGGAAACTGGTAAAGCTGTATTTTCTTGGAGCCATTCTGGCCACCACTTTTGAATATCTGGTGGGAATCGGTATGATCCGTTTCCTCGGAGAGCTCTGGTGGGATTATAATAACAAGCCCTTCAATTACCGTGGTATCATCTGCCTGGAAAGTACTGTTGCCTGGGGCTTTTATGCAATAGGAATCGTACAGTTCGTTCACGATGCCATGTATCACATTATTGACAGAGTACAGATCCAGGTGGGCATCCGTTTGATTCAGGTAATTCTGGCGATTGTAGCTGTGGATTATGTGGTCCAGCTGATCAAAGTATTTCACATCGATGTGCGCAGCAAGGGTGAAGCCCTGAAGGAACGCTGTCAGGCACTGATCACCAGACTGTAGTGTTCCGGACGGTTGGATTACAGGTATATACAAGGCCATACGACCATATCTTTTAGAAGAAAGGATAAGGGAGTGTGGCTTTTTTATGCAAAAAAACAGGAAAAGGATTTTCACATGGATCTTACTTTTTACGGTCAGCATACAGGTATTCTGGTGGGACGGGATCAGTGTATCTGCGGAGCCGGCGGCAATCGAAGCTCCCAGTGCCGTGCTTCTGGAGAGCTCTACCGGGAAAGTGATCTTTGAACAGAATGCCAGAGAGCGCAGAAGTCCCGCCAGTATTACCAAGATCATGACATTGCTATTGACATTCGAGGCATTGGATCAGGGGAAGATAAAACTGGAGGATCCGGTGACCGTCAGTGCTTACGCCAGTTCCATGGGAGGCTCCCAGGTATTCCTGGCGGAGAACGAGGTACAGACCTTGGAGACCCTGATCAAATGTATTGCTGTAGCTTCCGGCAACGATGCCAGTGTGGCGGTGGCAGAATACATAGCGGGGAGTGAAGAGGCTTTCGTGGATCAGATGAATCAAAAGGCGGCAGAACTGGGAATGGTGGATACACATTTCGAGGATTGTTGCGGACTGACGGATTCCGACGGACACTATACGACAGCCATGGATGTGGCCATTATGTCCAGAGAGCTTACGGTGAAATATCCCCAGGTCTTTGAATATACCGGTATCTGGATGGAAGACATCACCCATGAGACCAGACAGGGCAGCTCTACATTTACCCTGAACAGTACCAACAAGCTGTTGAAACAGTACCAGTGGGCTACGGGACTGAAGACCGGATCCACCTCCAAGGCTAAATTCTGCCTGTCTGCCACTGCCACGAAGGATGGTATTGACCTGATTGCCGTGGTCATGGGAGCCCCGGACTACAAGGCACGTTTTAAGGATGCTCAGACACTGTTAAGTTACGGTTTCAATGTCAGTGACCTGTATCTGGATGGGAATACGGATGCATTGGAGGACCTTCGGATAGAAGGTGGCGTGGAAGATACTGTACCTGTCAGATACCAGAGCGAATTCCGGTATCTGGATACGGAAGGCAATTCGCTGGACGGAGTGAAGAAAACCATAGAATTACCGGAGGAGGCACAGGCGCCTGTCGCAAAGGGGGCGGAGGCAGGCAGAGCGGTCTATCTGTTGAACGGAGTGGAGATCGGAAGCGTTCCGATCCTGTATGAAAATGATGTGGCGAAAGCGGTATACAAGGACTACCTCTTTAAAATAATGGAATTTTATCTTTTGTAAGCCCGAAAAATATGTTATACTATAGAACATATTGGCAATTAACTGGAAATAGACCATGGGGGCAAAGAATTTGGATGTGGTGATTACCGTGATCGCAGTGATCCTGGTGGTTCTTGTATGGATAATGCTGTACGACAGCAATCGTTTTGTGGTACGGCATTATTTCCTGCGGGATCAGAGAATCAAAAAGCCTGTTAAGGCAGTGGTTCTGGCGGATCTGCACAATAAGAGATACGGAAAAGAAAATGAGCGCCTGCTGCAGGCCATTGATGAGATAAGGCCGGACATGATCCTGATCGCCGGAGATATTCTGACGGCAAAGCCGAAGGCAAGTCTGGAGACGGCGGTGGACCTGCTTACGAAGCTTGCCGGGAAATATCCGATCTACTACGGCAACGGCAATCATGAACACCGTTTGAAACTGTACCCGGAGAACTACGGAGATATGGCGGAGCGGTACGAGGAGGCCCTGCAGAAGATCGGAATCCGGAGGCTGGTGAATGAACATACCGTTCTGGAAGAATCCGGGATCTGCATTTACGGATCGGAGATCGACAAGCTGTATTACAAGCGCTTCGGGATCCAACCCATGGATCCGGAGTATCTGAAAAGTCTGTTGGGACAACCTTCCGCAGAAAAGTATACGATCCTGATCGCCCACAATCCGGATTATTTTCCGAAATACGCGGACTGGGGAGCAGATCTGGTGCTGGCCGGCCATGTCCACGGCGGTATGGTGAGAGTCCCCATCTGGGGAAAAGGCGTGGTGTCTCCCAATGTGAGACTTTTTCCAAAATATGATGGCGGAGAGTTCACACTGGGGGAAACCAGAATGCTGCTCAGCAGAGGACTGGGAATGCATACGATTCCGATCCGGCTGTTCAATCCTGGGGAGGTCCTGGAAGTGGATCTGCTGCCGGGGGGAGAAGAGGCCGGTGGGAGTGATGAGGGGAAATAGGAGTTTTATTACATGGCAATATCTGTAAAACTGGAAGCATTTGAAGGTCCTCTGGATCTGTTGCTTCATTTGATCGAGAAAAACAAAATAGACATCTATGATATTCCTATTGTGGAGATCACGGCCCAGTATCTGGATTACATCAGGCAGATGCAACGGGAAGATATGAACGTCATGAGTGAATTCCTGGTAATGGCGGCAACACTGATCGATATCAAGTGCAAAATGCTGCTGCCCAAGGAAGTGAACGAGGACGGCGAGGAAGAGGATCCCAGAGCGGAGCTGGTACAGAAGCTGTTGGAATACAAGATGTACAAATATATGTCCTTCGAACTCAGAGACCGGCAGGTGGATGCTGCCAGAAATATGTACAGAGAACAGAGACTTCCGAAGGAAGTGGAAGCCTACAGACAGCCCATCGATTACGAAGAGCTGATCGGCGATATGAACTTGAACAAGCTTCATGAAATATTCAAATCTATTGTGAAGAAACAGGAGGACAAGATCGACCCTGTCCGCAGCCAGTATGGCAATATCGAAAAGGACGAGGTGGATATGGACATCAAGATGCTGTATGTGGAAGCTTATGCCAGAGAACATAAGACCTTCAGTTTCCGAAAGCTTCTGGAGAAGCAGAACAGCAAAATGGAGGTCATCGTTACTTTCCTGATCATTCTGGAGCTGATGAAGACCGGCAAGATCAACATCAGTCAGGAAAATATATTCGATGATATTATGATTACATCTAACGTTTAAGATACAGTGAGGTCGGAACATGGAACGCAGTAAAGCAGAAGCAGTAATAGAAGCCATCCTTTTTACCATGGGGGATTCCGTGGAGATCAGCAGACTTGCGGAAGTGATCGAAGAGGATGTGAAGACCACAAAATCCATTTTAAAAGATATGGCGGCGAGGTATGAGGAAGAGAACCGTGGCATCGGACTGACACAGTTCGACAATTCGGTACAGCTGTGTACCAAGTCGGATATGTATGAATACCTGATCAAGATCGCCAAGACTCCCCGAAAGATGACATTGACGGATACGGTTCTGGAGACCCTGTCCATCATTGCCTATAAGCAGCCGGTAACAAGACTGGAGATCGAGAGAGTCAGAGGGGTCAGCTGCGATCATGCCATCAATAAGCTGTTGGAATACGATCTGATCACGGAGTTAGGGCGGCTGGATGCTCCCGGAAGACCTCTGCTGTTCGGCACAACGGAACAGTTCCTTCGCTGCTTTGGTGTGAAGAGCCTGGAGGAACTGCCGGAACTGAACCCGGTGCAGGTGGAGGAATTCAAACAGCAGGCGGAGCAGGAAGTACAGCTCACATTAAACATATAATAGAATAGGACAAAGAATCAGCCTCATAATAATCATAGTAATAAGGGACTCTTTTGGGAGTGATGATTATGCGAGGCTTTTTTTGTGCCCTTTTCGCCGGAATTCTGTGTCTGGAAAGTATAGGCGGATTCTGTCGGCAGGGGTATGTCAGCGAGGGAATCCGGGAACAGGCTACGCACCTTTTTCATGAAACAGAGGAAAAGGAAGCCGGGCAGCTGCAGGAGGATTTACACCTGTATGCACAGGCGGCGGTGCTTCTGGATGCCGACTCCGGGCGGGTACTATATGGAAAAAATGAAGAGACTCCCATGGCAATGGCCAGCACCACCAAGATCATGACCTGCATTCTGGTGCTGGAAAATGCAAAGGTGGAGGAAGAGGTCAGTATTTCCGCCTATGCAGCCACTATGCCCAAGGTAAAGCTCTATGTGAAAAAGGGGGAGCATTATACGGTAAGAGAACTGCTGTTTTCCCTGATGCTGGAAAGCCATAATGATGCTGCTGCGGCACTGGCGGAATATATCGGCGGAAAGCTTCTGGGTGAGACGAAAGAGGCTTCGGAGCATACTACAGAAGAGAGTAAGGCAGCATTACATAGATTTGCACAGGCGATGAATGAAAAGGCGGTGGAGATCGGCTGCGAGGATACCTGGTTTATCACTCCCAACGGGCTGGATGCCACAGAGACATTGACATTACCTGACGGGAGTATTCTGGAAAAGGAGCACCATACCACAGCAAAGGATCTGGCCTGTATTTTACGGTACTGTATCAGAGAGTCTTCCCAGAGAGATCTGTTCCGGGAGATCACCCGGACACAGGAGTATTGTTTCACGGAAAACGGACGCTCCTTTCAGTGCCACAACCACAATGCCTTTTTGCAGATGATGGACGGAGCTTTTACCGGCAAGACCGGATTTACGAACAAGGCGGGGTACTGCTATGTGGGAGCACTGGAACGGGATGGAAAATGTATGATTGTGGCACTTCTGGCCTGTGGGTGGCCGAATCATAAGACCTATAAATGGAGTGACAGCAGAGAGTTGTTTGGATATGGACTGGAAAATTTTGTTTACCGGAAGTTCGGAGAGGAAGAATTTTCCGGACGGGAACAGTACCTTATGCCGATCCCGGTGACGGAGGCACAGGATGAGGAATTGACAGGAGAAGTGCAGCTGGCGGTGGAACTGGATCCGGAGGCGGAAGGAGCGGAAGGCCTGCTTATGCGCGCAGACGAGAAAGTGGAGATTCTCTACCGGAAAGAGAAAGAACTGAAGGCACCGGTAAAGGAAGGAACGACGGTGGGAGAAATCTGTTATCTGGTGGATGGCGAAATCTGGCGCAGGGAGCGGCTGTATGCTGCTTGGACAGTGGAGGCCGTGGATCTTTCCTGGTGCGGCAGACAGATCCTGAAACGTTTTCTGGTAGCATTCCCGTAGGGATTGCAGAAAAATGGAATGGAAAAAATGACGGGGAAATTGTTCAAAATGAGGTACAATATATAAAAAATGTAAAAATCTGCAATTCGTTCTTTGCGAGTTGCAGATTTTATGTTATACTACAAACTGTTAATCATGGGGGCATTTGTGCTTCTATATTAATAAACGTTTTCTATTATATTTTATTATATTATCAACGGAGGGCTGAAAACATATGAGTACTACTTCAAAAGCGAGTCAAAGAATAGCAGCTTTACTCGATGACAACAGTTTCGTTGAAATCGGCGGACTTGTAACCGCAAGAGCTACGGATTTCAATCTGAAACCCAATGAAACTCCTTCTGACGGTTGTATTACCGGCTACGGAGTGATCAATGGTAATCTTGTATATGTATATAGCCAGGACGCTTCCGTACTGAACGGAACCATCGGCGAGATGCATGCAAAGAAGATCACCAATCTCTACGATCTGGCTATGAAGACCGGAGCACCTGTGATCGGACTGATCGAATCTGCAGGTTTAAGACTGCAGGAAGCAACCGATGCACTGGCTGCATTTGGTGAGATCTATTTAAAGCAGACCATGGCTTCCGGCGTGATCCCTCAGATCACTGCTGTATTCGGAACCTGTGGCGGTGGCTTAGGACTGTTCCCTACCATGACCGATTTCACTTTCATGGAAGAGAAGAATGCCAAGCTGTTCGTAAATGCTCCTAACGCTCTGGACGGTAATGTGATCACCAAGTGTGATTCTTCTTCCGCTAAATTCCAGGCAGAAGAGAGCGGTATTGTTGACGTGGTAGCTGACGAAGCAACCATTCTGGAGAAGGTAAGAGAGCTGGTAAGCTTCCTGCCTGCCAACAACGAGGATGATGCAAGCTTCTTAGAGGATTGCACTGATGATCTGAACCGTGTAAATCCTGAGATCGCAGGCTGCGTCGGCGACACATCCGTTGCTCTGTCCATTCTGGCAGATGACAACAACTTCTTCGAGGTGAAGGCCGGATATGCTAAGAACATGGTAACCGGTTTCTTACGTCTGGATGGCGTTACCGTTGGTGCGGTAGCTAACCGTTCCGAGATCTGCGACGAAGAAGGCAAGGTAGCAGAGAAGCTGGATGCAGTTCTGACTGCAGAGGGCTGTGAGAAGGCTGCTGAGTTCGTAAACTTCTGTGATGCTTTCGGCATTCCTGTACTGACCCTGACCAATGTAAAGGGTTACGAAGCAACTCTGGCTTCCGAGAAGGCTATCGCAAAGGCTGCTGCAAAGCTGACCTACGCATTTGCCAACGCTACCGTTCCCAAGGTGAACGTTGTGATCGGCAAGGCTCTGGGAACCGCTTATGTGGTAATGAACTCCAAGGCAATCGGTGCGGATATCACCATGGCATGGCCGGATGCACAGATTGGTGCTATGGACGGCAAGCTGGCTGCCAAGATCATGTATGATGGCCAGGGCGCTGATGTGATTAATGAAAAGGCTGCTGAGTACGAAGCACTTACTCTGAATGTAACCAGCGCAGCCAAGAGAGGATATGTGGACCAGATCGTAAATGCAGCTGATACCAGAAAATATGTGATCGGCGCATTTGAGATGTTATTCACCAAAAGTGAAGACCGTCCTGCCAAGAAACACGGAACTGTATAAGAAAGGGTGATTGTAAAATGAAGAAATTTTTAAGCTTAGTATGTATGATTACCTGCATCTTTGGTTTGACCGCGTGCGGCAGTGAGGAGACCTATACGGATTATGAGCAGCGCAAGATGGACACTGCAATCCAGATAGCTACCCAGTATGTGATTCCTTCTCTGGAGAATTTTGAAGACGAAGCTGCACTGGAGAGCTTCTCTGAGTATACCGCTGATGAAGTGGCATATATGGTACAGGAAAATGTAGGTATCACCGTTGATGGTTATGCATACAAAACTGCTATCGAGTCCTTCAACTCCGCTAAAAAGTCCATTGGCGGCATTACCGCTGTCGGTGATGCAGAAGCTGCCATCGATGATGATCAGATCATTGTACATGTAGATGTGACCGGTGCCAAACAGAATGCACAGGCAGAAGTGATCTTCACCAACGATATGTTCCTGAGCATGGAGTCTGCAGCGCTGAACCCCGTGGAGTCCATGGGTGGCCTGATGACCAAAGCTGCACTGAACACTCTGATCGGTATGGGAACTGTATTCGTAATGCTGATCATGATCTCACTGATCATTTCCCTGTTCAACTTCATTCCGAAGATCCAGGCTGCATTCAGCAAGAAGGATAAGGAGGAAGAAGCAAAGAACGCAGGTATTGATAAGGCTGTAACTCAGATCGTTGCACAGGAAGAACCCGAGGCAGATGACACTGAGTTGGTCGCTGTTATTGCAGCTGCGATCGCAGCAAGCGAAGGTGCGGTAAGCACTGACGGATTTGTAGTTCGTTCTATCCGCAAAGTAAGATAATCGTAAAAACGTTAGGAGGATATTAAAATGAAAAATTATACCATTACCGTAAATGGCAACGTATATGATGTAGTAGTAGAAGAGGGCGCATCTACCGGAGCACCCGTAGCAGCAAAGGCTCCCGCAGCTCCCAAGGCAGCACCCAAGGCTCCCGCAGCTCCCAAGGCAAGCGGCGCAGCAGGCAGCATCAAGGTTGAGGCCGGTGCAGCTGGTAAAATCTTCAAGGTAGAGGCAAGTGTTGGACAGGCTGTTAAGAAGGGTGATGCTGTCATCATTCTGGAAGCTATGAAGATGGAGATCCCTGTAGTAGCTCCCGAAGACGGCACTGTAGCAAGCATTGACGTTGCAGTTGGTGATACTGTTGAGGCTGGTGCAGTTCTGGCAACTCTGAACTAGGCATTTTACATCAGCTCTATAAACAACAGGAGGTCATCAAATGGAATATATAGCTAGTACGCTTAACAACCTGATTCATCAGACAGCGTTTTTTAACCTGACCTGGGGAAACTATGTCATGATTCTGGTTGCATGCTTTTTCCTTTATTTAGCTATCCGTCATGAGTTCGAGCCTTTGCTCTTACTCCCGATAGCGTTCGGTATGCTGTTGGTAAACATTTATCCCGATATCATGCTGCACCCTGAAAATGCAGCAAACGGTGCCGGCGGCTTACTGTATTATTTCTACAAGCTGGATGAACTGGCAATCCTGCCTTCCCTGATCTTCATGGGTGTAGGTGCCATGACAGACTTTGGTCCTCTGATTGCGAACCCCAAGAGCTTCCTTCTGGGAGCTGCTGCGCAGTTTGGTATCTTCGCAGCATACTTCGGAGCAATCTGGCTGGGATTCAACGACAAGGCAGCTGCAGCAATCTCCATCATCGGTGGTGCTGACGGCCCTACCTCCATCTTCCTTGCTGGTAAGCTGGGACAGACGGCAATCC
>ERZ773252.3997-NODE-3997-length-10693-cov-3.355142_pt1 | contig 10693 bp, 10 predicted proteins | sample MGYA00580517_ERZ773252 | MGnify/ENA primary metagenome ERZ773252 (study PRJEB29015, sample SAMEA2737766) | human gut metagenome | biome: human gut; feature: human-associated habitat; material: faeces | place: China | collected 2012 ... | reverse complement strand
ATCATACTCATCACCTTCTCTAAAGCACATATAATAAAATTACTTCTGCAATCGCACGTACTTTACAAGGCAGTGTTTTTTGAAGCTGTGCCACTCTTTTTTGATCCACATACAATGTGACCTTTTTCGGATTTTTTAATGACTTCATGGTTGCTTTCGTTATTTTTACATTTCCTGTGATAACGATCTTCTTAACATTTTTTGTGTTGGCAAACATTTTGTCACCAAGCTTTTTCGGCTGTATAATTGTAATTTTCTTGGCTTTACATCCATCCAGACTGTGTGACTGGATATTCTTTACTTTAGATATCGTAAGATTTTTGGCAAAACGGACATTTGCAAGTGAATTTTGTGCGATACAACTCACCTTGGACCCTTTGATCGTCATGTTTTCTCCGTTCCCATCTGTCGACGCATCCAGCAAAACACCACCCGCTATCATTGGCTTAAAATCAGTTTTGCAGGATTTCTTCCATGCAGTTCCCTTAAAAGCATTCTTTCCGACTTTAAAACTCGCAGGTGTCTTTGCAAATGTTACATTTTGTAAACTGCTGCATCCTTCAAACGAACTTTTTCCAACTTCTTTACATGCTTTTGGAATCTGAATGGCTTTCAAACTGCTACAGTCTTGAAAAGTCCGAGCCGGTATTTTCTTAATAGCAGATGACAGCTTAATTCTTTTTAATCCGGTGCATCCCTTAAAGGTCCCCGCAAGATTCCAAATGTTGTTGCCCATGGTGATTTCTTCAATCTCTTTTTGTCCTTCAAACCCTTTATCTATTGATGTTACCGGTGTATCTCCAATTCGATCAGCAATGTTGATCTTTGTGATCAGGGCTTTATGGTTTTTATCATAAAACTGTTTAAACCCATTGACTCCATATGTGACATCGCTGCTCTTCCCATCTGCATAATACACTACACCCTGTTCGTCTATTTCTGTGTAATCAGTAGTCGTACCTTCTTCGTCCTCCCAGCTATTTATCTCATCCTCATCTTTATACGCTGAGACTACTGTTCCTGTCCCTAGTGCCAACATGGCGGCAAGGGATAAATACATTCCTGCTTTTATTATTTTTTTCATAAATACCTCTTTTCTAAGCACAATTTAATATAGAATAAGTTAAAACTTCTCATTAGTGCTTTTAAATATGCTATTTATACATAAATTCTCTTTTATACATACATCTAAAGTTTATTATATTAACAATAACTATATGTATAGTCTACTCGATCACCTTCATTAATGCAAAATGATCCATTTAATTTTTTATTACACCTATAATCGTATGTTGAATATTTCTCAACATTTGTATTATATCCTGCACTCTTTGTATAAGCTTGAAAATTATTCAAATAAAGATTATACGATGTATTTTTCAACAAAATATCATCTACTTTAAAATCATTTTTTGCCTTAAAAGAATAAATCATATTACCAACTGCATTTTTAGAAGCTGCATATCTTACCGGATAAAACCTAATATTATCTTCATATTTTTGAAGAAATGCTCTTTTCTTCTCTTTTATTTGATCTTCTGTTAAGTTAGGATCATCCTCCGGTTTAGGAGCATAGACACGAATATCCCGAAATTCCACAAGATAATTTCTCACTTTATTTATTATAATATCCAAATAATTTCCTTTCTCAGAATTCTGCATCATATCTGCATCTTTAATCGTTTCTGAGTCAGGGTAACCTTCAGACATTGCATAGGTTGGAACCATTGATCTATGAGCAAACAAATCTCCAGCAAGATGTGATGCCATACCTAACACTAACCATGCAAAAGCACTTAATGTATTCGCACCTGTTTCACGTCGCAATGCAGAATTTTGAGCAGCATTTACAATAACCCTCTTTATTGCACTAATATCTGCCGAACCACACGTTACATCCTTACTATGCTTCACATCCAAATTATTGATTAAACTTTTTACTTTTGCAACCGTAAGCGTATTTGTGGTACTAGCTTCCTTTTGAATTTTATTAGCTGCCTTGTATAGGAAATGTAAGTTAGCTACATAATTATGACGACCATGTAACGGATTACCATCTTGATTTTCACCTGATGAATCCGTACTTTTATAATATTTATCAACACAAGATGCCGCTATCGCCATAATATCTGTATTGTATGCTGATTCAATTGCATTTACGATGTTTTTATGGTCTGTACTCGTCCAGCATCCTGTCACAATATTATCCGTATCAAAAGTCTCCGTTTCTTCCACCTGTCTCGGCACTACATCTCCCTGCTCTTTAACCATAAAACTTTTTCCTGCTTTTAAAGCCTCTGTGATGTCCAAAACTCCGGCATTTTCCTCTCCGTCTATCTGAACAGAAGAACTCCTTAGAAGTTGTCTGATCCAGTTTGATTCTGCTTTTGGATAAGCCTGCAACAGCAATGCAACCGCTCCCGTTACATGTGCAGTGGCAATACTGGTTCCATCTACCGCTGTCAATCCCTGAAAAACACCCTGCGTCCATACTTTTTCACCCGGTGCAAAGATATCAGCATCCTCTCTTTTAGATGTAAAACTGCATATCTGCTTCTCACCATTAACAGCTCCCACGGAAAGAACTTCAGGATAAGCTGCCGGATAATCCATGGTTTCTGCTTCTTCTCCGCGATTACCTGCTGACGCTACCATAATGATCCCGGCTGCACTGGCATCCTCGACTGCTTTCTTTAAAGTTTCGGAATATTTTGCTGTTCCAAAGCTCATATTGATCACGTCTATGTTATGATCAATACACCAGTAGATTCCTGACACGATCTTACTGATCGTTGACTGATTCTGCGTATCTAAAACCTTAACAGAATAAATTTGTGCATCTTTTGCAATTCCTTTTAATACAGAATCTTTGCCTTTTGCAGCGATCATTCCGGCAATTCCGGTTCCATGTCCGCTCGGATCATCAAACAATGGATTTTCATTGACATTGTCTTCCCCAAGATTTGCAAAATCAACCGTACCTGCAATCTCAATGCCTGACAGTGGAGTTATACCGGAATCCATTACTGCTACTTTAACAGCACTTCCTGACGCTGTATCAGCGACCAACTGGTCATCCGGCATATTTACAGCCTCTAAGTTCCATTGGTTCAGATCCATTGCCTGCTTTGTCTTGACTGCCTGCTCTACCGCTTCCTGATCGATTGCAACCTCTTCATTGGCGGTAATTCTGGTATCTTTTTCCAAGGATTCGACACCCTTCATCTCCTCTACCTGAATGGCTTCTTTTTTCGTCAGTTCCAATACCATGACCTGATTGTTTTCCAGCTTCTTATTATTTGTCTGATCGTACACTTCATTTTCTTTTGCACTTTTCTTCAAATAATGATACACTGTATCATCTGTCGTCACTACTACATAGTCCGTCTTCTTACCATTATCCGTGGTAATATCATAACCTGCTTCTGTAGCAGCATCGGCATAGGTCTTTGCTATTCCCGTGGATGCATCAATGGTAGTAATCCCAAATACCACTGCGATGGTGACTGCCAATCCTTTTATCATCCGTCTGTTTTTTTTCATAAATACCTCCTATGATTTATCCTGTGTCTTTTTTTCTACACATATGAATTGCTCTATCACTTCCTCCTCTCTTTGACAAATTTGTTTCAAGTCATTTGCAATTCTTTTATTTATGTCAATATCTTTTACAATCTTTTCTGTCAGGACAAAGTTTTGTTCTTTCATAGATTGTTTCAGATATAACATTCTTATTTTAGAAAATCCTTTTATCACATCATTATATGCATCGAGATAAGGCTTATACATATTCTGATTTCCACTTGTTTTTGCGACATAAAGCATTCTTTCGTGAACCCCTGCCGCACGCTCATATAATAATTGAAAGGTTCTAAAATCAATAGTTTCTTTTTCGTTACCCGATAGCAACTCTTTATAAATGTATTCGTATACATTCTTTCCATATATATGATAATCCTGTTGTACCATTTCACTTTCTTTAGGATGTAAAAACTGTTCTAAGCTTTCTGCCAAGTCCATAGCTGTATAATCTGTCATGACTTTTCTGGCACATATCCGGCTTAAAACAACCGGCCACGGATATTCTTTAACAAGATATTCTGCTCCGCAAAAGTAAAATAGTTTTGCTTTTTCATAAGCTGTCTGCATTTCCTGATAACTTATTTCAAACGTTCCTACCTTCTGCCGCTTTGTAAAACCATATGCATAAAATATCTGCTTTTTATCATCAAATCCATATATCATGCTTTCATGTACATAATGTAAGGAATCACAATAATCCTTTTCTTTTAGATAAAATTCATCCAGATGAACATTGACATAATCCGCTTTCTCAATGCATTCCCTAACATATGCTACAATATTAGTCCGATAACCGATTTCGTTATAGGTCAATCTCTGATACTCCAGCAGATCTTCTGTATCTTCCTCCAAGTAAAATGTATTATAATTATTTACGTTGACATATGCTTTCATATCAACGAAAGAATGATACAAATGCTTTTTCAAACTGTTATCTGTCTGTAAAACCGCCATTCTTGTACTGTAAAACAAATATGTTTTATAGCTTACAGTCTCTGTAACCGGTAACAATTTCCGACAATCTCCAAGCTGCATTGGTAACGTTTCTTTCTGATATGCATCTAAATAATCAGATAGAAAACACGATACAAAAATTTGCATATCTCTTTTCGAAATTCGTTTATTTTTATACTTTATTGTAAGAAGTCCCTTTTGCGTGGATTCTATTTTCCGGTATTCTTTTTTGATCTTCTTGATAAATGCGTCCCATGAAGTTTCATCCAGCCCTACGATCCGGTAATCCAACTCCAATACATCATAATACATAATTACCCCCTGTCTTGAATCAGCTTTTCAATCCCCATAACGATTCCACGATAAGTACACAACAAGTCCTCAAAATCATCCAGTTCCGTAAAGTCTACCCCAAATTCCTCTTCGATTGCTGTCAACAATTCAACGATTGCTAAGGAATCATATTGCAGATCCTCATAAATATTGGTATCTTCGGATATTTCCGTTAAATCTGTTTCCTGTGGCATACATTTTATAAGTATTTCTTTCACACTGTTCTTTCTGTCCATCTTTTTCCTCTTCTCCTACCTTTGTATCCTGTTGATAAATGGCAATGTCTTTCCTGTAGTCTGATCCGGCTGTATCATATGTTCAAAATGAACATCTATCTGTACTTTCTCGCCAAGAAATTCCCCAAACTCCTTTTTGATCATCTGCCAAACCATGTCCTGTATTTCATCCTCTTCTACTACCACTCTGACCAGAAAATGATCTGTTTCCTGTTGAATGATCTGATACTGTAAAAGCATTTGATCACATTCTCTGTTGATATAAGTCATTCTTTGCATAAACATATATGGATTCACCTTTGTTCCATCCGGTAGAATCCCCCAGTCATTTGTACGACCGGGATATAGTTCAAGAACATCTCCCTTTCTTCCACATTTGCATTCCACATGATGTATCACTCTTCCCCTGTCACCTAACCGAAAACGTACATAGGGCATAGCGTGGTTTTGTAAAGTTGTGACACATAATTCCTGATTTTCATTCTCTAATTCTTCAAGAAATACATTTGCTTCCATACAATGCATCTTGCCTTCGGGGCATTCATATGCGATCGAATTTACTTCTTTTGTGCCATATTGGTCTGCTGTTATACACCCAAAAAGCTGTTCTACTCTGTTACGAACTTCCTTTGTTAAAGTCTCTCCTGTAAACTCAATATAAGAAAGCGAGTCCGGTATACCATATCCTTTCTTAACGCATTCGCATAACAAGATTGCTATACTTGGCTGTAAGATCATCCAGACCGGATCAAAATCCAGTATTTTCTGATACGCTTCTTCTATGACCGATTCACAAAGAGTCTCTCTGGAAATGATCAATTTGTTTTTCTCTTCCAGATATCTTTTCCCTTTAGGCAGGTCTAAAGTAAAAAAGCACATCTTATCGTCCGGTTTGACTCCGTAATATTTCTTTCGATAGATCCAAAGAGCCGTTAGTGATCTGTTATTATCGGCACGATCCCAGCAAATTTCTGAAAATTTTCCCGAAGTACCGGAGGTTCTGGTCTTGACCAGCTTTCCTGTCAGATCTGCCATGATATATCTTGACGATAATAGCGACCTTTCCTGTGCCTGACCGATCATTTCTTTTGTGATGATCGGAATATCTTCAAATTGCATATTTGTAATATCTGATTTTTCTGCTTCCTCCAATTCCATATAATGGAACTAAGGTATATGCTTCCTTTGCTACCTGCAATGCCTTCTCTTTTGTATTCATCGTCTTCTCCTCCAACTTTATTTTCCATTTCACGATCCACGATCTGTCCGGTAGATTTATTTTATAAAAACCAGCCCCATTCCAGTTTTATATCATACTATTTCCTTTACTATAAATAACGTATCAAACTTTTTATTTGTTGCAAAAATGATACTTATTTTTACTATACACCATTTTATAGACGTAATTCTACGTTTTGGCGGAATTAATAATTTTCAATTGTCATGATCACCTCTTTTAAAAGTTCTGCTTCCCTTTCTCTGGCTTTTCCTAACATATCCAGAAGCTTTTTTCTCGTCTTTCTTTCCGGTGCTTCGACATAGCGAAGCAGCAAAAGTTTGATCCCATACAGGGTTTGATCCTGCTTTTTTAATTGTGATATAAGTTCTTCTTTCTTTTCCCCGGACACAATGTACTCTACCAGCTCTGATATGATATGAATATGTGCCCGCAATGCATTGATCGTGCGCAGATCATTGACACCGATCACTTCGTTGCTGTTTTCTTTTCGAAAAAGCTTATGCTGCCCCTTTAGCCGGTCTGTTATATAATCGTATAAACGAATTCCATAGTATTCTTTATAACTGTTTTGAATAAAATAACTATCGTAACCTGTTTCTAAAAACTGCTCCAGGGCAGTTCGGTTTGGATTTTCTGCTTCTATATATAGGGAAAGATCTGTTACGATCTTTTTCAGATTAAGTTCTGTGTTATATTGCCGGTTCCATGCGAATGCAAAAAACTCAAAATCCCATTCGTTTTTCATCGTGTAATATGCATATTCTACTTCTTTATAAGCATATGCCTGCGTACAAAACTCCATATTCTCATTAAATCCTGCCGTTAAATACGTCTTTTCCTGACTGTCATAACCATAGATCAGCAGATCATGACGAAAATAATGATGATGATATGCCTGTCTGCATGACAGATTTTCTTCATTGACATTGATCACGACATATTTTCCATGGTCAATACTCTTTTGAATGGTCTCATGAAAATGCTCCAATGGTCCACGGATGATCAACTGGTCTAAAATATCTCTGTGACAGCTGTACACTCCATCAAATGCAAAGTCTCCGTGACTGTCATAAAAATGCTTCACCAGCATACTCATATAATTATTAAAGACAAACTTCTTTCCCTCTTCATTTTGTAAAATAATTCCTAAAAGATAATGATGATACTGTGCCCCCATATTACCTTCTACAACCTGAAACGCTAAACTTTTCATCTTTTGTACCCCCCATTCTCCTTTTGATCAATGCTTTGATAAAGCAGTATATTGTACTTTACCTGCTGCATTTTTCGGAATCTGTTGCAATACATCGACCTGTACCTGCGATCTGCCAAGCCGGAACTTCTTTTGCAAATATCCGGTCACTTCTTCCACTCGTTCCTGATCAATATAAACCTGCAAGCAGGTATCATCTCCTGTTATTGCACAATCTACCCCACGAAACTTACTTTTCGTTTTCTGTTCGATCTCATCTAAACTCATTCTTTTTCCACATATCTTGACAAAACGGTTCTTTCTGCCCGTGATATAAAAATAACCATCCTCATCTTGATAACCGATATCTCCGGTTTGCAATCTGCCTTGATTGGTATCTTGCAATTTTAAATCTTCTAAGCAATCGGCATAGCCCAGAGAAACATTTTCCCCATAGAATACAATCTCTCCGGTTTGAAATGGCTTTTCTATTGTGCATCCTGTCTCATCTGTGATCTCCATTCTTGTTCCGGGGATTGGAATCCCGACACTTCCTATTTTTTCTTTTTGATACAATTTCTGATAAGGCACATATGACATTCGGGCCGTTGCCTCAGTCTGCCCATACATAACATAAAACCTGATCTTATGCTGTATCGCATAGTCAATTATCTTCTCCTGTAAGGCATTGTCCAGATGACCGCCTGCCTGTGTCAGCGTTTTCAAACCGATATCTTCTTTTCTTATAAATGTCTGATCCGTCTTTTGGCTATATTCCGTTCTGCTTTGTGAAATACATTCTTTTCTTTCAAAAAAACGAAAACGGTCTAATACTTCATATGAATAAGGTACTCCACTAAAAGAGGTAATATTTTTCTCTCTGCAAAAATCCCGGAATGTCTTCTGACAGATCTTATCATCCGTTAAAAATATACTAGCTCCCATTGCAATGTGTGTATGAACAACAGAAAGACCATATGTATAAGACATTGGAAGCGATAAGATGGGACGGTCACTTTGCTTTATTTGCAAATAGGTTATGATTGCTTTGGTATTTGCTTCTATATTCCGATAGCTTTGACGAACCAGCTTCATTGCTCCTGTAGATCCCGATGTCGGCAGCAATAATGCAAGCTCTTTGTATAATTCCTTTTTGCTTTCCGGTTCATAGGCTGACAACACATATTCCTGATCCTGTGGCTTGCAAATATAATCAGGTTGGTACGTTTTCAGATATTTCTCCAGATCTTCTCTTGCCATACCTGCATCCAGCAGCAAGACAACATTCTTACTATTTAAAAAAGAAATATAATATGCCAATGCACCAACTGTATTCGAAGCCAGCAAACAAACCAGCTTTCTGCTTCCAATCTTTTGCTCTACTCTTTTTGTAAGCTTCGCAAGATCATTATAAGTAACTGCTATTCCTTTTGCATGCTCAAAAGCAATGTTCTCCCCGTATTTCCCGACATCAAATAACATCTTAACCCTCTCTGTCCGTTTTTCTTTTATGCTATATTACTTAGAATTTTGCATTTCTGTTGCTATAGGAGAGGCAGTAGCACTTTGTACTTTCACAGCATCGTATACATTTTTCATTGAAGTAATATCAAAGTATTTTTTGTTAAATAACAATGCATAGATCGTATTTTGCTCTTGTAGCAGAATTACTTTATACTTTGCTTCACTTTCAAGATTTTTTGCTTTATCGCCCAGTTTTGCTGTATATGCAGCAGTGTATAAATCTTTGCTCATATCAAAGGCAATATCTTCTCCATATGGTTCACTTTTCTTTGATACAGATGTGTGCAGATTTTCTAAAAGATCTTTTACGATTTCTTTTTCATCCTTTTTTCCATCTGCATTAAAACGCTTTTTGAGTGTAGAAATATCCCATTTTGCAATGATACCGGCATTGCTCCACTCCTGATTGATCGCTTTCTGATCTAACTTTGGCTTTTTATCAGCGGTAATCAAGAAACCACCCTGCGCAAAATTATCTTCGCATAAATCTTTCTGATAATCACTAACCTGATATTCTTCCGGAACAGCCCTGCTGATCGCTTTTTTCAACGTATCGTTAGACGGTTCCACTGCACGAACCGCTGTAGCCGTCACTCTCTGATCTGCTTTTGTCCGGTTTGCGGCATATGTACTGCCTATCATGCAGCTTCCTGCCAATATTACAACTGCTCCTATCGTACAAATCCCTATCTTTGTTTTGTTCATTTTAAACCTACCCCCACCTTTGTAAATATTCCTTTATAATAATTTTATAGTCTCATTTTTACCATACACATTTTATAGATATAATGCAACACTTTGGCAGAATTAACAATTTTTTGGCAGAATTAATACTTTTTATAACAAAAAACGGACAAAGATCTATGATCTATCTCCCTCCAGATCTCCGTCCGACCCTTGTTTATAATCAGCATTTTTTCATTTATATTCTAGCACACATTTTACTCTAAAAACCAAAATGGGGGACGAATTGACAAAATTGGGGGATGAACGGTAATTTTTCTAAAAATTTTACCATTCATCCCGTGTTTTTGTCAGTTCATCCCGCGTTTTAAGTTACAATTTGAACCCATTTTTAATTTAAAATATAACTACTTTTTACATCATTTATTTTCCTGCTGTGCTAAATATTTCTCTATCAGTAAATTTTTCTCATAAAATTGACGCATACTTTTCCAATATTCTGATTCTGTCATAGCACTTCCCTCTAAAACCGCATTAAGCTGCTCACGACCTTCTTCATCTTCATGTAATGCCTTTTTTGTCTTTTCAATCACATCATCTACTTCTTTTGAAGATACTTTAATATTTGCTTTTCGGGCCTTTTGAGCCAATTTATCCATCTTTTTCTGGTGATCTTCTAATTCTTTTTGTACATCTTTCTTATTATCACCTGTTTCATCTGCTATAATTTCTGACGCTTCATCATAAATATCTCCTTTGTCTTTCTTTGTTTCCTTCGTAACTCGATACAATATTTTTTCTTGTGTAGTTTTATCTTTAAACGCAACTTTATTTTCTGCTTTAATATTATTCTTACCAAGCATCCCTGCCCCTAAAACTAACACCGCTATACCTGTTATAAATATAATTAAATTTCTTTTTTTCATAATAATTACCTCTTTTCATTTT